>Ga0080004_1098634_pt1 | contig 27220 bp, 27 predicted proteins | sample WasSprMetagenome_FD_69207 | JGI IMG/M metagenome (GOLD analysis project Ga0080004, IMG submission 69207) | Sulfidic aquatic microbial communities from Washburn Spring, Yellowstone National Park, USA - WS (SPADES assembly) (version 2) | ecosystem: Environmental > Aquatic > Thermal springs > Hot... | reverse complement strand
AGGGCAGTTTTGCAAACTTCTTGATAAAATTAAACATTAAACATATAAACCCCCACGAGTAGAAAAATTCGGATGCAACTCAGAAAGAATTGAAAGGCGCAGAGTATGGAAACAGCGTGGTCTTTGTCCGTGCAGACTGATGCAACTCAGAAAGAATTGAAAGATTGGGATAAAAGCCCAAAAATACCATTTGACCTTTTGGTCTGATGCAACTCAGAAAGAATTGAAAGTGACTTTTTTTGTCCCCGCTTCAAAGACTACTCCGTCATAGGATGCAACTCAGAAAGAATTGAAAGGATGTTTCCACTTTGCACTTGTTCAGTCCTAGAGTTGTAATTGATGCAACTCAGAAAGAATTGAAAGAATACTTGTGCTTTCAATACTGCTACCGTTCCAGCTAGTTCCCCGATGCAACTCAGAAAGAATTGAAAGAGTGGAAACTATTATCTTTAGTGCTGTTAGCTACAGTCAGATGCAACTCAGAAAGAATTGAAAGGTTAAACTCCTCGTTTATCCTGGTGAGAAAGAAGTTTCTAAGGATGCAACTCAGAAAGAATTGAAAGTCAATTAGTATTCCTTCGGCTTCCTCGTACTTCTTCTTTTTTGATGCAACTCAGAAAGAATTGAAAGAAAACATTCACGATATTACTCATTATTCCTGCTAGCTTTGCCCCGATGCAACTCAGAAAGAATTGAAAGAGCCGTCCTTGTGCTTGAGAACGTCTACGAGCCGCTCGACCGATGCAACTCAGAAAGAATTGAAAGAGGGAGCGTAGACGCACAGTCCCAGCAGTAGCATACTGGGCCAGATGCAACTCAGAAAGAATTGAAAGGTGTAAGCTCGTGGCTGCCCATTACGAGTAGCTCTTTCTTGTCCCTGATGCAACTCAGAAAGAATTGAAAGGTGCACTAGAACCACCAATACGATACACAGGCTACAACCCACGATGCAACTCAGAAAGAATTGAAAGACGAAGTATCAAAGTTGTTTTTGTTTTCCCGGGGAAAAGGAAAGCAGGCGAGTGGAGCGAGAACGACTAGACTTCCTCCATTTCTGTTATAAAGTATTTTCCATCCATGGTGGGTAGCCGTAGCGCCAGCCAAGCCTTGATCTCTAGGCCCACCTGCTTGTCAACGATGAGTTCGACTCTTTTGCCTCCTAGAGCGTTCTCTGTAACCTTTGCTTCTACGTTGTAATCCATTAGCCTCTTGCGTAGCTCTTTCCTGAAAAGAGTGTATGGAAAATTAAAGTACATCTTGTCGCCCGTCTCGAGGATAAGTATCTCCTCGTCCATCAAAGGCCAATCCCCAACGGTTTCCACGGAGGCTTTCACCAACACCTTTTTCGCCTACAACACTTAAAAGACCAACATTTAAGATAAGGAGCAAAAATAAGTGAACAAAATAAATACTCAAAGTTTCCCGGGGGCCAAAACTATAATAATGCATGAATATTTATCCCCGTGCCTCAAATGGAGCAAAAGAAACAACACGACCAATTAACACAAGAAAAAACCTCCGCCGCGCATGCAGCCCTACAACTCGTGAAAGACGGAATGGTTCTCGGGCTGGGCAGCGGGTCAACAGTCAAAATCTTCATGAAGCTTCTCGCCGAGAAGGTCAAAAGAGAAGGCATCAAAGTCTACATTGTCTCGTCATCATACGATACAAGCATCCTGGCCGCCACGCTGGGCCTAATAGAAGTCTCACTGAACAGCTTTACGCCAGACCTAAGCATAGACGGCGCAGACACAGTTTTCCCAGACAAGTCCCTCATCAAGGGAGGGGGAGGGTGCCTCCTAAGAGAAAAGCTTGTCAACTACTATGCACGGGAATACGTTATCATTGTTGACCACACAAAGCTACGGGCAAAGCTTGACGGCCCCCTAACTGTTCCAATTGAGGTCCACCCAATGTCATACAGCCAAGTGGTGAAGGCTCTCCGGGAAACCTTTAACGCCGAGTCTTCGCTACGAGTCTTCTCGGAGAAAAAGCTCGGCCCCGCCATCACTGATAACGGCGGTTTCCTGCTAGACGCGACACTCAAGTGGAGCGGTGACATGAGGATACTAGAGGAAAAACTCAAGTCCCTGCCGGGAGTTCTAGAGACAGGCATATTTGCCATAAAGAAGCCTTCAAAGATCTTCGTTGGACGAGGCGAAAGCTATACAGTCATTGAATAGTCACTCTGTATACACAAAAAATTTAAATAGGCCATTCTAAGAAGCGTGGGCTACACTATGCCAGTAGAATATGATGAGGAACTAGTAGAAGAATTAAAGAAGACTTTCGAAGGCCTACAGTCACCCGTAAAGATACACTGGTTCCTAGACCCAGATGCCGAATGCGTCTACTGTGAAGACACACAGCAGATCCTCGACCTGGTTCAGCAGACGTCAAACAACAAGGTGACAGTAATCAAGCATGTAAAGTCCGACCCAGAAACAAGGAAGTACAACATCGACATGTTCCCAGCGCTTCTAATCCACGGCGTCGACGAGTGGAACATACGCTACTTTGGGATACCCGCCGGCTACGAGTTCGGGGCATTCATAGAGGACATTGTAGACGCCTCTACTGGGCGAGTCAACGTATCGCCAGAGATAAAGGAAGCGTTGCTCAAATACGTCACAAGGCCCACACGCATAATGATATTCGTAACGCCCACGTGTCCATACTGCCCACTAGCCGTCAGGGCGGCACATAGATTCGCAATGGTAAACAAAAATATCTATGGAGACATGATAGAGGCCCTAGAGTTCTCGGATCTAGCCGACAAGTACGGGGTCTACGCGGTGCCCAAAAACGTTATACAAATAGATGGAGAAGACAAGCTTGAATTTGAAGGCGCCGCTCCAGACCCCTACTTTGTTGCACAGATTCTCCAAGCCTATGGTGTAGAGCTTCCACAAAAGCTACAGGAGCAACTGGCAGGTATAGGCTCAGAAGAAATAGAAGAAACTGTCGAAGACGTACACGAGCATCACCATCACCACCATCACCATTAGAACCGTAGACATACATCTACCTCTCATATAGTTTTTCTATTTATGTTGGGAGCATCACCACACGCTAAGCTTAAATTATCAGCAAGTCCCTATTTTTTCAGCATCCTTGGTGCATACACATGGCTGAATTCAAGCTACCAAAGGTATACGACTTCAAACTTGTCGAAGAAAAATGGCAGAAAACATGGGAAGAAAAAGGCCTATATCGGTTCAGACGCGAAGACAGGACTAGGCCAACATTCTCGATTGACACGCCGCCACCCTATCCAAGCGGAGACCTCCACGTGGGCAATGCCCTCAACTTTTCATACATCGACTTCGTCGCCAGGTACAAGAGGATGAGGGGCTACAATGTCTTCTTCCCGCAGGGGTGGGACTGCCACGGGCTTCCCACAGAGGTCAGGGTTGAACGTGCAATCGGCAAGAGGCGTAGCGAGGTAGACCCCCTGGAGTTTCTCAGGCTGTGCAAGGAATACACGCTCAAGTGGATAGGCGACATGCGTGCCGCCCTTAAAAGGCTTGGGCTGAGCATAGACTGGACAACCGAGTACATGACCATGAATCCTGACTACTGGCGTAGGACACAGCTAAGCTTCGTAGAGATGTACAAGAAGGGGCTGATTTACCGCGGGGAGCACCCTGTCATCTGGTGCCCAAGATGCGAAACGGCCATCGCCGAGGCAGAAGTAGAATACGTGGAGAAATCACGTCCCCTATACTACATAAAGTTCAAGGTCGCCGAGACGGGCGAGGACCTCGTAATAGCCACGACTAGGCCCGAGCTTCTGGCTTCCTGTGTAGCTGTAGCAGTAAACCCGACTGACGAGAGGTATAAGGGCCTCCAGGGCAAGCATGCAGTTGTACCAGTCTACGAACGCAAGGTCCCCATAATCTTCGACGAAGACGTAGACAAGACATTCGGTACAGGCGCCGTGATGGTCTGTACCTACGGCGACAAGACAGACGTAAAGTGGCAGAAGAAACACAGCCTGCCCTTGATAATCTCTATCACTGACAACGGCAGAATGAACGAGAACTCTGGCCCCCTGCAGGGACTGCCAATTGAGGAAGCGAGGAAAAAAATAGCAGAGATACTAAGAGAAAAGGGTTTACTTGTCAAAACTGAAAACATACAGTCCACTGTCGGCACCTGTTGGCGTTGCCACACGCCCGTCGAGATACTTCCAAAGAAACAGTGGTTCGTGAAGTCTACGGCTCTGAACGAGAAGGTTCTCGAAGAAGCAAAGAGGATAAACTGGGTTCCACCCTACATGTACAAGAGGCTCGAGAACTGGGTCCTCAACCTAGACTGGGACTGGGTAATCTCCAGGCAGAGGCTGTTCGCTACGCCAATACCCGTTTACTACTGCAAGGACTGCGGCGCCGAGCTTGTCGTGCCACCAGAGAAGCTCCCACACGACCCACGCTTCGACAGTCCACCCTTCGAGAAGTGTCCCAAATGTGGATCTAGAAACATTGTCCCAGAAAGAGACGTCATGGACACCTGGATGGACTCAAGCATAACTGCCGCCGTCCACGCTGGCTGGCCAGACAACTTAGACGAGAGGCTTTTCCCCGCAGACCTCCAGCCAAACGGCTACGACATAATTAGGACCTGGGACTACTATTTACTGCTCAGGGGTATAGCCCTCTTCGGCAAGCCCCAGTTCAAAACCGCGCTGATCAACGGCATGGTTCGAGGCACAGACGGCAGGATGATGCACAAGAGCTACGGAAACTATGTAGCTGTCACAGAGGTCATCGAAAAGTACGGCGCAGACAGCTTCAGGCTCTGGGTCGCGATGGCGGCCTCCACTGGACAGGACGTGAGGTTCTCGTGGGAGGGCGTAGACTATGCGCACAGGTTCCTCGTGAAGATATGGAATGCTGCCCGGCTCGCGAGCTCATTTATAGAGGAGGTTCCACCGCCAAGCATGGAGGAGCTATCACATGTAGACCACTGGATACTTCGAGAGCTGTCCGAGACTATAAGGCAGGTCACGTCTTCGCTTGAGAACTACCAGTTCCAGGAGGCTTCACAGAGGCTGGTAGACTTTGCCTGGCACAAGCTCTGCGACCACTACTTAGAGATCATAAAGTATAGGCTGTCGCAGGGCGACCGTGTAGCAAAATACGTGTTGAGGCTAGTGTTGCTGAGGACTATACAGATGCTCTCGGTTTTTGCCCCACATGTCTCAGAGGAGATTTACCAGGAAGTTCTCAAGGGCTCTGAAAACTGGGAAAGCATAACTACCTCGCCCTGGCCAGAGCCGGTAGAATACGACGCGGAAAAGGCGAAGACAGGAGAAATCGTTGTAGCAGTAATTGCGGAGGGGAGACGGGCAAAACACGACGCAAAGATACCGCTGAGCAAAGAAATATCCAAGCTCACCATCTATACTACTATGCACCTCGAGGAGCTGAGGAAGGCTACCGGGGACATCGCGGGGACCCTCAGGGCACTAAAAGTAGAAGTGACAAGCAGTGGTAGGGGAGACAGGGCTGTTCCAGAATACCCAGAAATAACTATCTCCCTACAGCCGTAGACATGCGTGAAAAGCATCTCCTCTTTTCCAGGAACTACCTAGACAAGCTTGTTTCAGGCGAGAAGCGGGCAACTATACGTGTACGCTGTCCCAACCTGAAGCCAGGCGACAGGGCACTTGTGCACTGTGGCGGGAGGGTTGTAGGGGAAGTCGAGATAGTGGCCGTCTACAAGAAAAAGTTGCACGACATTACTGTCGACGAGGCGTTGCTTGACGGCTTCACGAGTCTGCAGGAGCTACGCATACAGCTCAAGAAGCATTATCCAAGGATAAACGAGGACACGCGCATATGCATCATCGTTTTTAAATGGATCCATGTCTACAAGGACGCAATCCGAGACGCAGATATTTCTTGGCCGTATGGCGTGTCTTTCCAAGAAGTTGCAGTAAAGGCCCTGCAGTCCCTGGAGTTCGACGAATATGAGAAAAACGTCCTAGAACTTGTCGCGAAGACGGGCTCTATACGTCGGGCCGCGTATGCTCTGGGAGGGCTTGACCAGCGCTTCATAGTCAGGGACGTGTTGAGGCGGGCCGCGCGCTTGCTAGAGGAGAAGGGGTTGCTCCAGAAGATTAACGCCAACAGTGAGGGCAAAAGTTAAAATAATAATTCAGCAACGTGGTATATACATGTCAGACAGGCGAGACGCGAAGAAAATCATGGATGAATGCATCTCACAGTGCATGGACTTTGTAGACGATTGCCATGCAAAGTGTTCTGAGAATGCGTCAGAGTGCATGGAGGAGTGCTCCGAGTTCCCAGGGGCATACAGTGATCAGTGCGAAGAGATATGTAACGACAACAAGAATGCCTGCGACCATATATGTGACGAGTTTGCAGACAAGTGTACAGATATCTGCTCGAAGACGTGCTAGTCTCCCCGTTTTGGGGAAAAAGTTAAAAACGCTTTATCTCTATAATTTGCTGGGTGATGCGCTTGGAAGGGTACATTGTCTCTTTCAGGCGCGGACAGAAAAGGTACTATCCTAGGCAGGTATTAGTCGAGCTTAAAGGTGTAACATACAAGGACGCCCACAAAGTTATAGGGAGGAAGGTTGTCTGGATACACCCTGGCACTGGCGAGAAGTTTGTCGGCAGGATTGTGAAGATGCACGGGAGGAAGGGCAGGGTCATAGCCTATTTTGAGCGTCATCTTCCTGGGCAAGCTGTAGGAGGAAAAGTTCTTGTTTCATAGAAAAGAATCAGAGTACTCAGTAGCGACGGCCATCGTCACTTGGTCGCGTTCGGGTTCATCTCGTCATTGCAAGTAATTATTTTTCATTGTGGCTTTAAGCTTATCGGGTCTACCCGGCCCTCACAATGATTTTCTTCATTTGTCTCCTCAGTCTCCAGTAGTGATACTCTATTGCGAAGACAATGAGAAGCACTATGAATGCGACGGTTCCTATCACTAGGAGAATAAAGTCCATCGTCCCGAGGACAATTTCACTCATAATCATCTAGTCTAAAAACTGTAATATAAGCCAAGTGTTTATTTTAAGACGAGTGCTTATGGAGAACAAACTGCGCGACGTGCTGATAGTCAGGCTTGGAGAGGTAACTATAAAGGGGAAAAAGTCTAGGTACAGGTTCGAGAAGAAGCTCATCGAAAACATCGAGGAGGCCTTGAGGCTTAACGGCCTGCAGGGCGAGGTCAAGAGAGAGTATGGACGAATATACGTATATTCTCCCCAAGAAGCGATAAAGGTGCTACGCAGGGTCTTCGGGATCACGTCTATTTCGAGCGCCGTGGAGTTCGAGTTCGAAACCCTAGGAGAAATAGTTGAAGTAGCTTATCAACTGTTCTGTGACAAGGTGAAGGGCAAGACTTTTGCTGTTAGGGCGAGGAGAACGGGGACGCATAGCTTTACCTCTATGGACATAGCCAGGGAGGTTGGTGGACGGCTCTACCCATGCTCGAGGGGCGTAGACCTAGAGAATCCAGAGTTCACCGTGTATATCGAGGTCAGGGGGAACAAGGCTTATCTCTTCCAAGACGTGGTGAAGGCTTACGGAGGGCTCCCAGTCGGCATGGAGGGGAGAGTTGTTGCCCTAGTCTCGGGGAGCTTCGACTCCATAGTCGCGGCATGGTACATGCTTAAGAGGGGGGCCGAGGTCCACTTTGTATTCTGTAACATGGCTGGCGAGCTAACAGAGAGACTAGTAGCATCGGTTGTAAAAATGCTTGTAGATAACTGGGGCTACGGCTACTCTCCCAAGCTGTATGTCGCGGACTTTAGGCCGCTGGTAAAGGAACTTAGGAAAAAAGTGGATCCAGGCCTCTTGGGCGTCGTCCTGAAAAGGTACATGTATAGGACAGCTGAGCAGGTAGCCCGGAAGATAAACGCCCTGGGCATAGTCACCGGCGAGAGCCTTGGGCAAGTCTCGTCCCAAACCCTGGAAAACCTCTACTCGTCCTCGACGGCTGTATCGTTGCCAGTGTATAGGCCGCTCATTGGGATGGACAAGGAGGAAATAATTGCTAGGGCGAGAGAAATAGGCACATACGAGGCCAGCGCACGCGTCAAAGAGGTTTGCGGAGTATATTCGGTGCATCCGCGCACGAGAAGCAGGCTTGAGGAGGTTCTAAGAGAAGAAGAGAAAATCGATAAGACGGTTTTCGAGGGTGTTGTTTCGAGTCTAAGGGAGATAGACCTCAGAACCCTGGGCATCCAGGCGGAGTCATTGGACGACGTAGACATAAGCACCATCGACCCAGACAGCATAGTTATTGATCTGCGTCCCCCAGAGAAGTACCGAGAAAGCCACGTGCCCAGAAGCATAAACATTGACTTCGTAGAGCTCCCAGAAGCCTTGGATAAGCTGGATCCAAACAAGAAATACATCTTTATATGTGACGAGGGCGGGCTCAGCCGTGAAGCGGCCTACACGTTGAGGAAGCTCGGCTACAAAGCTTGGAGCTTTAAGGGAGGCTACAGGGCGCTCTCCAGGAAGCTAGATGGGCTGTCTTCTTGAAAAGTACTCCTCTACTTTCTTCTTTATGTCTTCTGGGATCTCTCTTTCGAAGGGTATCTCTTCGGCGTTGAGGATTTCCTCGAGGAGGAGCAACGTAAAGTAGCCAATAGTCTTAAAGGCTATTGGGTGTAGGTGCTCCGAGCTGTCTCTCACTGTGTGTATGTCCGCGCCTGAACCACTAGCCCTATAGAGGTTTACAGCTGGTATACCGTGTTTAACGAAGGACGAACCGTCGCTACTCATCACGTCTTCCGATATGCTCAGATTCACGCCTACACGTTTGGCAAGCGCCTCTACAAGGTACCTGAGGCTCTTTGCGCCACTTATGACTGCGGCTGACGAGCCAAAGATTCCTCCGTGCACGTCGAGGTTGACTACTGCCTTTATCTTTTTCTTCTCGTCTTCGCTAAGCGAGTTTACGTGGAAGAGTGAGCCGCGTAGTCCAAGCTCTTCTGCGCCGAAGAGTGCAAACCGGACGGTTCTCTTGGGCCTGGAGGCCGATAGAGCCTTCGCGAGGGCTAAGACCATGGCGGTTCCGCCAGCGTTGTCGGTGGCGCCGGAGACCCCCTGTACACTGTCGTAGTGCGCAGTAACATATATGACCTCGTCTGGGTACTTGGACCCCTCCACTATGGCAAAAATATTGTATGTCTCAGCGTCCCTATAGGTTTGTACAACTTTTAGTCTTGCCCTCTCGGCCGAGAGCAATTCGTATGCGTCTCTATACCTGACATAGACACTTGGAAGAGAGCCCATTTTCTCTCTCCACTCGTATGGTATCGCCACCCTGCTGAGCTCCCTGTAGGGAGAACCCTCTACAATGACCAGCCCGCTGGCTTTTCCTATAAGCCTTTTCCAGTACTCCCTGGAGGGCCTCTGCGACGCGAGGCCAATCCAGCCTGTGGCTTCGGGGAGAAGAATGCTGTCTGCGTTCTCGATGTATACTATGTCTCCCTCTACTCCCTCTATGGGCGTTTCACCGCTGAAGCCCAACACGCTGCACTCTATCTTCTTGCTATGGGGCTTGACTATCTCTAGCTCCGACTCTACAACGTCGTATGTCTTGACAGAGAATTTCTCGAGGGATGGATTATAGCCGAGGCTTTCCAGTTCCCTCACTATGAGCTCCCTAGCCTGCCTCTCGCCCTCTGTGCCCGTAAACCTGGGCTGCCTAGAAAGGGCCAGCGCTATGTTGTATGCATATGTATAGTCGAATTTTTCCATAAAGAAAATTGGGCCAAAAACAAAGATATGTTTTTTGCAGAGTCATGCCCGGCTTTTCCAAGATCGAAAAACCTTTTTTGTTGCCCATGTGTAGGCTAAGCACAATGCAGGCTTTACGTGTAAGGGTAGCCGGGATCGTTCAAGGCGTGGGTTTCCGGCCCCACGTCTACAGGCTAGCTGTAAGGCATGGTCTAAAGGGCTATGTCCTAAACCTGGGCGGGAGCGAGGTAGAGATATGGGTAGAGGGAGACCCTAAACAGATAGAAGACTTCCTATACGACCTGAAGAACAAGACGCCCCGCTCGGCAGAGATAGAAGAGATCCACATTCAAGCCGAAGCCCCAAGAGGCTACAAGGACTTCAGCATACTCAAAAGCGGCACAACAATCACGAAGCTTTCAATGATCCCGCCAGACTTCGGAATATGTGAAGAATGCTTGAGAGAAGTCCTCGACCCGTCCTCTAGGTGGTACAGGTACCCATTCCATAGCTGTGCATGGTGTGGACCCAGATTCACAGTGATCGAGAAGATCCCCTACGACCGAGAAAACACCTCGATGAGAGACTTCCCACTCTGCGAAGAGTGCCAAAAAGAATACACAGACCCCAACAATCTGCGTAGGTTCCATATACAGGGAATATCGTGCCCCAAGTGCGGCCCCAAGGTTTTCCTAGTCGACTCCACTGGAAAACAGCTGGAAGCCGAAGACCCGATACGCGAGGCGGCAAGGCTAATCAACGAGGGCTACATCGTAGCCGTAAAGGGGATAGGCGGCTTCCACCTGGCCTGCCTAGCCACAGAAGACAGCGTACTAGAGAAGCTACGCAGACACAAAAAGCGTCCAACAAAGCCCTTTGCATTGATGGCCCTAAGCCTAGAAGTCGCCGAGAAAATAGCGGAAGTAGACGACAGTGCACGAGAACTCCTGACAAGCCCAGCCAGGCCCATCGTGATACTCCCAAGAAAGCTTGGGGCAGTTTCCGAGCTTGTAGCCCCAAACCTAAAGACCGTCGGGGTCATGCTTCCCTACACTGCCCTACACTATCTCCTCCTCATGGATACAAGAGACAAGTTCCTAGTCATGACCAGTGGAAACGAGAGCGGGGAACCCATAATCAAGGACAACGACGAGGCGCTAAGAAAGCTCGGAAGGGTGGCAGACTATTTCCTGATGCATAACAGGAGGATAGTCAACAGGGCAGACGACAGCGTAGTCAGATTTACAGACGGCGAGCCAGTAATGATAAGGAGAAGCCGTGGATACGCGCCCCGCTGGATCACTCTCCCAAGAAACCTCAAGAGCCCCGCCATAGCTACTGGCGCATTCCTAATGAATACAGGCAGCGTAGCCGTAGAAAAATACGTTATCCCCACACAGCACATAGGAGACCTCGAAAACCTGGAGACCCTCGAGTTCCTGAGGGAAGCCCTTGGCTTCCTCATCAAGACATACGGCATAAAAGAGTGCGACGCTATAGTCGTGACAGACAAGCACCCAGCCTACCCCTCGAGGCTCGTAGCCGAAGAAATAGCGTCAAAGTGCTCCAACAACCTGGTCGAAGTCCAGCACCATGTGGCCCACGTCTCGGCAGTCATGCTTGAAACAGCCTCCACAGAGGAGTACGGCATCGCCATAGACGGCGTCGGGTACGGAGACGACGACCAGATATGGGGAGGAGAAGTACTATACGTCGGCCAGGGATACGAAAGGCTCGGACACCTAGACTACCTACCAATGCCTGGAGGAGACATGGCTACAGTCTACCCAGCAAGGATACTCATTGGAACCCTAACACGGGCACTTGGAGAAGAAGAAGCACTAAAAATATTCCAGTCCAACGGGCTACAAAGATACCTCCCAGGAGGGCTAAGCGAGGCCCGGCTCGCCGCCAGGCAGACAAGCGGCTCGCCAATGTCAAGCAGTGCGGGCCGCTTCCTAGACGCAGTCTCAACAGCGCTAGGCGTATCCTGGAAAAGAAACTACGAGGGGGAGCCAGCAATAACACTAGAAGAATACAGCTATGGGGGAAACATCATATCAGACAGCCTCCTAGAGGCCGAGGGAGACACCGTCAAGACATCTGATTTCCTCCTGAAACTGCTACAAGGCGAGCTCAGACACAGCCCACGTGACCTGGCCTACACAGTCCAGTTCCTCCTCGGAAAACGACTAGCAGAAATTGCCCGCGAAAAAGGCGCCAAGAAAATACTCGTGTCCGGAGGCGCCGCAGTCAACACCCCAATAGTTAAGGGCATAAGAGCCATCTTTGGCATGGAAAACACTATTCTCCCCAAAAAGCTGCCTCCCGGAGACAACTCCATATCCGCCGGACAAATCTACTACGCCTACCTTCAGGGCTACATCTAACCACACATAGAGCTTTGCATAGATGTAGCTCAGAAAGAATTAATGCACCTCTATATCCATCTACGCATAGGCTACCCGGCAATACGCCTACACAACACAAAGCTGTACATCCATAACGACTACACAAGCGTTTCGGAAAACCAGGGAAACACCGCCCTCACCCAAAATTAAAAATATACGAAAGTGAAAAACAGAGATTTCTACATCGTGATACAGGGTGGGAGGAAATGGTTCCCCTGGAAATCTCTGTAGAAACGTTTTCCACGGGAAACTTTAACGCTTTACGGGAAGAAGCATCTTTGTAAAATAAGCATTTCCCTGCCCCTCTTCCCGATCCATATCATTTACAGGCAACAATGAGAAAACTAATGAAAAATTAATACATCCAATGGGAAGACCCTGCACAAATACATTTTCACCCAACACCAAAACAAATAAATAACACCCCAACAAAATAAACCCCAAGGAAACAGTATCAGAAACGAATGAATTGAAAGCTGTCCTCGACCCACGCGGCCCTCGCAGTACTAAGTAAATTGAGAAGTCTTGATGCGTATCAGAAACGAATGAATTGAAAGTCGACTATTGCCAGGGGGTATGTAGCAGTGTCCTGCCACAGGTATCAGAAACGAATGAATTGAAACGTCAACTTTGCTGGCGGCAGATATGTCTTTTTTGCTGTGCATGCAATTTTTCATGATACTTTCGGGTTTTCCATTTTTTTCTCATGCAAAGATTTTTATTTCTGTGTAGGTATTTCTCGGGATGACGGTATATTCTCTGGAAGCATCGAACGGGATTGCCGCCCAGGTGGCTAGACAGCTGGGAGATGAACTTGTGTTCTTGGAGAAGAAGACTTTTCCTGACGGCGAGGTCTATGTGAGGGTTCCCTCGAAGCCTAGGGGCGTAGCCATACTTATCTCATCAATGTATCCTAGCCAAGAGAAAAGGTTCTTAGAGCTGTTATTCTCGGTGGAGGCCCTCTCTGCATACGCGGAGGGCAGTATAATTGCTGTTGTGCCGTATCTGGCATTCGCTAGGCAGGACAAGCGTTTCCTGGAAGGGGAGCCGATAAGTGTCAAGGCTGTCTTGAAGTCGCTGGAGGCTCTCGGGCTGTCCGGCCTTGTCACTGTCGACCTCCACCAGCCCCGCGTGCTAGGTGAATACCTCAGCGTCCCGTCTATAAACGTCTTGCCAGCCGAAGAGATTGCAGGCTACTTCAAGGGGAAAGTCTCTAATCCACTTGTCTTGGCCCCGGACATGGGAGCATTGGAGCGTGCAAAGAGGGTTGCAGAGCACCTTGGCGCGGAGTTCGACTACCTAGTGAAGGAGAGGGACAGAGTAACAGGCGAAGTGAAGATTTATCCGAAGAGCCTAGACGTCGCGGGCAAGGACGTAATCATTGTTGACGACATTATAAGTACGGGTGGAACCATGGCCTTGGCCGCGAAAAACGTGCTGGGCTCGGGAGCAAAAAGCGTGAAGGCCGTCTGCACCCACGCGGTCATGGTTCAGGGGGCACTCGACAAGCTGTACTACGCGGGCATAGAGGAAGTGGTAGCCACAGACACTGTTCCATCGCCAGTCTCGAAGGTCTCTGTTGCTCCTTCCGTGGCGAGAGGCCTAAGAGAACTCCTCGAAGAAATGCTGTAACACGTAGACTAACCTTTAAATCTTGGCATTGCATAGTTAGGTTGACCGTTTATGCCTTTAGACATTGTCCAGGCGCTAAGTGAGCTTGTAAAAATCCCCTCAGAGGTCTACTACGTAGAGAACAAGTTAGTCAGGAAGCATTACCGCGAGGCCGCGGACGCTGTTGCCCGCATAGCCGAGTCGAACGGTTTAAAGGTTGAGAGAATAGACCTGGAGGGAGGAGAAATACCAACACTGGTCATTACCCTCCCTAATCCTCCAAAGAGCAAGCCCTCCGTAGCCTTTGTTTCCCACTACGACGTTGTGCCGGCAAAGGGGCCCTGGAAGATAGACGGCGAAGAGATAGACCCGTACACGCCCATAGTCAGAGATGGAAAGCTGTACGGCCGGGGCGCGGCAGACGACAAGTCCGGCATCGTCGCGTCGATCGCTGGGCTTGTGGATCTAAAAGAGTCGGGCGCGGAGCTCGCATACAACCCCGTAGTCATCGTTACGGGCGACGAGGAGGTTGGAGGGACAGGTATCAGGAGGCTCCTCGAGAGTGGTGCTAGATGGAACCACGTGGTCATAGTGGATTCGGGCTCAGAGTACGTCTCTGTAGGCGCGTCCGGCGTAGTGGAGGGATGGATAAAGGTCAAAGGAAGGTCTGGACACGCGGGCTACCCACATACAGCGAGCAACGCGGCCGAGAACCTGGTAAGGGTACTCAGCGACCTCATGGAGTTCAAGGCTGTCCGCGGCTCGAAGATTTCTAGGTTCCCGTCTCCTCCTGGAAGCCCAGTGCCGTATGTCTGGGGGAGGTTCACAATCAATATTTTGAAGCTTCCACCATCTGAGCCAGAGAAGCACAACCGTATACCGGGCGAGGCGTGGGCCGGCTTCGACATGAGGCTTTTGCCGGAGGAAGACCTGGAAGAGGCTATACGCGAGCTCCTCAGCACGATTTCCTCTATAGCCATGAAGCATGGAGTAACACTTGAGACAACGATCCTCGGGAAACAAAAAGGCTGGTACTCGAAAAACCAGGCCTTCGTGCAGAAAGTCGTCACTGCGGCCAGCAAGGCTAGAGGAGGCAATATCGGGATAGCGGCAGAGCTGGGCGGAAACGACGGCTCCTTCTTCGACGAGTACGGAATGGACGTGATTGCTTTTGGAACAATACGTGAAGGGACAAACATCCACAGTGAGGGCGAATTCGTGTATCTAGAAGACATAGAGTTCTTCCGAAAATTCATGGTAGAATTCCTAAAGGCGTAGCCCAGATGCCCCTGAAGCTATACGTAAAATATGTCTCGGTCGTCAGGGACCAAGTAGGCAAGGACCAAGAAGTAATTGTCCTAGATAAAGAGAAGGCTACACTTAGAGAGCTTCTACAGCTCCTGTACGAGAAGTATCGCCTGGAAGAATCCCCCGTCGAAGAGCTCCTGGTGCTCGTAAACGGTAAACGCCTAGACCCCGACGAGTACCTTCCAGACGAGAGCCAAATAATTATAGCGCCCCCAGTATCTGGCGGATAAAATGGCACAGAAAGGCTTCATCCGGGTGGGGTTTGTCGAAAAAATTGAGCCAGCCCAGCTACTCAGCGATTTTCTAGGTTCACTGGGCACAGAGGCTGGAGCAGTAACGATATTTACAGGGCGCATCAAGGGCAATATGGAGGGTAAAAAGGTCAACAGCCTTGTATATGAAGTCGCCGAGCCATACTCCACTCAGAGCCTAGAAAAAATAGCCCGAGAGGAGCTCGAAAAGAACGGCCTCCTCGGGATAATGATTTACCACAAGAAGGGCGAAGCTTTCCCAGGCGAGCCCGTACTCTTTATAGCTGTAGCCTCTGTGTCAAGAAAAGAAGCCGTGCATGGTCTATACACTGTGCTTGAACGGGTTAAGCATGAGGCATACGTCTGGAAGCTCGAAAAGAGGGAGGACGGCGACTACTGGATAATTGGGGGCTCGAAAAGGGTTCCCAAGAAAGAAAGATAACTAAATTCTATTCCTCCTTTTTCTTTACCTTTTCAACTACCCTTATCGACCTTATTTCTGTCTGCGGGTATTGGCCGCGCTCATCCTTTTCTAGGGCTTTAACCATGTCCCAAATCGTGAGCAGGGCCACGCTGACACCCGTAAGGGCCTCCATCTCTACGCCTGTCCTGGCAGTTGTCTTCACGTTCACAGTGACCTTTGCCTCTTCGTCAAGCAACTCCACATCAACCTGTACAGATGTTATTGGAATAGGGTGACATAGGGGTATAATTTCCCACGTGCGTTTAACGGCAAGAATAGCCGCGGTCTTAGCCACTGAGACAACGTCGCCCTTTGGGACCTCGCCCCCTCTAATCTTCTCGATTGTCTCCCTGCGTAGCTTTATAGCTCCAACAGCTGTAGCCTCACGGTAGACCTCTTCTTTCCCAGTTATATCGACCATTCTCACTTTCCCGGCTTCAGGCATAGCTACTTACCCCTAGCCAGCGACAGGATATGCCCGCTTTCGGGCAATATAAGTTTCTCCAGTGCAAGTTTCACTGCGTTTGGCGAGCCAGGCAAGAGGAACACGAGCTTACCAGAAAAGATGCCGGCAACACTGTTTGTTAGGAAGGCTGAAGGTCCTATCTCGTTGCAGCTAAGATATCTAAAGACGTCCCCAAAACCAGTCAGGGTTTTTTCGAGGACTTGTCCAAGCGTCTGGATCGTTACATCGCTAGGAGCGGGCCCCGTCCCGCCACTAAACACAATCACGTCTATATCCTCCCTGGTTGCAAGCTCCAGGAATGCTTCAAGCAGGAGCCGCGGGCTGTCGGGGATCAAAACGTATTCTACAAGCGTGTCGCCGTTTGCCTCTATGAGCTTTTTAGCTACTTCTATGGACTCGTCGGGTATGGTTTTTCCTCCAAGCTTTGCCTCGAAGCGCGACGTGCTAACCGTGACAAAAGCATACCTGAGGTTTTTCAGGGCCTTGGCTTTGTGCTCATGCATCCCAGAATGTATATGGTGCGGCATCGATTATTCACCAGCCTTAACTATGTGGCAAGAACTTTTATATTGTGTGATGGCCAAAATAACGCGTGGAAGAACGGAAAACACAGCAAGAGCCACAGAAGATTATCGGCGAAGGACGGCTGTCAGGCGGCAAAGTAGTAGTTACAGACAGCGATGCCGTTTCGAAGCTTGCAGAGAGGGGCTACGGTTTCCAGACGACGTCCGGGCTAGAGCTCTCACTTGTCGAGGCCGCATATCTCCTCCACAGGGGCCTACTCAAAGTGAAAAACGAGAAGGGGGAAGAAGTCCAGTTCAGCGAACTCGTAAAGCTGGCGGCCCAGGGCGACCCCGACTTCTGGCTGAAGCTGAACGTGTATGCAGACCTGAGGAATAGGTCATTTATAGTCCGGCACGGGGTTAACCCACGCGAGTTTCTCCTCGACTGGAAAAAGAAGAACAAGGTGCACCGCTTACTCATAAGGATCGTAGTGGAGGGCACAAAGATGGGGTTCGAAGAGTTTGAAGACATGTTTAGAAGGGCCCTAGAAAGCGACAGGGAGCTCGTCGTGGCAGTAGTAGATAAAGAGGGCGTCGTAACCTATTATACTGTTGAGGGTGGAAGCTATGAGCAAGTCTCCAAAGGAACTAAAGATAGTTTCGAGGTACCTTCTGAGTAAGAAGGACAGGAAGAAGCTAGAGGAAGAAGCAGAGAAGGAGCTTGGAAAAGACTACGCCGCGAAGATACAGGAAGCAGAACGCGTAGAAATAGCCATAGTCAAACACCCAGAGCTCAGCGAGCTCTACTTTCTAGACAACACCCTGGCATTTGTCAGGGTAACAGGGGACGGATTCATACCCTCTCTATACTATATCTACAAGGCCAATCTATCCCCAAGCTACCCCTCCGTATACGTTGATGCCGGCGCCGTGCCGAAGATCCTAAACGGTGCAGACGTAATGGTTCCAGGAATAAAAAAGATAGAGGGAGAATTCGGGCCCAACACAAGGGTCCTCGTAAAGGAACTAGACAAGGCCAGGACAATAGCTATAGGCTTATCCCTGATGAGCTCACAAGAAATCAAGACCAGCCAAAAAGGAAAAGCAATAAAAACGCTCCACTATCTAGGAGACGAGGTCTGGAACCTCTCAACAAAGTAGCCCCTATACGAGGCGTATACTCTCGGCGTTATGCGGGGCCCTCACTTCGAAGCTTAGGCCAGACTTCTTCTTGAACCACTCGCTGCCAAGGTAACGCATAAACTCGTCAATCTTGCTTGTCTCGCCATGGTTGAGGATAACCGTTTTAGGCGTAGGCTCCATTCTACGTATAAAAGCCTCTAGTTGCCTCCTGTCGCTGTGCCCAGAAAAGCCCTCAACCCTGTATACCTGCATCTTTAGATCCTTTGTTATGGCTTTCCCAGACGGGTCTGAAAACGTTATCTTCCTGAGGCCTCCAAGAATCTTTCGGCCAAGCGTGCCCTCAACCTGGTAGCTTACGAAGACAAGACTACTGTTCTCGTCGTCTGCAAGCATCCTTAGATAGTCCAACACGGGGCCGCCCGTAAGCATGCCGGATGTAGCGAGAATTATCGCCGGCTTCTTTTCTATCACGTCTTCGCGGGCCTCGCCACGTATAACGTGGATATTCTCAGAAGTGAACGGGTTTTCATCGTTATAGATCATGCCCCTTATGGTTGCCGAGAGGTATTCGGGAAAAGTCATGTGTACAGCTGAAACCTCGTCAATCATGCCCTCGATAAATATGGGTAGCTGTGGTATGGCCTGCTTCTTCATCAGGTCAAGCAAAGCCAGCAGAACCTCCTGGGCCCTGCCCACGGCGAGGACAGGTATAAGTACTATGCCGTTTCGCTGTGCAGTCTCCAGGACTATTTTCCCGAGCTCCAGCTTCGCGTCGTCCTCGCTTGGCAAAATATCTGTCTTGGAGCCGTAAGTGCTCTCAATAATCAAGACCTCTGCCCTCGGGAACTTGTTGTATGCAGGGTCGAGAAGCATTGTCCTCGCATACTTCACGTCGCCAGTATAGACTATATTTATCAGGCCGTCGCCTATATGTAGATGGATCATAGCTGATCCCAAGATGTGTCCAGCCCTGTAAAACGTCAGCCTAATCTCCGGTGCAATGTCGGTAACTTCTCCATATGTCAGCGTGTACGTGTTGAGTATAAACGAGTTCACGTCACGCATAGAGTATAGCGGGTCTTTGCCTTCGCGTTCAGACACCTTTACATAGTCCTCCAAGAGGAGCTTCGCCAAGTGGAGGGTTGGCTCAGTCATGTATACGGGCCCCTTGTAGCCGTGCTTGAACAACACGGGCAGGGCGCCTATATGGTCGAGGTGCGCATGGGTAATAACGACCGCGTCCAGGTCGTCCACGTCGAACTCTGGCAAATCGAACAATGGTAGCTCGTCACCGTTGCCCGTAGGCTTTAACCCAGCGTCCATGAGGATGTTTGCCTCCGGCGTCTGTACTAGGATGGCGCTCCTGCCGACCTCCCTTGCCGCGCCGAGCGAGACTATCCTGACCATCTGTGTCGGGAAGATAGGCTTCCTATAGACCTTGTAGCCAAGCTTCTTCAGGAAGTCTATTCTCTCTTGCTTCGACGCCCTGTAGAGGTCCCTGATCTCCTTCACGGTTCTCGAGTGGATCGGGGGCCTCCTCAATACACGTGGGGTCCAAAGCGTCTCGAAGAATATGGCGTTTAGTGCGTCCTGTGTAACTTTCTCCGGAAAGAGTACCTCTATTTCGACCTCGCCTGTGATATCGTTGAAGTAGACGTTTTTTAGCCCGGCCTCTTCTGGTATGAGCTTCTCGATTACTTCCTCTGTCTCTTTTTCGCTTTTTCTCTTTTCTGGGTCGCCCCGAATAATGACCCTCTTCTTGATTGTCTTGGCAATCTTCTTTACAAGCTCGCCGTCGTTTTCCAAGAACACCTGTGGGCGCCTCGTGTATATGGCTACCTTTGGCCCCTCAAAGTCTACCTTTGTTATCTCTGTATCCCTGGGCACCGTGCTGAATATTGCCTCACGGATTTCCCTGGCAACTGCAACTATTGATTCCAAGAATTTCACCTGGAAAAAGGCTCTTAGCCAAGTAGCTAGTGAAAAATCAAATATATAAACCCTAGCCTAGCGCCTGATTAGCTTTACTCCCTCCCTTGTAACTGTAGCCACGTCTACGCCCTCGCCGCTCCCAGGGTCCCTTGCCAGGGCAACATTAACCGCCTTGACAGCTAGGTTAACAGCTTCCTCGAGTGTCAAGTCTTCCCTGTATTCGTGCTCCAGCATCGAGACAGCGTAGGGAGACCCCGAGCCTGTAGCGGTGTATTTCTCCTGCGTAACCGTGCCGAGCCAGTCCACCGAGTAGAGGGATGGGCCGTCGCCGTCCAGCCCGCCTATAAGCATCTGGACGAGCAGTATTGGTCTATAATTGAATAGGATAAGCGACGTCAAGGTGGCTAGGCTCTTGACAGGTATAGGTGTCCCAACAGTCGTCTTGTAGTATCCAGCCTCGACCTTGAGCCTATCGATAAGCATTTGTGCGTCTCCAACAGTCCCAGCTATAGTCGCCGCTACATGTGAATCTATCTCGACTATTTTCCATACCTGCTTGTTGGCAATATAGCTCCCAGCCGTTGCCCTCCTATCAGCTGCAAGAACCACAAAGTCCTTACCCACTATTCCGACAGTAGTTGTGCCCTTCAGGAAGTTCTTTTCAATAGCCATACTAACCCTAACCATCATGAATGCGATACATATAAATTAATATCTCTGCGGAGCTCCGGCTACACGTTCCCATCTGCTACAGGTTTAAATAGAGGACAATAATTTTTCCCCCATATGAGTGATGATGAATTTGCAGAAGCAATTAAAAAACAGCCACTAGTCAATATAGGTACCGCGGGACACGTCGACCATGGCAAGACAACGCTGGTCCAGGCACTTACGGGCATATGGGCCTCGAGGCACAGCGAAGAGATAAAGAGAGGCATAACCCTAAAGATTGGCTACGCTGATGCCGAGATATACAGGTGCCCAAAGTGTCCCCCGCCGCAGGCCTACTATACTAGTGCCACGATGCCTAAGGACGGGAAGTGCAAGTACTGTGGGACTCCTCTAGAATTCGTTAGGAAAGTCTCGTTTGTCGACGTGCCGGGACACGAAATGCTCATGTCAATCATGCTTGCAGGCACAGCCCTCATGGACGGCGCACTCCTGGTTATCGACGCTACTAAGGAGTGTCCCCAGCCCCAGACCCGGGAACACTTGACGGCTCTCTCAATAATCGGCGTGAAAAACATAGTTATTGTCCAGAACAAGATAGACGTTGTCTCGAAGGAGCGTGCAAAGGAAAACTACGAAGAAATAAAGAGGTTTGTCGAGGGAACAGTAGCAGAAAATGCTCCAATTATACCTGTGTCAGCTCTACACAAGGTCAACATAGACGCGCTGATATGGGCCCTCGAGAAGTACATTCCTACCCCCAATAGAGACACATCCAAGCCCCCCAGAATGTACGTGATAAGGTCATTTGACGTCAACAAGCCTGGCACCAGCGTCAAGGACATGGTTGGGGGAGTGCTGGGTGGAACAGTTGTCCAGGGCAAGTTCGAGCTTGGACACGAGATAGAGATAAGGCCTGGAATCAAGCTAAAGAAGGACGGCCAAGAGGTCTACGAGCCAGTCTACACCACTATAACCTCGCTAAAGACGGGGAACCAGCCGCTTGAAAAAGCCTACCCAGGAGGCCTAATAGCCGTGGGAACAACACTTGACCCAAGCCTCACAAAGGCAGACGCGCTGATTGGGAACGTTGTAGGCTATCCGGGCACTCTGCCACCGGCTCTCTACGACGTAGAGATAGATACATATCTTTTAGAGAGGGTCGTGGGAATGGATCAGCCCCTCAAGGTCGAACCAATTAAGGCGGGCGAAATACTGCTGATAAACATCGGCACCTCTCTGTCCATTGGGCAGGTGACAAGCACCAGAGACAACGTGGTACACTTGAAGCTCCGTATCCCAGTTGTGGCTGAAAAGGGCGACAGGGTCGCCATCTCTAGGCAGATCGCCGGCAAATGGAGGCTTATAGCCTACGGCTACGTAAAGTAATTCCCCCTTTCCATGCAAGAGCAGGAGCGTCGATGGGAAATGGGAAGAAAAACAATATCAATGGTAACCGAGTCCTTCGCGTCGAAAGGTTCAATTTTCCAGCCGATGCTTTCCAGCAAGTGCATTGGCTGTGAAAACTTCTCTGTATGCATAGGCGCGCTCAGGCCACTAGTCAGCTATAGGGTGGTCTCTACCCGGAACCACTACAACGTGTGCCCGGCGCTGGCGGAGAGAATGCAAGTAGTCGAGGTAGAAGAGTTGCCCTTCAAGGTGATCCTAGAAGCACAGGTAGCGATGCCAGGCGCATCTGTCCGATACACTAGGCCATCTTGTAGCGAGGACATAAAAAAGCAGTACCCCCTAGAGTGCAACCCGGTCTACCTAGAAGAAGGCGAAAAAATAAACGTTATAAGGCGTGTCGCGAGAGTCGGAGAAAACCTTTTCCTATGCGAAGTGGAGGCTACTGCCCCTCCGTCGCCTCGGCTTTGGATTCTTGCGAAACGCTTTCTTGCCCAGCGGAAGACTCCTTAGACTCCTCCTTCGCTGCTTCTCCTTTCTTTTCTTCCTCCTTCTTTGGCCTCTCGATGGGCACCTTGGCTACGAATTCTACATTGTTCATATTTTCGAAGTGCCTCTGGACATCCCTCACGAAGCCGCTGAGCAGCGTGAAGGCATTTTCAATGAGGAATATCGAGGTCGGCACCTCTATTTTTACTGTGTCCCCAGCTATCTCTGCCTTTATGTTTTCTTTGGGGATGTTCCTAAACCACCTGTGGAACAGTTCCCTAATTTTTTCTGCATCGTCCTTGAGGATCTTTTCGAGCGTCAACTCTACCTTGACCTTTTTGCCTGCAAATGGATGGTTAAAGTCTATTGTAACTCTGCCCGCGCCTATCCTTATTACTCGGCCCCTCCTTCCCTCGATCTCTACTTCTTCGCCGACCCTTGGTATGACCCCCCTGCTTGAAAGCTCCCTCGCTGGGAGAATCACGATGTTTTTAGGGTCTCTCTCGCCAAAGGCCTGGGAAGGCTCGAGGACGAACTCTCTCTTTTCATTCTCGTTCATCTCTACAAGCACGTCCTCGATGGGTTTTATGACGAAGCCCTCCCCAATAATGACTAGTTCAGGCTCGAAGACAACGTTCTCGGTCTTGAGCCCAGCTTTCTCGGCAACCTCCTTGTAGGTGGTGTCAATAACTTTTTCCTGCGTGTCGTCGAGCACAGTGAGCGTGTAGTTGATCAGTACGAATTCTCCCTTCTGCAGTCCCATACTTTTATCGCCGCAGTGTCGAAGAATTCATCTAAATATTAATTTTACCTTTTCCAAGCCTCCATGAAAAGCAAATTTATAAGCACAGTTTCATCTTTGATTTTAGGTTTCTGGTGACTAATTTGAGTGATGGAGAAAAACCCCAAGAAATAGAGCTGAAGGTCTTGGAGGTCAGGCAACACGAGGCTGGAAGAGGCAGAGTAAGAATAGACGAAGACGCAATGGAGGCACTCGGCATCAGCGCGGGCGACGTCGTAGAGATAGAGGGCAAGAGAAAGACCGTGGCAGTGGCGTGGCCGGGCTACGCCGAGGACAAGGGGAAAGGAGTCATAAGGATGGATGGCTGGACACGTAAAAACGCCGGGGTAAGCATCGGCGACAAGGTGAAGGTGCGCAGGGCCGAAGTAAAGCCAGCAACGTTTGTCAGGCTGGCCCCGGTCTCAATGACGCTAGCGGTGGACGAGAACTTCATTGCATACGTCAAGAAACGCCTGCTCGACAGGCCGATAATAGAGGGAGACGTTATACAGATACCCGTACTTGGACAAGTGATACACTTCACTGTCACAAACATCAAGCCAAAGGGGGTAGTAGTCGTAACCGACAAGACACAGCTAAAGATACTTGAAAGACCAGTAGACACAGGCAAAATACCAAGGGTCACATACGACGACATCGGAGACCTAGAGGAGGCCAAGCAGAAGATACGTGAAATGGTCGAGCTGCCCCTCAGGCACCCCGAGCTCTTCAAGCGCCTAGGCATCGACCCGCCGAAGGGCATCCTGCTCTACGGCCCCCCAGGCACGGGCAAGACCCTTCTGGCAAAGGCCGTCGCAAACGAGACAGACGCATACTTCATAGCAATCAACGGCCCAGAAATAATGAGCAAGTTTTATGGCGAAAGCGAGCAGAGATTGAGAGAAATCTTTGAAGAGGCAAAGGAGCACGCCCCCGCAATAATATTCATCGACGAGATTGACGCCATCGCCCCAAAGAGGGAGGAAGTAACAGGAGAAGTAGAAAAGAGAGTAGTAGCACAGCTACTAGCACTAATGGACGGACTCGAGGCACGCGGAGACGTGATAGTCATAGGCGCGACAAACAGGCCCAATGCTGTTGACCCAGCCCTCAGGAGGCCGGGCAGGTTCGACAGGGAAATAGAGATAGGCATACCAGACAAGCGTGGACGCCTAGAGATACTCAAGGTACACACCAGGAGCATGCCGCTAGCCAAGGACGTCGACCTCGAGAAGCTAGCAGAGATAACACACGGATACGTAGGCGCAGACATAGCCGCCCTCTGCAGAGAAGCCGCAATGAAGGCCCTGAGAAGGGTTCTCCCCAAGATAGACCTAGAACGCGAAGAAATCCCAGTAGAAGTCCTAGAGACAATCGAAGTCACAATGGAGGACTTCATGAATGCATACAGAGAAATAACTCCAAGCGCCCTCAGGGAAATCGAGGTAGAAGTCCCAACTGTCCACTGGACCGACATAGGCGGACTAGAAGAAGTAAAACAGCAACTCCGCGAGGCAGTAGAATGGCCACTGAAATATCCAGACTCGTTTAGGCGCCTAGGAATCGACCCGCCGAAGGGCATCCTGCTATATGGCCCACCTGGCACAGGCAAGACCCTTCTGGCAAAGGCTGTAGCCACCGAGAGCGAGGCAAACTTTGTAAGCATAAAGGGTCCAGAAGTCTTCAGCAAGTGGGTAGGAGAAAGCGAGAGGGCAGTAAGGGAGCTCTTCAGGAAGGCCAGACAGGTCGCCCCAAGCATAATCTTCATCGACGAGATAGACGCCCTCGCCCCAATGAGGGGACTCGTCTCGACAGACTCGGGCGTAACAGAGCGCGTAGTAAGCCAGCTCCTCACAGAGATAGACGGCCTAGAAAGGCTTGAGGGCGTGGTCGTGATTGCAGCCACTAATAGGCCCGACATTATTGACCCGGCTTTGCTTAGGCCTGGCAGGTTTGACCGCTTGATATATGTCCCGCCGCCAGACGAGAAAGCCAGGCTAGAGATACTCAAGGTACACACGAGGAACATGCCGCTCGCAGAAGACGTAGACCTCCTAGAAATAGCCAAAAAGACAGAAGGCTATACAGGGGCAGACATAGAGGTGCTCGTGAGGGAGGCTGGTCTCCTAGCTCTACGAGAAAACATAAACACTGATAAGGTCTATGCCAGGCACTTCGAAGAGGCACTAAAGAAGGTCAAGCCGTCCCTCACACAGGACATTATAAAGTTCTACGAGGCCTGGAACGAGAGGGCCAGGAAAGTCTCCAAGCAACAGCTAACCGTAACAGGATTCTACGTGTGAAGAAAATGAACAACGAAGCCGTCCTATTCGTTCTCTCCGAGCTTAAACGGAACAACGGGACACTAAACGACAAAGACCTCTACGAAAACGTAAACAAGGCCCTAAAATATGTCGGGCAAGAAGTCTCGCCCAAAGAGTTCAACAAGCTACTCCTCATACTCGAGACACGCGGCTATATAAGGGTCGAAGGCTCCAGGAAAAACATGAGGATAATCAAGCTACTCAAGAAAGAGGCGAACACAAGTGGGAGTTAAAATAAAGGAGCTAGTAGAGCCCGTAGCAAAGGAGGTAGACCTAGAATTCTTCGCCAAAAAGGTCATAGCTATAGACGCTTACAACATCCTCTACCAGTTCCTCGCAACAATAAGGCAGAAAGACGGTACACCGCTAATGGACGCACAGGGCAACATAACCAGCCACCTCAACGGCCTATTCTACAGGACAATAAACTTCGTAGAGGTAGGCATAAAGCCCGTCTACGTCTTCGACGGCAAACCCCCAGAACTAAAACAGAAGGAGCTGGAGAGAAGGTTACAGGTAAAAGTCCAGGCAGAACAAAAATACAAGGAGGCAATCGAGAGAGGAGACCTCGAGGAAGCCAGAGTCTATGCACAGCAGACCAGCAGGCTCTCCACGTCCATGGTCGAAGACGCCAAGCTACTCCTACAGTACATGGGCATACCATACATAAACGCCCCAAGCGAGGGAGAAGCCCAAGCCGCACACCTGGCAAAAAAGGGAGACGCCTGGGCCACGGGCAGCCAGGACTTCGACTCCCTGTTGTTCGGAAGCCCCAGACTAGTCAGAAACCTCGGCGTCACTGGCAAGAGGAAGCTGCCCAGGAAAGACGTCTACGTAGAAGTAAAGCCAGAAATAATAGAGCTAGAACAGCTCCTAAAAACACACGGCATAACACATGAACAGCTAATAGTCATAGGCATACTCGTAGGCACAGACTACGCCCCAGAAGGCGCAAAAGACATAGGAGTAAAAAAGGCACTAAAACTAGTCAAAGAGCTCAGGGACCCCGACAAAATCTTTAAATCAGTCGAGTGGCAAAGCGACGTCCCGCCCCAAGAAATACTAAAGCTCTTCCAAAAACCACCAGTCACAGACAACTACACCCTCACGTGGAGACAGCCAGACAAAGAAAAAATCATAAGCCTACTAGTAGACAAGCACCAGTTCTCCCTAGACAGGGTAACAAACGCCCTAGACAGGCTAGAAAAAGCATACAACACACACTTCCGCCAACAATCACTGGAAACATGGTTCGGCTTCTAGACGGCACACCCATAGAGATAATCAACGCCAAGGGACACCCCAACATACGCGCAACCCACAAAACCACAATGGAGATAACCAGAGACCCAGAACTCACACCACGCGGAGACTGCATAATAGGAGTAAAAGCAGACAAAGCCGCAAAAGACCTCTCACCACAAACCCTAAACCTAATCAAGACCCCAGCCCCAATACTAATCATAATCTACCTACCACAACACGACACATACGACCACTTCTACGCCCACGGAAACCCAAACCTAAACCCCACACACCCAGCCTCCATAGTAATAAGAAAAAGCACCTACATCGACCCACGAACAATCGCGACACAGTCCCAAAAAGCCGCAAACGACCTACCACAACACATCAAAAACCACCTAAAAAACCCAGACACCCACATACAACTCATAATCACACACCCAAACCAAACACCACAACAAGTAATACAGCTAATCAAGAGCCAGT
>Ga0080004_1131493_pt1 | contig 27221 bp, 33 predicted proteins | sample WasSprMetagenome_FD_69207 | JGI IMG/M metagenome (GOLD analysis project Ga0080004, IMG submission 69207) | Sulfidic aquatic microbial communities from Washburn Spring, Yellowstone National Park, USA - WS (SPADES assembly) (version 2) | ecosystem: Environmental > Aquatic > Thermal springs > Hot... | reverse complement strand
GGGAGTGCTATTATACGGCCCCTTGAATTTTTGTCAGCCAAGGTTCTGTCGAGGATGCGTACGCCATCTTCGCTTATGTTGAAGTGCTCAAGTGGTGGCTGCAACTGCGCGCGCGCGCGCGCGCGACTGTGAACAGCAATGATGCTGGTGTGGAAACCAGTATTAAGCTACGTGTTTCCTTCATTTCTTTTTTGAGTAGTGCATGCACGGTTAGTGCAACGGTTATGGCGAGCGATACAACGGCTACAAGTTGATTTGTTAAAACCACGAGGCTCATGGTTAACGACGCAAGCACCAAATGTTTCTGTTTATCCCCCTCTTTCCGAAGCAAAGTCAAAGTTACGAAGAGAAACGCCAGGGCAAGCTGGCTTCTCAGCAGATCCCAAGAGATTCTTAGGGCCACAAAGTATAGGGTTGCCAGGAGCGCCGTGAACAGGCTTTTCTTGGGAGACCACTTCAACGCTTTGCTAGCGTAGAGGTAGATGGTGAGGGCTAAGAAGCCGTGTAGGATTGAGGGCATTATTTTAAGCGTTAACGCTATTGGAATTCCTAGGGATGTTGTCCCAACGAGTATGGAGTAGAAGAGCGGCGCCGAGGCTATGAAATGCCAGAAGTCCACTCCCTCACTTAGCCAGCTTAGGACAGTGGGAACATAGTAGCCGAGGGGGTCAAAGCCCGTTAGGTAGGGTCCCATGAGGATTTCTGGCACAGCCCGAACAGCCAGGGGTATGATGAATGCGACGAGGGGAAACTTGCGTATTTCTAAGCAAAGGCAATTTCGCGAGTGGGAAAGAGGCTTAGACATATTGCTTGGATTACATCTTCTTTTACCAGCTTCCTTAACCAGTTTATTCCAACTTTGGCCAGAAATTTGTTTTTGTGGTAGAAAGTTTGATTTAGCCATTTGTTGCTTTCCTTGACTCTTGATGTTGTAAAAGCCTTCGCAAAAATTTCTCCATAAACAGTTCAGCTGTTAGGTCTTTGAGTCTTACGTAATCCTCATGATTTATACTTTCCAAGAATTCTTCACATCTTTCGTCGTAGCTTATTGCTACGAACGGTTTCCTTAAGCTATGAGCGAAAATTATTGAATGATATCGCATTGGTATAAGCATATCCATTTCATCTAAGAGAGCTTGAGTGACCTCTGGAGGGAAGTAATCAAACAATTTTAATCTTCTGCGTAACCGTAACCCTAATTTTCTATCATGGCTTAGAATCTCTTCTATACGTTTTATGCATACGGGATCTGTGTAAGAGGTTGCTCGAGTGAATGAAGGATTAAATGTGAAAAAGCAAACTTTGAATCCGTGACTTACTAATCTTTTAATAATTTCTGCTATTTCAAACTCCTTGTGGTTCTTGATAATTTCATGACCGTTCAATACAATCCCTACGAGTCTTATTTTCTCACGATTATCTCTTATACTTTTTCTCTTCAACATCTCTTTGGCAAAATTCTTTTTTCTTTTATCTGGAGGCTTCATTCTTAATACGGGATCTGATATTATCTCAACTTTTTTATGTACTCCAATTCTGTGGACATTCATCAGAGATGTTCTATCTCTCACGGATACATGAGTTGCATGTGACATGATAATCTTAACAAACTCCCTCAGAGGTGAGGATAATGATCCAACACCTACGCTATATATGACAAGAGGTTTTTTAAGAATTAACCGTGCGAATAATACGTATAAGAGTGCAAAATACAAGAAGGAACCGTGGAATTTTCCAAAAAGCCCTCCACCTCCCACAACTATAATATCAGGATTAACTGTGAGGGCACCCAAAATGGATAACGGTTCAAAACCTTTAAGGTTCCTATGGAGAGACCTGAGAATTTCCGGCCTTCTAGAAGGAACTTTTATCCTAATCCCCTCTCTTTGCAACGCGTCTACTAGAACTCTTAAGATTGCTTCATCCCCCACATTGCCTTCGCCATAATTTCCTAGGAGAAGTATTATTGGTCGACTTCTTTTCGAGAGTAACTTTATTATCTCACATAAAGGCTCTTTCTCCATCAGCCTCAAGCCTCTATTGCCAGTTCATCGATATATATATACCCAACTTTCTCTTTTGTAGCACCTATAGATATGAGAATTCTATTAATTCTTGAAAAATCCAAATCTTGTTCTTTCCAGGGTGCTCTAATGAAGAACATATTATTAAGCGGAACGGAAATCTTGGACCATCCTTCAAAATTCAATAAGGTGCAATATCTATTTCGGTTTCCATTTTCATCCATGATTTCTAAGTAGAATTCATTTTTGCTCCCATCTCCATAGACCCAAACAGAAAGAGCTGGGCAATTGAGTTGCGTAGCGTCAAGAATTTCGGGCAGTGTGATTTTTACCGTAGCCCATTCATTATCTCCTTCAAAGGAGTATTCAATTTTAACAGAACTATTTCCTTGTATACTTTCAGAGGATAGTGATAATGTTACAGAGTCAAGAGGATGAGACCAAGATTTCGATATGTTATCTAGAGTTTCGAAATTATGCAGCATTTGACTGGATTTTTCAACTCTTTTTAGGATGGCTATAGGTTGCTCTTTTGACCAAGGATAAGGTCTATAAGTCTCAGTAATTACGCGTTCTATCTTGTAATTTGAAAAAATATATGCGTATATCCAGCCCTCTCCTGTATATGATTCTGGTTTATCACCTATCAATACTACATATCGTATTTTTCTTGATTCAACGGAATCAATAACCTCCATAGCTTTGCTAAGTATTATTGGTTTAAAGAACCAGAGATGGGGATTAGGGGGCTCCCTTTCAGACTTATAATAAATGTAAGAAGATATTTTCGGATGTCGGGTATCAAAAACAAATATGCATTCTCCTGGTTCTGTCACACCTTTTATATATTCACTCGTTTCATCAATGATGTTGATGTCATTAAAGGAGGATAAACGTTCAATCCTTGATAAGTTCGTTCCTAGAGAAAATATTAAGATGAAAATCAAAAATATGGCTGGAGCAACGCTTGTTTGGAGAATTGTTGATCGTGACACATTTTTCTTAACGAAGAGAGACTTTACCCATGTTCCAAATATCTCTATTCCTAAGGCACTAAGAACGGAGAGAGGGAATAATGTTTCATAGAAATGATGACCCCAAGCAGCCAAACCCTTTGCATAATATACTACCAAAAGAAAAGTGTAGGGATAAAGTGCAAGAGGCAGTATAACAAACTTTTTTCCTATCTTGCACCCCAATATACATACTATAGAGAAGAACAAGAGGGGAAAAGCTTCCCTGAGAAAGGTTAGAAAACGCAAAACTTTGTCTTCTGGTGCAATAATTACACCCGTTCCAGGTCTGAATAATAGGGGGTAGTACTTAATAAGGAACGGATAAAGCGCACCGTTTAAAAAAAGGAACAGACTTACGGCTAAAAAAGGAACTACAACGGCTAACGTAAATTCTAAGATACGCTTTCTTAGAGATGAGTTTTTACTTTTAACGCAATACGAAACGATACTTATTACGAGGATAGGGATGAGTATAGCAGAGGTTGGGCGAATTAAGAGTGAAGTCCCTAAACAAAAACCTGAGAGTGCATTATATCCCTTCCAATTGCTGTTAGAAAGTACACTCTTGACAAAAAACATGAAACTAATTGCGACCATGATCGCTTGGTAGGGTTCTGTCATAACGTAAAAACTCTCAAAAGATGGTAAGGACGAGAAAAATACAAAAATTAGCCAACTTGAAATAGCGACCATCTCATTGTTTGTTACTTCTCTTGTCACGATGTACGCAATAAATCCTGTGGCAACAGCGGTTAAAGTGATCAAAAAACGATTCACAAAAATGTTTGGACCGAATATTAAATAAGTAAGTGCGTTAATTAAATGAAATATTGGAGGCTTACTTTCATATATTTCAGTATAGAGTATCCTTCCCTTGGAGATTAACATTCCTGTTGCAAGATAAGTCCCTTCATCCAAGTTTGCTACATTTTTAGAGTAAAAGTACCTAACTGCAAAAGAAATTGCTAAGAGAAGCAAAAATAAAAGAAATATTTTGAAGCATCTCTTCATAGTTCACACACTTCTTCCTTTTTATCCAGCAAGTTTTTCTTCATATTTTCTTCTGTAACCTTGAGAGAAAAACTTAAACACTCCTATGTACTCCTTTGCAACGTCCTCCCAAGATCTGATTTTGAATGTCTTTTTGTCACTTCTTTCCGCATCTCTTCCCGAAGAGAGAACTGTTTGCATAACTTTGGCCAAGTCTTGATAGTCGCCATATCTAAAAGTCAAGCCATTTCTATAATTTAAAATCTTTTCTCGTAATGAAGGAATATCAGAGCCTATTATTGGTGTTCCAAGTGCCATACATTCTTTAACCACCAAGGGATCAGATTCATAGAAAGACGGCAATACAAGACAGCGTGCCGTCTTGAAAATTTCGATCGTTGAGTCATTATTTAAATAACCAAAAAAATGAAAATTGTCAGCAACATCTAATTTCACTGCTAATTCTTCTATGAATTTTCTCCAAGGACCATCACCAACTACAGCGATTTTGAAAGAATGTTTTTTCCTTAACAAGTTCGCTGCTTTTATTAGTAGATCAACCCCTTTTCTTTTGTCTATTCTACCAGCGTAAACGAAATCATAATTCTTTTTGTGTGTTGATATCCTATTAACGTAACTCAGTTCAGGAACCCCATTCTCGATAACATGGCATGGCTTATGCCCTAGATACGGATAAAAAGTCTTAAACTCGTTTAGAGCAAAATGCGAGACAAAAATTAGGGCATCGGCTCTCCCGAAATAGAAACTTCTCCGCGCTTTGAGAATCGGATATTTTAATGCCTCGCCAATGAACTCGCTATAACGACCAACCCTCCAACAATCCTTAATATTAGCAATATTTTCTCCGTCAATGGTATGAACAGTGAGGATTCTCTTTGCATTCTTCAAATCTGCGAAAAATAGCGGATCGGAATACCCAGATTGCCCATTGAATACATCAATTTCACACTCTCTTTCCATCTTTTCTACAATTGATTTTCCCTTTTTTATAAAAAGCAAATTCCTTACAAACAAATTATTTATCTTTCTATCCGGCAGTATCCATACATTAACACCTTGAGTATCAATTATTGTATTCTTTTGAACATCTCCCATTGTTAATACCCATACTTCATGTTTCAATTTTACAAAAGCTCTGCTTAAGTGATATACGACAGACTCTATCCCACCTCTTATCTTTTCGAAGGGGTTATATAGCGTAACTATAGTGATTTTCACTACTGCCACCAACGTCCGCGTGCAAACCAACTTGGCTGAGCCTCACAAGGCGTCCAACAATTAGGGCATTTTCCTGCTCTTACAGTTTGCATTAGACTTTCTCTTTTGGCAGACTTCCATATAGCTTTGAAAGCTTTCTCCTTAAGACTTCCTATCATCTGGTTCCACATGATACAAGGATAAACATATCCGTAAGGATCAATGTACGCAGATAATTCGCATGCTTTACATGGAATAACTTGTTGCTTAGGATTGTTAAGGTATGCGGGGATGTTCCTCAAATAATAATCATAAAAACGATTTAATGGATTTATCATGTTGATTTTCGATTCATGCCTAATGCCAAGTATGAACTGAACATCTTTCCATGCATCTTTGCTAAATTCATTTTCATTTCTTGTCGTTTCTAAATGATTTTGAAAATAATACCCAAAAGGATGTTCTATCGCAAACGAAATATCTGCTATGCCTATTCCATATTCTTCAGATATATAGTGATAGAATCTATGAAAGTTGCCAGCATTGAAACGAGAAATTGTATAAGCAATGTGTGGGCGCAAGTTGTCATACGAACTAGTTAGTCTCTTCAATTCCAAGAATGTTCGCATCGCATTTTTAAAACCATTTAACCCTCGAGAACGTTTATAGGTTTCTGGATCTCCGTCAATGCTAACTCCAATTACAATTTGCTTTTTCTTCGACTTTCTTAGTATGTCATAGGTGGTTCTCAAAACCAAGTCAGAGTCAAGTCCATTAGTTGTAATGCCTGTAGCAATTATTCGAGTATTATTTAATGCGAAACTGACGATTTCTGAGAGGTCTTGTCGCAAAAATGGTTCTCCACCAGTAAATTCCACCCATAAAAGATGATCTTTTAAGTCTCTAAGAGTTTCCAAATATACAGCTGATTCAGTTTCGTTTTTGTAACGCTCTGGATCACGCTGATAAACTTTCCAGATATCACAATAATTGCATTTACTTTGACAACGGTATGTAAGTCCTACTGTCAATTTGATTGGAAAGGTCGAACTCGCAAATATTGCTTTAGAAAGCTTAACTGTTGCCTTCAACTTGTCAAGCATATTGTATCCTCCATTGAAACTAAATTAATGATTCTTATGAGCTCTTCTGCTGTTTTTTCCCAGCTGAACCCCCGAGCCCACTTTATGGCGTTTCTGCTCAGCCCTTCTCTTAGACCGTCATCCGACAAGACCTTTATAATGGCGTCGGCAAGAGTCTCCACATCTCCATCGACCACTAGAAGCCCTGTTTCGCCGTTTCTAACGCTATCCCGCAGCCCCACCACGTCATAAGCCACGCACGGCGTCCCAAGCGCATTAGCCTCAATCACGTTTAAGCCCCAACCTTCTCTGACACTGGGGTTAACCAGAACCCAAGCCCTCGCCAAAAGCCTTCGTCGATCTTCATTTGATAGCCCTCCGAAGAACTTGACGCCCTCTTCAGCCATCCTCTCCAAATCTTTCCTGAAGGGTCCGTCTCCAATAACCCAAAGTTCCGCGTTTTGAAACTTCTCCTTAACAATCTTAAAAGCCTTAATTGCATGGTCAGGCCTCTTAGCCCTCTTCAAACGCCCAGCATAAACAACAACATGAAACTCCTCCTTCTCTGGGACTTCGCTTAAAGGAGTGAAGTTTAACCCTTCAGGAACCACAAAAACCCTCTTAAATCCTAAACTTAGCAGGTCTTGCCTTGTGCTTTCAGAAACCGTAGCTGTAGGCACATCCACATAATTCCTCAGCCATCTATCCTCAAGGAAATGATAACCGACATAGCTTATGGGGAAAGGCGTCTCGTAAAACCAGTATTCCCTAGCCAACTGGTGAATCAAAGCAACAACTCGCTCACCATTGTTCACGAACCTCGGCGTAAGAAACGGCCTAGTGTTAATCTCATCAATGACAACATCGTAACCCTCCCTTGAAAAACACTTCTTATAATATTTTTTAGCTTTCCAGTAAACCGAATACTTGCCGCCGGCCCTGAAAACTTTGACACCGTCTAAAAACTCCTCACGCTTGCAACTTGGAAATTCCGAAGTGAACAATGTAACCTCGTGGCCGGCTTTAACCCAGCGTTTCGCCACTTCCCTTGTGAAAACTTCTGCTCCGCCCATTTGCGGATTGATCCAGCAGCGCCAGTTAAAAATTAGAATTTTAAGGGATTCCACGCTGATACCACCGTTTCACCCTAAGCCTGTATGCAATGCCTAGTAGATCCAGAAACATGTGCCAAATCTCCTTGAAGCTGAACTTGCTGTTAAGCTTCAGCTTAACGGGTAGTTCAACAATGCGCAAACCATAAAGCTTGGCTAGAACTAGCAATTCCACATCGAAAGCGTAGCGTTTAACGCTTAAAAGCCTGAAAATCTCGTGGAAAGCCTCACGTCTAACAGCTTTGATGCCACACTGCGTATCGCTAACCTGCAAGCCTGTCAGCAACCTGACTAAAACGTTGAAGCTGCGGCTTAACAGCTTCCGAACGAAGGACATCTGGACAACGGAGTCCCTGTGCCACTTAGATCCGACGGCGATATCTCCATGCTTTAAGGCGTCAACATAACGTCTAACCTGTCCAACATCGATGTCTAAGTCGCTGTCCACAAAGACAACCGCTTCTCCAACAGCCTTCCAAAATCCTGTTTTGACGGCGAAGCCCTTACCAACGTTACGGTCGTAGCCAAGAACTCTGACGTGCCATTTCCTCGCAGCGTAACTTGAAGCCCTCAAACGGGTATTATCCGTGCTGCCATCATCCACTACAATGATCTCGCAACGTAAACCATCCCCGTTAACTGTGGAATCCAGCCTCTCCAAAACGCTTTCAATGACCTCACACTCGTTATGAGCAGGCAAAACAAAAGAAACAAAAGGCCTATTCACAGACAGCTTCAAAAACTACCCTCCTTTTTCCAAGCCAAGTTTCCAGTTTTTTCAGTCTTCTTCCATTCTAATGGTTTTCTGAGCATTGCATGAAGGTATGCAAGGGTTGATATGGATGCCATGAGAATCCAGTTCAAGTATAGCAGTGGGGCGTAGGCCGCACTCTTCGGATTTGCGGCGATCATGGCTGCTGGGCTGCAGAGGCTTAATAACAGGAGAGCTGCGCCTATTGTCTGCTCGATTTGGGATCCAGAGGCTGGGTTGAAAGCCCCATAAATGCCTACTGCGTAGCCCAGCAAGCTTAGGGTAAGCATCATTGGCAGGAGCAGCGTGAGCTGGGCGTCAAACGCTTCTCTGTTCAGATGCCCCAGCAGGTTCAGGTGTTTCCCAGCTGCTTGGATGTATCCTCTGAACCACCTTAGGCGCTGCCTTATGAAGGTTTTCAGTTTTGCTGGAGCTTCTACCCCGGCTTTTACGGGCACATATTTCACCTTGTAGCCCTTTTTCGTAAGCCTCACTGAAAGCTCCAGGTCCTCAGCTAAAGCCTGGGGGTCCCAGTAGTTCAGCTCCTCCAAAACGCTGCGCCTGACGTACATGTGTGTCCCTAGGCATGTGACGAAGAGGCCGAGTTTGTCTTTTCCAAGCTGCTGAACGTGGATGAGGAAGTCGTTCAGAACGGAAAGTTTCGTTATCAGGTTCTCGTCTGGGTTAAGCGTGTACACCTCGCCCTGCACCGCCCCAACCTTCGGATCTGTGAAGTGGGGAACTATCTGTTGAAGCGCGTCTGGCTCGATGACTGTGTCGGCGTCGTAGACCGCGATTATCTCGCCAGTAGCCTTTCTTGCAGCGTAGTTTATGGCTGAGGGTTTTCCGTGGCTTGGGTTTTTGTGGTAGAACTTTATGAGGGATGGATAGTCTTCAGCGTACCGTCTACATATCTGGCTGGTATTATCAGTGGATCCATCCTCAACTATGATTACCTCTTTTTCCGGGTAGGTTAGGTTCACCAGGGCCTTGAGAAGCCTTTCTACCACTTTTTCCTCGTTTTTCACAGGCACTATTATGGAAACCTTCGGCTGACAGTCGCTTGGAGGATCCGGATCCATGTCTCCACGTTTCCTAATTTTGACGCCCAGTTTTAGGCCAAAGAAAAAGGCTGGCATGTTATAGAAAACCCAGAAAAGAAAGATTGAAAGGAAAGCAACTTTTAAAATTAGAACAACATCCACGTTAACTATTCTCCTCCCTTTTCCTGCTTTTCGTTCTGCTTCCTTTCCCTGCGGTTTGCTTTTGCATCTTGCCTTTCACGTTTTATCTTTTCCAGGCACGCCTCGCGTACGAAGGTGCTTCTGCTAGGCCAAAACCCTAGCTCCTCTATAACGCGGTCTATCTCCTCCACAAGTCTGCCACTTAGAGAAACAGATGTATACTGATGTTTCTCCTTCATCCGCCTGGACACCCCAAACCATTGTTATGTCGCTTTTCCCTTATAAAAAGCTACGTGTTTGAAAGGAAATATTGCTGGATACGTAATATATACTTTATCTGTTACTTTTGGGGCGAGGCATTGGAAGGTTAAAGTTCGCTTGGTTGGGTGTCCAGGCGGTTTTAAACTTTTCCTCCACACCTCACCTTTCCAATACGGGTTTTCCCTATTTCTGGATGAGGTTAAAATAAAGGGCTTATGAAACTGGAATGTAGATTTTGACTATATAAAGTAAAATAAGACTTGAAAAACGAAATTTAAATATTATTTATGGACTACTGAAGTTCAATAATTACTCTTACCGGTTGCCTTGGCGGCGAGGCTTCTCTGGAGGATAGAAGTTTTACGAGGTTGTTAATTTCGTTTTGAAGGTTTATGAGGCCTTCTTCCAATTTCCCCATTTTCACCGTTATTTCACCCGTTTTTCCAAGGCTTTCTGTTATTACATCTAGCTGGTGGATGAGTTTATCCAGTTCTTTTTCATGCTCCTTCAGAACGTTGATTACGAAGTCCACTGCATCCAAGCCTTCGCCTTCTCCAATCTTTTCAGCCATAGTTCAACTCCTCTTTTCGGCATATCCCTTTAAAACGGCATACTTAAACGTTACGGAGTGAACTACCCCACCCTTACGGACGGGATCTTCTTGTGAGGTAAGATAAAAAACTAAACTTGACAGTATCCAAATAGGCATCCTTAAGGATGTGAGACGATCTCCGAACTAAAGCTGGAGGCTTTCGACTTCAGCTGAGGAGCAACTGACCTGTAGGAGTGTTTCAAGCTGTTTTAGGTTTTTGAGAACTGTTATGCCTCTTTCCGTGATAAAGTAGAGTATTTTCTTTTTCCCTGCGGCTTTTTCCTCAACTAGGTTTTGTTTAACTAGGAATTCTAGGCTTTGCCTAAGGTCTTTGCAGTTTATGGCGGTTTTGTAGGCGATATGGGTTATTTTTAGGGGGCCGTGGGCTAAAGCCTTGAGGATGTCCAGGCGTATTTCAAGTTTGGATCTCCGCATTAAACATCCCAGTCTAGTCTTTTCTATTATGGATTGAAGGGTGTCATCGTATTTATATATTGTGTCTTACGACTCCAGTATCTTCCTCGCAGACTATAACAGCGTTCTTGAAAGGGGACTTGCCTGGCGGGGAAAGGGCAGGCTTGTAGAAGCGGTTTCGTTTCAAGTCCAAAACCGTTATGACATAGTAGTCGTATTTAGTGTTTAACGAAGACTTGAGAATGAGCCCTATGTTCCCATATTTGACGTAGCATCCTCCGCCGAAGAAGGACGCCTTGCCTTTGCGTAAAACCTCAGCAACATCCTCCAGTTTCAAAGGAGGACTAAAACGGTCTCTCATCCTCTGCTTCGCATGTTCCGTCAGCTTAACCGTTGCCTCCAAATCAAAGCCTCCTAGACGAGAACTAATTGTAGGTTTGTGATGGCTGCCTTCACGTAAGCGAAAATTAAGATGAAGAGGATTGTGGGGCTCCACCTTATGTATTTTCGCAGCCATTCAACTGCTAAGAGGAAAAATGCATCAATGAGGTAGACTATGGGAAACGACCATGCTCCAACAAGCCTGTATAAGAGGTTTGTCTCGGCTAATTCGCTTTGCTGAAAGCAGAGGATGGATGTAGCCAAGTCGAAGAGTATTGAGGCGACGAATACGGCGTACACGATTATATGCGGCTTCATCTTTCATCAGCACGCTCAGGAAACGAGCGTAGAATGATGATGATGAAAATTGCTATTAGAATTAGGTATCCCCACAGCTGTTCCTCCACAATGGTTCTCCTTTTATCCTTTTCAAAAATATAGAGAGAAAAGAGGGAAGGAAGCTGGTTTTTACTAGGCTACTTTTACATATGGACCGAACATGTTTCCCTTTGCCGTAAGCACTGTGAACTCGTATTTGACTCCTGATTCAAATGGCCATTCGCTGAAGGTGATAGTGAAAGTGTGGCTGGCTCCTTTCTCTAAGTCGTATGGAAGCGTATCAGATGGCAAATTTCCATTGTTCGCAGTGTTGAAGTTATTGTAGGTTACGCCGTCTATTCTTATGTCCGTGATGGTTATTTTACCTGTTCCCGTATTTGCAACTTCTATGCTTACTGTGTTATTTCCGTATGAGACATCTATAATGTTTAGCTGTTCTGCCCCGCCCATTAAGCCTATGGTTAGGCCTCCCATCCAGACCGCGACGGCTATGGCAACGGCCACTGTCACGGCAATCAGGATTATGGATGCCACCACTGGGCTTAGGGCTTTTCTGTTTCTCAGAATTTTTGCCAACCGTGCGCCTCCTTAAAAGGGCAGTTTAAGGAGCCCCAAGTGTTTTTCCTTCTTTCTTAAGAATGCGCTTTCGACGCCTGTGAGGACGGCCATCACTGTGGCTGTTCCTTCCAGTTCTTTGTGCACTCTTGCTCCCCAGACAACCTTTGCCTTCGGCGGGATGGATCTTTTCACAAGTTCTCCTGCGTGGTGGACTTCCTGGAGCGTCAAGTCTTCTCCGCCTGCTACGTGAAGTAGTAGCCCCCGTGCTTTGGTTACGTCTTCCACGTCGAGGAGTCGCCCGTTCAACGCTCTTTCAACGGCTTGCTCCACTTTGCCATCGCCTTTTCCTTCTCCAACTCCTAGGGAGGCTAGTCCTGCGCCTGTCATGATGGCGCGTAGGTCCGCGTAGTCCAGGTTGATGAGGCTTGCGGTTGTTATGGTTTCTGTTACGCCTTTGATGAATTTTCCAACGGTTGTGTTGGCTACGCCTAGGGCTTCTCTGAAGGGGAGGTTTCCAGCTATTCTGACCAGCTTGTTGTTGTCTATTAGGACTACGGTGTCGCAGGCTTCTTTAAGGCGTTTTATACCCTTTTTCGCCACTTCCATTCTTGCTGTTTCGATTTCGAAGGGGAGGGTGACTACGCCTACTATGAGTTGGTAGACGTTTGGAGTGAGCCTTCTACGCAGTTCCTCTGCCAAGGCGACTGTGGCTCCTGTTCCTGTGCCTCCACCCATTCCAGCCACTAGGAAGATTATGTTTGCTCCAGCCAGTTCCTCGATGACGTCCTTCATGTTTTCGTACATGGCCCTTTCTCCCACATCAGGGTAGCCTCCGCATCCAAGTCCCTTGCATGTTTTTTCGCCTATCAAGATTTTTCTGTCAGCATCGATCATGGCTAGGTGGTTTGCGTCTGTGTTCACTGCGACGAGTTTGCCTCCAGCCAAGCCCCTCTCTTTCACCCATGAGACAACGTTGCATCCGGCGCCTCCTATGCCTACGGCTAAAACTGTTGGCTTGGAAACCCTTGCCATCTGCTCGATTCTTTCCTGCTCTTGGAGAATGAGTCTTTGTCTTCGCAGCGCCTCCAGCTCAGTGTCCTCTAAATCTGCTTTTTGCATTTTCATTACCTCTTTAAATTTGTTCAATAGTATTAATGTGCGACATAAATATAAATCTTACGACACACGACTTATGATTTGCGATAACGAATTGTTCCAAACTCCGGAATATCCCTTAAATAGCCCCTGCTGAAAAAACCTAAAACCATGAGCAAACTCGAATTAATGAAACAGTTCATGAACACGTTCGTGGGAAACGGCTTCCAACTAATCATCAAAGACAAAAACCGCCTTCACATCCACACAATTGAAATCTTTCAGAAAACAGACGACACTTGCCCCCTCAAAGAAATCCCAATCGGAGACTACTTCCTCCGCCTATCGGCAAGAGACGAAAACAACAGAGAAGCATCCATCCTATGCAGCTGGAGCGAACAACTCATAAAAAACCTGCTGGAACACGCAACCTACGCCAGAGAAGCCGGCTACAACACCATCACCATGGTCCGGTCACCCCTCAACGAAAACAACTGGCTACTAATATGGGGAGACAAGCCAGCCTCTTAACCTGTCACGCTACCTCCGATTTTTCTACGTGTTTGGCAACAATCTCTCCGCATTTTGGACAGTGCACATGTAACCCGTAAAGATCTTCTGGAAACCCGCTTAACAAGGTTCCCTTCTTAGGCCATGTGTACCCACATTTAGGGCAACGGAAAAACTTCTTCCGGAAGCGCCGCCAAGACAGTAGATGTGTAAAAACGTTAGCCATCTAACTCATCACCAACTTTTTCGCCAAGAACTGACAGAGTCAGCTTGGAATTGTTTGTTACATGGGTTTTTGGCATATACTGGGCTGGATCTGCCATTCTGTTGTAGTATTGGACGAAGATTACGCCGCCTAACCAGTCAGTTGCGTTGAGGTAGCCCCATTCTTGGATTTCCACATGGACATCTGGTTGGCCCTCCGGGTGTATGTAGAAGACGAGGTCTGTTTGCGGCTCGATGTAGACTATGCCTTCAGTTGTGAAGATTGAGGCGAAGGCGTGACCGTGCATTCCATGATGGCTTGAAACTCCATTCGGGTTTTCCTCGTAAAGGTCATACTCTATCACCGTGAAAAGCATTCGCCAATTCATTTCTTTTGCGTGTTGGATCAGCATTATGGTGAAGTCTCCGCATAGAAACTTTTCAGGGTCGTAGACTAGGCTGTCTGTTTGGTCCAGTTCAAGCCATTCTATGAGTTCTTCCACGGATGGTTCGACAACGTATTCGAGAGGTTCGTTCCAAAGCCTAACCAGCGTTTCATGCTGTTCTAAAAGGTTGTTGTAGGCGTTTTCTAAAGCTGTATAGGTAGATTCGAGGGCTGTGTAGTTGGATTGAAGCCCTTTGTAGAGCTCGTTTAGCGCTAGGTACATTCCCTCGAGCGTTTCATATGAGGCTGTTAGAGCTGAATAATTTTGGCTCAAAACTCTATAATTTTCATTTAACGCCTTATAGTTTTCGTTTAACACACTGTATTCTTGCTGAAGGGAAGCGTAGCTGTTCTGAAGTTGCCCATAGCTTTGGCTTAGCTCTTCATACCTGTCGAGAAGCTGGTTATAGGTCTCTGTCAGGTTGGAATGTTGAGCTGATAGGATTGTGTACTGGCTTACTAGCTCAGCATGTTTCATTGTCAGATTATCAAACATGGTTTGAAGTTGCTGGTAATCTTGTTGGAGAACTTTGTATCTGTTCTGAAGCTGCTGATATTCTTGCTGGAGGGAGGCGTAGCTGTTCTGAAGTTGCCCATAGCTTTCCTGCAGCCTTTCAAAATCTTGGCGTAGAAGAATTTGCTGCTGATAAAAGGTAACAGCCAAACCTGAAGTCGCGGCCAACGCAACCATCAAAAAGCACACTAAAACCTTAAGACTTTTTTCATTCATAACATCACCTTTATCTTTAATATGTTCTATCAAATAAAAAAGTTTCTACATAAATCCAATTTGGCGCTTAAATAAAAAAGGAGGGAATTTGAACCCGCGCGTTGCGGGGTTTTAGCCTGCTATTTTTCTGCGTATGGTTATGACTGCGTAGATTGAGGCTATGGCCGCTATGAGGGATAGGACTACGGCTATCCATATGGGCAGTGTTACTCCTGAGATTGCGCCTGGAACGGTTGCAACGTCTGTTTTCACGTCTGAAATGTCAACCTTTATTGTGCCTACGTCTGTTTTGATTGTGGCTACGTTTCCCTCTACTGTTTCAACCTTGCCCTTGATTACTCCAACGTCTGTTTGAACTGTGGCTACGCCGTCTTTGATTTCCGTCACAACCGGTTTGATGGCTGCAACATCCGTCTTAATTGTTCCAACGTCCGTCTCTATTGTTGCTAGGCTTCCTTCGAGGCTTACAAGTTTAGCGTTTATGTCGCCTAGGGTTGTCTGAACTGTGCCTATTGAAGTGCTAATGGTGACCACTTTATTCTCTATGCTTGTCAACTTGGCGTTTATGGCTGAAAGGTCTAAGGCTTGGAGGGTGACTTTGATTTCGCCCACGGTGGTGCTGATGGTTGCAACGCCGTTCTTGATTGAGACAAGCGTGGCGTTGATGGCGTTTAGGCTGGCTGTAACCGGGCCTAGACTAGTGTCTATATACGCCTTCAAGTTGCCCTCAGCATCCGTGATAAGCCCAGACAGCGTAGCATTCACCTCATCAAGCCTGTCTAGGATAGTTGCTAAAGTGGGTCTCTCACGAACTGTGAAGAGGTTCGTGTCCAAGATCTTACTTTTGTCGGTACTGTAATCGAGCCCGCCACCGGGATGAGGGGTGACGGTGGCTTCGTAGGCTGTGAAGTTCCAAGAGCCAAGTGGAGCGTCTGAGGGTATTGGCATCATGTTTAGTGGAAAGCTAACTACATATGGCAACGTGTACCAGCCGTCAACTTCCATCCATGAAGTCCCATCGTCAACCACGAAGCTGTAGAAGGGCACACCGTTGGGGTCGGTGATCTCTATGTATGCGTCGTATGGCTCTGAGCAGTTAGCGTATATGCTTATGGTGTCGCCCTGCAGATACTCGGTTGCACGTGTTTGAATGACTACGACAGGAACTGTCACTTTGAATGTTGCAGTGGCTGAAACACCTTTAGCGTCTGTCGCCTTAACCGTGTAGGTTCCTGCAGCCACGTTTGGAACTTTGAAGTCGGCGGTGAAGGCGCCATCCCCATCTGTGTAAACTGGGGATGGAATAGTTGTGAGGGGTGCGCCGTTGAATGTGAAAGTCACCTTAGTGTCCGGTGTAAACCAACTACCCGTAATGGTTACTGTGGCGCCTACTTTACCTGATGTTGGGCTTAAGATGATCTTTGCTGGAGCAACAACGGTGAAAGTGGTCGAGTCGATTTTGCCTGCGGTATCAACCGCATCAACTGAGTAGATGTCTCCTGGCGGACGGGGGTCTGGGACTGCTGGCACTTTGAATGTTGTAGTGAAGGTGCCGTCAGTAGCCACTGGATAGTCGTCCACAACCGTAAGGGGTTGACTACCTATATACCAGCGGATGTCAACAGTCTTGCCTGCTGTGAAACCCCTGCCTGTAACCGTTACTGTTGAGCCTACGTAGCCTTTAGTTGGGCTGAGTGCCATGATGCAAGAAACGATATTCAAAGTCGCATAGGCTTCGTTCCCCTTGCTGTCCAGTGCTTTTACAAGCTTATTACCAGTGGTTTCTGCCGCTGGCACCTGGAAGGTTGCCGTGAAGTTGCCAACATCGTTCGTGGATGCGCTGACCTGCAGAGCAACAGAGTAGTAATCATATTTGGCAGTTATGGCTGCTCCCGATGCTGGTGCAGTTGCGAACGTGATGATGCCTGTTATGTAGTCGATAGTGTAGGTTAGCGCTGACGAGTTGTGATAATATTTGTAATCTGCACTGGCGCTGGTTGGATCTGTGTCTGGTGCACTTTTGAAGGTAAATTTAATATCACCTGTGGCGTAATTAATTGTTCCGTTGTTAAACCTATTGCTTGTGCTTTCAAGGTTACCATCTCCATTAGTGTCAGTCATTACTACATCCCCAGAAACCCCACCCCATTCGGCACTTACAGTCAATTCAATGCTTGCCGGCTTAACTGGCACGTGAGTTAAATTGCCTGTGTACGGACCGACGCCACTACCGCTAAGGGTAACTGTTTCTGCTGTCACCGTTGTTTCACCTGTCCATGTTGTAATGGTTTCACTGCCACCCTTTACTGGCTTGTTTGCCAAGTAGAAGACTTTTCTAGAGCCATCGCCAATCCCAACGAACTCTTCAACTGAGGTGGGACCAGATGGCTTATATAGCACGACTATTGAGGTCAAGCTAGGGAAGCCCGTGCCTTTGACATTTATCGTGTCTCCTGCAAGAGCTTTACTAGGTGACAGCACGATCGTCTGAGTTACTGTAAATGTTGCAGAGGCTGTAGCGCTAGACTCTATGTCCTTGGCTATCACATAGTGATCGCCTTTAACAGCTGCTGGTACGACAATTGTGATTGTGGCTGTGGTTCCAACCGCATACGCTTCTCCGAGGTAGCCTGCCTTACCATCCCAATCCTTTATTGAGTCCCAGTAAACCTTAACCAAGCCGCCTGGAGTTGTGTCAGTTACTTTAACTAAGACCTTGGTTCCAACTGGTCCAGTGGTAAGATCTCCTGTGTCTGTTAGATTACGAAGAGCCACCGCTAGAGGGTTTGCGCTTGCGAGTGGTATTGCGGCTAAAATCATTGAGAGCGTTAGAACTGCTATGATGAGCGTTGTATATGCTTTATTTTTTGTTTGCATTTTCATTTCTCCCTTTATACTTTTTGCGTGCATAATAAATTTGTATGCTCAATATTTATATATGATGTAAACAAACTCTAACGCAAAACAGAAATTGTATACATTTTCAATATCCAAATATATATTGGGCTAATATGAAGCTTATTTTTGGTTTGTGGGTATGGGGTCTATGGCTTCTATCGCGAGTTTTGTTGCTAGGCATTTGAAGATGTTGTCGTGGGAGAGGATTTTGTTTATATGTAGCAGCTTCAGCGTAGCTATTACTGTTGAGTCTCTTCCCCCTAAGCCCTCCGTGTAGGCGTGTTCAACAAGGTTTTCAAGGGCTTCCATCATTATTTGCCTATCGAAGTCTACAATTTTCATGTTTTCCAAGCTGACAAGGAAATGCCGAGCCAAGCTCCCGATTTTAATCGTGGAGTTAGCGAGGCTTAAATATGAGTTCTGAGAATGTGTTACGTGTGCTAAGGACTTCAACTGTTCTCCTTAAACCCACCGATACACAACCTCTCAGAGTGCTCGCTGAGCAGTCAGCTATTTTGTGGAACATCGCAAACTACGAACGGAGAAAAGCCTTCTACGAACATAGGAAATCGCCTTCATACGCTACCCAATGCAGAGAACTTAAACATACTGAGCCATTCAGGAAGCTTGGAACATGCAAGGCGCAGGCTCTCCTTTCAAAGCTTAACGAGGCATGGCAGAGCTTCTACGCACTACTAAGGCTTAAGAAAGCAGGCAAATTGCCACCACGCATTAAGAAGTTAACACCGCCAAGATACTGGAAAAGGAACGGAAAAAGAGAGGCGAGGGCGTTTTATGTGAGAAACGATGGTTGGAGCATAAATGAAAACGAAATCTCAATCTCCAAAGACGCTAAGATTCCCTATCAATGTGGAGAGTTGTGGGTGGGTAAACTGGGAAGACTTGAAGTCCTATACGATGAGCTTAGCGAGAAGTGGTATGCCCATATTCCAGTCGAGGTTGAATGGCAACCTCCGAGTCGAACCGCCGAAAAAAAGGCGTCTCTGGATTTGGGCATATGCAACCTCGCAACGCTATACATAGAAGGTGAGCGACCAATAATCTACTCTGGCAGAGCAGTTCTTAGCGACTGGGTGTACCACACCAAAAAGATAGCGGACAAGCAGTCAAAGCTTCCGAAAAGGAAACACACATCCAAACGCATTAGATTACAGTTTAGAAGAAGACAGCGAAGACTAAAACATGCAATAAACACCATGTTAAGAAACATCTTTTCAATTCTGGAAGAAAAGGAAGTCGGTGAACTCTACAGTGGAGACCTAAACGGGGTCAGAACCGAAGCAAACCACGGCAAAAAAGGAAACCAGAAACTCCACAACTTCTGGGCTTTCAATCTTGTCGAGAGGCGGATTATGGAACTTGGAGAAGAATGCGGTATAACCGTGAAAAAAATCTCTGAAAGAGACACATCAAAGACATGTTGCCTATGTGGAAAACAACACAACGGCAGAGTGGAAAGAGGCTTAATGGTTTGCCATGAAAAACAACAGAGCATCAACGCAGACGTTAACGGTGCAGTAAACATATTAAACGTAGCCGTGAAGAGGTTTCCGTCAGTCCTTAGCACAAATAAAATGGAAACCAGCGGTAGCGGGCTCTTGGCAGAGCCCTTGCTCCTGAGGTGGAACTACAATGAGTGGCAATGAAGCCTCAAAGAAGCAAGAATCTCCCGAATTTATTCGAGGAGAGTGTCAAGAGGTATCATCTAAACACCGCAAGGAGACTCCGACTTCAGTCATGGAGTTGCTGACTTTTGCTTTTCTGCGGTTTCCCAAATCTTCTTAAGCTTTAAAGGGTCAATTGTGGGAGTCCCTTCCCTGATGCAGCCCTCCATTTCTTCTATGAATTCCTCAGGCGAAATCGGCGGCATAATGATAATCCTTTCATTCTCTACTTTCAGTCGAGCCTTTCCCCCAGCTTTTAACCCAACCCTATCGCGGGCTTCCTTGGGGATTAAAACTCTTCCTTTATCGTCAACAATCACTTCTTCAACGCTCATTTTCCCACCAATTCTATTCCCACAGTGGGAAATATAAACTCTGCCTCGACATACTCGTCAATATGAGTCATTGTAAGGCTAACGGCTTGAATTCTATTATTATCATTCCTTTTAGGCAGTCTGTTTTTTGGGTTTGGTATCCTAGCCCGTTTATTGTGCCTTCTATGAATTTGGCTAGGAGTTCTGTGGCTTCTGTTGTGAGTGCTGTTGAGACGCATCTTAGCTTGGCTGTGTTTTCTTCTTGTTTGGCTTCCACCTCGTTTAGGTCCCATCTTGTTGTTTCTAGGAAGGTTTTTAGGGCTTGAATTGGGTTTTGGAACTTTTCTTTTAGGTATTTTCCGTATAGTTTTCCGCTTTCGTACCATTTTGCTTGGAGCTGCTCTTTCTCTGCCTTGTAAATGTTTTCAACCATGTAGTTTAGGGCTTCTTGGGGCACGAAGGCTCCGCCTAAAACCTTGTGGGCTTGCATGACCTCTAGGGTTTCCGCTGTTTTTTTAGGGTTGTAGCCCATGTGGTTTGTCTTAACAGCCGTTTTCAACGTTTCCTCAACAAACTTGCTTATGGATTCGCCCCTTTTCCTCGCTATGTCTAAAACTTCTTCGATGATGTCTTCTGGAACGTAAATAAGCCTCTTGCCTTTACCCTTACCCCTGGACATCCGCTCCCTTCCTTAAGGCTTCTAGGCGTATGTTTCCCTTTGAAACTTCCTTTTCTGCGATTTCATAGTTGAAAGATTCGAGGGCGCCCTCAAGGAAGGATGTGAGGAGAATAGTGTAGGACTCTGGAAACCTTGGGCTTATTATGCGTATTGAAAGCTTGTTTTCCACCTTTTCTATGGTGAATTCCGGGGCATTCCACGTGAAGGTCTCCAAATCCCTTTTGAAGGCTTCTACCGGATCAGCCACGTCGCTGGTGGCGTAGCGTTTAGCAAGCCAAACTCCGGCTTCAAACCAGCTTTTAAGGGCTTTACTCTTCGCTTTGCTGTAGGCTAACTCAACCATCTCGTACCAGAGGTTTTCAAGCCCTAGGACGAAGCCCATGTCCTTCGCCGCCTTCACAAGCCCACACTCATCAACGACATCCCTTAGGCTCAGCCCCATCCCCTCCACCTTAATGGCCAACTCCAACAAGTCGTTTATCATGTTGAAAAGCGTGAAGCCCCTACGATTCGCTATATTGCTGATCTGCTCCACCAAATCCTCCCTTGCCGCAAGCATCTTCCTCCTAACCTTGCCCGCTTTCAATTTTCCACCACACTAGAAGCCATGCACATTTTCAAGGCTTTATCCGCTTCTTAAATCCTTTCGGGGGGGTGGCGTCCAGCTTTCCCGAAGGCATGGCTTAACATCATCATTCGCCTTTCACACTCCAAATTTTTTACTATTTGATGCGCCTCACCTTGTATCCCTTCGCCTTACAGAACTCCTCAACAACTTTGATCACTTCGTCCCAAGTCTTGGCTGCTTCCAGCTTGGGCACCCACTTCGGATCCGCCAGCAACTCCTCCAAGATGGCACAGCCCATATTAAACATAATTTAGCTCCCAAGCACATTAAAAGACATTTTATGCCAAGAAGGAATATAAAATTAACTATGATTACAAGATTTCTTCAACACCACAGTGGCTCAGGCACGCAAGTACAGGAGAAGAAAGCCAACCCTTTGGGATTGGAATGAGCGTGCCTGAACCACCAGAATTTAATGGAGATTAAATCAGATTTAAATTTTCCGTTAACCTTTCCGAAAAGCTTATTTTTCAGATAAATTTTTATTCTGATGACTGGATATGTCGGAGACTGTTGAGGTTAAGGTTGGCAAGAGAGGCGAAATTTACACCACACGAGAAATACGTGAGAAAATAGGCCTTATCGTCGGTGGGAAGGCCATGGTCAGGATAGATGGAGGCAAGTTGATAATTGAGCCCAAGCCCACGGCACTGTCCCTTCTTGAAAAGCCCAGGATAGGCGCTAAGCCAGTAACCCCCGAGGAGATGTCTAAGCTTAGACGGGAGCTTGTTGGAGAAATTGAAGGCAGATGAAGACAGTAGGGCATTTCTGGACACAACTTTTCTCCTTCCCTTTTTCCAGCTGGACATAGCTGTTGAGGCTTTCACCCTAGGGAAGTTTAAAGATTTCCTAGAGGGACTTTCCGAAGTTCATGTGAGCGAGTTATCCGTTTTCGAGGCGAAGGCCAAGATATTCAGGCTTTCAAGGAAGGATTCCGCCTACGCAGATGCGTTGAAAAACTTTGGAAAAAACCTCGCCTTACTCAGAGAGGATGAAAAATTCTTCTTCCACCCATACATGGAAGTCGACGATGCGCAGTTCAACTTGATATCATCAATAAATCAGAACCTCGACAGCTTTGACATAATCATATTGGCTCAAGCCTCAAATATAGGGCTACTCATCACGGAGGACAAGGAAATCCTTGATTTAAGGGAGCGGGAAAAGTTTAAGAAAGATCCATTTTTGAGGAAACTGTTAATTAGGCGATGGAAGGAAATTATTGCGCGTGATCGCTTTGAAGTTGCCTAAGCGCGTTGTTTTGCTGTTTCACTGTCTAGGATTTAGTTGTCTGTTTGGCGCTGTATTGCATCAAATTCTAACTTTCGCCGAGATATTGCAGTATGGCCGTTCCGTTGTTGTGGAACCTAATCCCACCATTTTAGCCACTGAAATAGTTTTGTCATTTTTCACCCTTATCTACTTTATGCACTTGTTCCAGCGCTTCATCCACAAGCTAATCCACGGCTAGCCTTCAGTTTTGATACATTTTGCTTCGTATCCGCGTTCTTTGCAAAACTCCTTAATGATGGCTACGGCATGTTCCCATGTCTTAGCTGCGTTAAGTTTGAACTTCCATTTAGGATCTGCCAACAGCTCCTCTAAGATGGCGCGTCTTTCTAAGGCCATAGACTAAGCACCAGTTGAAAACGATTAAATGCATAAACATAAAACTTTTGTAATAGAAATCTAAATTCAAAATTAAAGTTGTTAAAAATGGAGTGCAAGATAAGTCGGGTGGCGATAGAAACCCTTTACGAGGTTCTTAGGAGTTTGGGGTATTATCCTGTGAAAGTTGATGGGAGAGCAAGCCAGTGGCGGAGAAGCCAATATCACCTCTACACGTATCCCTTCGGCAAAAGAGGGGTCAGGTTAAGCCTCCACAAAGACGTATTGGCGAAACCGGCGCCGATCTTCGCGCACAAGACAGAAATCATGGGAAAAGACGTAACGCGAGAACTGCAGAGAATCGTGCAAAAATATGGAAAATTAATATTGATTGGTGAGTCACAAATTTAATATTTATTCTGTTTTCGAAACTTGTTTTAACGGTGGATAAGCGATTGGATTGGGGCTGATGACCTTTTGGAGGTTTTGAGGTCTCGCCCGCCGCCGTTTTGGTGTTTTTGAAATACTGATTCAAAATCAAAATGGAGATTTCTCCCGCAAACTCCCCTCTTTTTCTCTATATACGTTTAAACTTTACAGGCGCAAACTCCTTAGCTTAACCCTGGATGGGATTTGAGCCCATTCCACTGACAGTCTAAGGGTAATATTTCCTTACCCTTTTAGCTTCATTCTTATATCGCCGGATCGCTCGATCTAATCCCTGAAGGAAGATCTCGATGGCTTGGTTGTCGTAGTGGGTTATCTTTGGGCAGTCAGGGTGTTCCTTAACCCTTTCCAGGATCTCATAGATCCTCTCTAAATCTCTTACCACACTCATTCTAACCATCCCTGTTTCTACTAGTAGAATCAGGCACATATAAACTTTACTAGTAGAAACCAGATCTGTTTTTTACTAGTAAACTTAGAAAAAAGGGGGGATGCTATCTGTTAGAATCAACCCTCGGGGGATTTGCATCTAGAGAGAAGACATAAATTTCAGGAGCATCTCATCAAGTTGGGCTTTGAGTTTTTTGGAATGCACCTTAATGGTGCAACAACCAACATAGTTATCCTTTGCGAAGCCACCTTTTATTCTAGACTTTGTAAATTGAGATATAGGAACTTTAGTTATTTCGGACCAAAATCTTCTTGCTCTTTCTTCAACGTTAGCCCTAATTGACTGGACGCGACATCGAAATTTGTGCTCTGGCACTTTTAGAGTATCTCTTAGAAAATCCATGAAAATTTTGACCATCACTGGATCGCTGCTTATGAACTCAATATGCCTTTGACTTTCTTTTTTGTCTGGCTTTGATTTTGTCCCTTCTGCCCAGTATAGAACTAATCCAACTGTTTCGAGTTTATCTCTCTCCAAATTTTGCACCCCCGACTTCATCAGCCTCATAGCCTCCTCAACTAAAACATATTTTTTCTACCCGTTCCAATTTAACAGTTTTCATTCACTAATTGGAAAGTATTGAATTTTCAATGTTGACAACAGTCACGAATAGTCAATGTCAATGGTGAATTAGTGGCAAACGTCAATGTTAACCGTGGTGACCAAGTGACATGGTTAACAACTGGTAAATTTTAATGTTGACAACGGTGACAACTGGTTTCTGTCAATAGTAAATTTCAATGTTGAATGGTAAATTTTCAGTCAGTCAACCCCGCATTTTTCACCGTTTTTTCACCGCTCTTTTTCAACATGCCTAACGTTGCAACCATTCACCGTTTACCGCTTGAAACTGAGGAGAAAACCGTTAAATCAATGAAAGAAACTTCAGAAACCCAAAAGGAAACGATATTCAGCGTTTTGACTGTTTTTAATGAAAAATTAAGAGAAAATTCACCGCTTGAAACTGACTGAAAATCATCATTGAAACTGAGTTAAAGTGTGAATTTACGGTTTTTCACCGGTTTCTCTTTACATTTTTCCATGTTTTTATATAATGTCGGCTTCTTCTAGGAAAGCCGATTTTTACATTTTGGTTCATCAATGTTACAGCCTTCAAAAGTGTTTTTGATACCTCACCTTTGTCACTTTTTCTTTGAAGTGGCTTCTGTCTCGAGGTTTAGCTCTAAGCTCTGAATTGCAACATGGACATCTAGGTCTAACGAAATGCTTCTCTTTACCTACAACCAACTTTGCTTTATTTTTAGGAATCCAACATCGGCAAGTTCTGCAAAAATAATGAGTGGCATATTTTACTCCGAAAGCTTTAGGCTTTGGATTAAAGCGTCTGCAAAGCTTAACACACTTAGGCATTCTCAGCCTTCCATCGTATTATGTTTAAACTTTGGCTAAAAAATCTAATCACCTTTAAACTTGCCAACGCCGATTTATATAAAAATGTTGCCAAACTCAAAGATTGCATGTCCCATGTCTGAATGTCCAAGGTTTTTCTATACCTTCAAGCGAACAAACAGGCTGGTTTGAGACTAATAACAAACGGATTGTGGAAAGGCTAATCCCCATCATTAACATTAGTGAAAAAGCGATATTCACTGTTGAAACCGAAAAAGAAGCTTAAAATCTCCCCCGCATCCCTATGAATCTGGTTAATGGATAAAGTTTTTGCATTGAAAATGTCAATGGTGTCAAAAAAGAGGAACTCGAAATTTTGGTATTCAGCCCTGTTAATGATGAAGTCAGCGAGGAAACTGAGAGAAAGGAGAAAGTCAATCGAGTTAGTCTTTCAGTTAGACAATCTGTTGAAACTTGTGAATTTTGGCTGTTTTTTGTAAATCACGTTGAAAAAGCGGTTAATTTGTAACCGCTTTGGCGAAAAGAAGCAAGCAAAAAAGCTTATTTTTTGTCAATCCGCTCAAAACCTTCATAGGTGTATAAAAATGAAAACGAAAAAAGTAAAAACGGAAAGGCAACAGCTCGGCCTGAAGCTTGCACTCAAATTAGGCCTACCGACAGTTTGCCCGCTTTTAAAGGTTGATGAGAACGGAGATGAAGTATGCGTTCAAACCCAAGAGAAACTTGACAATTCTGCCCTCTGCCAACTTGATGCAGAAACAGGCTGCGACTACAGGTTGTGTCCAACGTTTGCAGGTTGGTTCTGGGCTGAAGCGGCAAAACAAGAAGCGGCACAAGCAAAGAAAGAGGAAAGCCACGGCTGAAGAAAAAGAAAAGAACCACTATTGCAGGATTTCTATTGAGGCTCTCCTAACTCTTTTTCTAACATCCGCCAAAATTGATAGGCCTGTTTAAGCGTTTTACGGTATGCTGGAGATTTCTTTGTCAAGACAAAGAGGACCCGGCTTTTCCCTCTTTTGCTTCTGTTAACGGTTCAAGTTTTCTAAGAAATTTGGCTTTAGCTTCCTCCTCTGTTTCTTCATAAACAAGGTAGCCGAAAATTTGCCTAGCCCTGAACAGCATGTCAGGATTCCTCTTCAATGAAGCTTCATAAACTCTCCTTTTAATTGTGCTTAAGACTTCTTGCTCTTTTTGCCAATCTTCATCAAATGGGAAGATAAAACGTAACCATAGAACGTTTTTTCCGCTTTGAAATTCAAGTTCTTCTCTCTCCTTAAAAAGCTCTAAGAGTTCTTCAACCGTATATTTTTTCTCCTCTGCTCCCAATTTAAAAAGAAGTTCGTTAAACTCGGGGTAAACGGCTTGGTAAACTCCTTTTTTGGGTTGCTTAATGGCTGTTTTTGCTTCGGGGATTTGTATAGAAATTTTTTCCATTGTCTTGTTTAATGTGTGCCAAACAACTTTTCTGCTTAAGCCCGTCTTTTGAACTATTTCCTCGACTTTCCATATTGGTTTGAATGGGCTGAAGCACTCTAGTATTCGTAACAAAGTAGTCTTTTTTCTGCGGCTTAATGTTTCTTTCTGACTCATCTTTACCATCTCTTTCAACTTTTTTGGGAACATAAATAGTCAAAGACATATATAAATGTTCCGAGACACTTAAGCCAGTGATAAAAAATGACGCGTAGAAAGTTTAAAGCTCCTAAACCCGTCCGCAATTACTGGGCTAAGGCTAAACGAGAATGGAGAGCCCGTAAGAAGGCCCAGCAAAAACAGGAGAGAGATGAAAAGCCGTGAGCGACGACGCTCAGTGGACCCAAACGGAGAAGGTAACTAGGGTTTATCGCATCAAAGATGGAAGAGAATTATCTGCGCAGGCTGAAGTGACTTTTGAAAGAGGCGAGGTGTTCAGCATCATCTTAGATTACGGTGTTGGCCTGAAAGTAAAGATTCTCGGTCCTAGGCCGATTGAATTGTTGAAGAAATTGTTTGAGCATTTGGACAAAGAGGCGGAGAAGGGGCAAAAGCCATGACAAATGATGATTTTCAGATTTTCCTCGAGGATTTCTGCGACATGCTCAACGGCTTAGAAGCCGGCATAGTCAAAATGAAGCAGCAAATTGCCAAACTCGTAGGTGTAGAAGAGAAGCCTAAGGTCCTGTTGCCAGAGGAAACCTTCAACATTCTCAAATGGAGCGATGAGAAAGGTTCTAGGCTAGGCGACTACCAAGTGG
>Ga0080004_1116057_pt1 | contig 27224 bp, 22 predicted proteins | sample WasSprMetagenome_FD_69207 | JGI IMG/M metagenome (GOLD analysis project Ga0080004, IMG submission 69207) | Sulfidic aquatic microbial communities from Washburn Spring, Yellowstone National Park, USA - WS (SPADES assembly) (version 2) | ecosystem: Environmental > Aquatic > Thermal springs > Hot... | reverse complement strand
CCTCCTTGAAGCCGGAATCCTATCGGATTACGAGGGTTCAAGAAACGTTAAGGCGAGCCATGTTAGGGCGGCGCATGCAAGCATACCGAAGGGGGTTAACGGAGCCCTATGCCCTGAGGAGCTCAGCCTCCAAAAGCAGGCTCTCCTAAAAGCCATATACGGCGCGCTGGAATCATATGGGTCAGCATACTTACCGATTGATGAAGCATGCTCACTATATAGGGTGGTGTGCGAGCAGCTGGGCGTAGAGCCTGAAGAGGAGGGGAAAGTGAAGGCGTATATAGAGGACTTATCGAGCGAAGGATACATAATGCTGAAGTCAAACACTATAGCAGTTGAATACCCATTTGAAAAAATCTTGCAGACGCTGGAAAAGCTCCTCAAAAAAGCAAAAAATTTATAGGCGACTGGCCTGAAAAAGGCTTCGCGAGAAATATCAGGGTTCGCCAAACAATATGCGGCTGCTAGAGGAAACTTAGCGGGCTTATGGAGAGATTGGGGGAATTGCTGAAGGCTTCGGCGCCGCATATGGGAAAATTCCCATGTAGAGCCTTATCAGCCGATCTTAAATTTTATAGGGCGCCTGGAAAAAACCTGGAGCTCTATGATGAATGGGAAAAATTTAGTGGCGCCCTAAACTGGCAGATGAGGCTGGAGCGCCGTAAAAAAGGGGTGGGCTGAAAGATTCGTGGCGTAAGATATGCTTCCAACGGGCTGGGAGGTGAACCAGTGAAGCCTAACTTGAAGCCCAGACTTAAGTTGTGGGGGAAAGCCGCTTAAACACTTCATATTAATCTGATATTTGCGTAAATGTTAAATACTTTGCTGCTCCTTTTATAGTGTTATATGGCTGTTTTAAGTCTTACGCGTGGTGAAATTTAGGGATGGATGTGTGGGAGCTAATTCCTCCGAGAAGGGGGTATATTGAGAGGCTTGTTGAGCTAGCTAAGAATAGTGAGGTTTGCCTTGGAAACGTTAGTTTAGAAGATTGGAGATATCTGGAATCCCTACTTGAGGCTAGATGGGATGAGATTAAAAGTCCAACTGTTTTGGAGAGGCTTACCCCAATAGTTAAAACTATTGTGAAGTGTCTTGCTGAGGGAGGTTTATCTGGGAATATTCGAAGCCTCTTGAATGGTGACTTCATAAAGAGGCTTGTTAGGCATGCTGGCAGATGCTTCAGACTTCTGAAGCCTTGGGAGCGGAGAAGCCTAAGCTTAAGCAGGTTGGAGTATGGTTTACTGAGGGCTTTAATAGCAGCATTCGACAGCGGATGCATTGATAAGATTAGGAGTAATGTTCTGCTTAAAGCGTTAACCCCAATAGTTGAGAAGCTCCTGAAGGTTGTTGGTAAAGCTTTTAGGGGAGTTGTTATTTTAGCGCATGAAGTTAAAAATGTAAGTGAAGATTTAGTTAAAGCCGCAATATCCCTTAGGCTCCCCCTAGCCTACAATTTAGCTAGGCAGGTTGCTGTGAAAATAAGCCGAATAGCTCAGGCGTGGGGGAACCGTGCTGCGAAATCTTGGCCTGAAGATTCAGGCTTCATCAAATATTTATTAATGATGATGTCATATAGAGAAAACTATTTAGGCGCTTAAACCGTAAAACCTTAAAGAGGCATCTTTAAAGTTTGCCTGAAAGCAGAGTAGATTGGAAAGCTTACTTTAAAGCTAGGCTTAAATCTCTTAGGGATGAAGGCTTAAGCGGTTCCCTAGCGAGTAAAGTTGCAAACGCTGAGGTTAAAGCTTTAGCAGCAGCATACGATTTATTCGCAGCCCTAGATGAAATGCGGGATGCTGGGAAACCTGACGCTGCAGGAGAGGTTTGGGTGGGATTCTACGCGGCGCTACTCACAAGTATGCCTAAAAAGATTAGGAAAGATTTCATGGAAATAGTTTTGAAGGTGGCTGAGGAGATGGATAGGGAAGATTGAAGTCGAGTGAAGGCAACCTGATGTTGGATGGGATTCTTCAGTGGTACAGCGATAGAGTGGTCTTCTCATCATTCACTTCGCTTGAAATATAATAGAAAAGAGTAGGATGCTTTATGAAGCTCGCTGTGGTTACAGAAACTTTTTATCCATTCCTGGGAGGATCATCAAAGAGATATTTTGAAGTTCTTAGGAGACTTGTTAAAAGAGGATTTGAGGTAGACTTGTATACGGTTAGATTAAGTGGAGATTGGAAGGTTGAAGAGAACATAGAAGGCATAAATGTTTTCAGAACCAGATTGGTTATGAAAGATTTTATAACAGGGGATGGTTTTCGCTCAGTATCTAAGGTTCTCCTATTCTCATCATATTCGCGCAGGAAGGTTGAAGGCGGCGGATATGATGTTGTGGAGGTAAATCATTGCCCAATATTTCCAGTCTTATTTTTAGGGTTGGGGGTTAAGAAGCCGATGAGCGTAACGTTTCATGAGGTTTGGTTTTCTCAATGGTACATGTATGTTCCCCGCAAGTTTTATGCTCCACTCGGAATTATGCTGGAAAAATTATATGTTAAGTTGCCTGATGTTGCTGTTGCAGTAAGCAAAACCACAGCTAACAGGCTTAATTCTTTACTTAAAATGGAGGAGAGTAGGATTAAAGTTATACCTAACGGCGTCAACCATGAGCTATTCGAGAAATGTGGGATTGAAAAGGATGATGCAAGAATTATTTATGTTGGTAGGTTGAATCCTCATAAGAGGGTGGAGTGGCTGATAGAGGCGTTTGCAGCGCTTAGAAGAGAGTTTAATGGAATACGTTTAGATATTGTTGGCGATGGACCGCTTAGAAACTTTTATGAAGATTACGCGCGGAGGAAGGGTGTTTCATCCAGCGTAACCTTTCATGGAAGGGTTAACGATAATGTTTTAATTGGCTTGCTGAAGCGCGCCTACATTTATGTTCTCCCATCAATAAGGGAGGGGCAGAGCATAACCACGTTGGAGGCTATGGCTGCGGGAACACCCCAGGTTGTTGTGGAATATGATGGTAACGGTGCTGTTGAATTGCTACGTGAAAGCGGAAGCGGCCTCATAGTTAAGCCTTCACCGTTAAGTCTAGCTGATTCAATAAGGGTTCTCTTAGAGGATAGAGATTTATGGCTTAAACTTCAATTCAACGGTTTCAAGTATGTTAAACAGTATAGTTGGGATAGGACTGCTGAAGAATACTATAAGTTGTATACGGGCATTTTAAGCTGATGGAGATAGATTTTAGAAGAGGATTGAAATCTTCAGCGCCAATAATCCTCACTATTCTAGCTCTCATAGTATTCTACATTATAAATATGAGTTCCCCCTTCATGATGAAGTTCTCTAGCATAAAATGGTTAAACCAGTTAACCGATCCATTTACGGGAAAGCCTCCCACACTCTTCCTTTACATATCATGGTTTTTCACGCAATTCTCGATTTCACCAATAAACTCCATTACGTTCTCCACATTAATAATATTCATTCTTCTGCCTTTAGCCGCATTCTACCTGGAGAAGGCAGTGGTGGGGGATGATTTCTCATCATTCTTAGCTGGTTTCATCACCATTATGTTTCCGTCACATGTATGGTCAATATGCTCATCAAACTATTCTAGCCTACTAGGCTTACTTCCCACATCATTCACCATTATGCTGCTCTGTAAGGGCGTGAACCCTGTTAAAAGAGCATTCCTAATGGTTTTAACAAGTTTCCTCACGTCTCTCGCAGATTCCATTTCCGGTTTAATATTATTCACTACATGCCTCACATACTGGCTTTTACATTTAATTTTAGAGAGGAAGCCTTCTTTAACAGAATTTTATCCACTCTTTTCAGCACCCTCCCTAATATTTTTCCCACTCACTAAAACCTTAATATTTGAGCCTCCCCCAACGCTTTTACCCATAATATTGGGTTTTTTAGCGAGCGCTGCTGGACTTCTTCTCCTTTTAAAAAATAGGGAAATTTTCCTCCTCACAGCCTCATGGCTTTTCTCATCAATGCTTGTTCCCAGCCTAATATATTCTCCACTCATATACTCGTATGCTTCCCTTCCAATAGCCGTGTCCTCCATGACGCTTCTAGCTGAATCCAGGAGGGGAGCGATTATTTTAGATGGGGAGGAAAATTATGTTGAGGTGGATGTTGGTAAAGCCGCCGGACTCGCGCTGCTATCTTTAATTGTGCTTTCAACGTTAACCTCAACATGTAACGTCGTGGGGGATGCAGCTTCGCATATAATGGTGTATGTTGAGAGATATGGGAGTGATGACCTGCTTGACGCGTTAAACTGGATAAATAGGCACACTCCTGAAAACGCTGTAATATTAGCTGAGTTCCCCCTAAGCATATGGATCCAATCCTACACGAATAGGCCGGCAATAACAAACCATCCTGTTAAATTCAACCAGTATGCTGAAGAATTCATAAGAAGCTATGATGCTGACACTATGCTAAACGCAAACTATGAGGTGAGAAACAGATTTATGCGCCTTAGAGACTGGGAGAGTGTTGCACCCCAAAGGGCGCCGTCATTCGCCTCATCTAACGGTGAAGGATATGTTGATTTCCTCTATTTAGATGAAAACCACGCCACTTTAACATATATTTATAATGGGGAGACGCTTAAACCAGGCTTCCACCAGTATGCGGAGAAGACAACATCATGGATTTCAAGAAGCAGTGAGCTGGCGGTGTTACAGCACACATATATTTTAAAGGGTGGAGTAACAATTGTTAAAAGGCTTTCCCTACTGAGGGAAGCATATTCAACAGTAGAGTATAATATAACATCCGCAGCGTCAACACTGGAATCTTTTTCGGTAAAGCTTTGGATTCCATGGGGGAGGCGGCTTGGATTCACGCAGGTTTCTGAAAACCGATTTTATTTCACCCTGGATAGTGGAGAGTATGAGGTTGAATTCTATGGAGACATTACTTATATAAGGTTTGGCTACGATGAAGAATGGTCTCAGCCTAGGGTTCTCACAATTTTTAAATCCGTCAACAACCAAATCCAAGCTAAGATAGTTGTTAGAGCGTTAAATGTTGAACCCGTTAAGTGGGCTGAAGACAAAGTTGTCTCAGTTTCGGCGAAGGAGCTTTTAGCAAAATATAATGTTAGCTACGCTGTAATCCCCACAGCGGTTAAAGGGGAGTTTATGGACAGGTTCGGTTTAGATGACGCTCTCTTCAAGTCACTATACGAAAACAGTAAGCTAACAATATTCAAGGTAACATTATGATGCTTAATTTTTCCTCTTCGGCTGGAGTTGAAGGATTCTGCAGCACTCCCTAAAATGTAGCATGCAATAATATTATGAAGAGAAGCTTCCTAATACTGCTGCTGCCAACAGCGGTAAACGCTGTAATTTACACATGTACCTTCGGGTTTAATCCCTTCCCCCCAATTGACGATCCAGCCATACGGTTGAAGGAGGCGTATGCGCTTTTAGGAAACACTTACCCATTATGGAATCAGACGCCGCTGCAGTATCCCCCACTATTAAATATGATACTCGCCTTACTCATCGCCTCCACAGGAGACCCCCTCTCCTCAATAAAATTTTTGGGAATACTTCTAATTTCCACCATGTGCCTATCTATTTATCCACTAGTTAAATATGTAACTGGGAGAAGGATTGCGGGGATATTTTCAGTTTGGCTTTTAGCCTTCCACCCGATTTTTGCGGAAATGTATGGTTGGGGCGGATACGCCAACATTTTAGGTCAAGCATTCCTCCTCCTAGCGCTCAGCTACATGCTGAGAACAGTGGATTCCTACAGAAAGCATGAATTCATTTTAGCATCCGTCTTCTCAATGTTAACGGTGCTCACACACCACCTCACAACAATCGTGTACGCTGCGGTATGCGCAGTTTTCCTCCCATTCATAATTCATCAATACGTGTGTAGAAAAGTTTCAGGCAGAATTTTAGTTAGAACCCTCACCATAATGTTTGCTGCTCTTCTAGCTTTCCTAGCTTGGAGATGCCTCGCCGGCCCATTTCAGTATGTAACATTCAATCATGCTTCGCTTGCGGCTAGACCCTTCGATTCCGAAGCATTCTGGTGGATATTTAAGGATCAGTTCGCCTCAGCCTTCCTCTTTATCACCGCATTTATAGGCGCGGTTGCACTATACTATTACGGAAGGAGGAGGGAGCTCCTCATCCTATTAACCCTAACATGCTTCCCATTCCTTTTCACGCAAGCATACATTTTTGGAATAGCGCTTGACTTTAAAAGGTTCCCATCCTTCGCTGTGCCTGGCGTAATCTCCCTCTCCTCCTCAGCAATACTTCCATTAAAGCTGGAGCACTTCAAGTTCAATTCTAAAGAAAAAACATGCTCCTTCAATGTTGAAAGCGCCCTCCTAGCTTCAATTCTAGCTATAACTCTTCTATCAAATTTTTCCGTCGGCTTAACAGTTCCCTGCAAAGTGAACGAATACTACCATTACCTTCAGGATTACGCTTACGGTGTTGAGGAGAAACTTGAAGCCTTAAACTGGTTAAGGGGGAATACGGCGGAGTACGCTGTTATTGTTGCCGACTCAAGCTTAGGAAGGTGGATTGAAGGCTACAGTCAGAGGAGGACACTTCTAGAACTTGAACCATACCAGATATTTATTGTTGGGGAGCTTGAGAGGTATATTGCGTCAAACACGATTCTACATGCAAACATTGCACTGCTAAACCAGTATGTTAGGGTGTGGGATGATGCACCATACTACACGCGGCACACCCCATGGATTGCTGCGTCAAACGGCCCGGACTACGAGAACATAATGTACCTTGCGGATGGAACAGTTGAAACGAAGTTTACGTTTGCAGGAAATGTTTGGGTGGAATCTCCATACATGTCTAAGGTGGAGAGCGTAAAATATTTGATGAGGGGAAACAGCGCAGCGTCAATATCTGTAACTTACCTTTCAAAGTCACTGAACATAACGAAGATTACAACATTGAGGGATGAATCCAGCAGCCTAGAAATAACGTATATAATAAAACCTATTATTGAAGCGAACCTTAATGAAACAAAAGTGCCAGTATGGATACCATATGGGAGAACGCTGGAAAATCTAATATTTTATTCTGGAAAATTACATTTCACCATAAATGGTTTCCAGGTGGAGATTGAGGGAAACGGTGAAGCCACAGTGGGGAGGGATGAGAGATGGGGTCAACTGAGAATCCTCTACACCTTCAAACCGTCAGGCAAAATTATTGAAGCAAAACTCTCATTCACCCTCTTAAATTCGAAGAGAAGCTGGTGGAACACCCGCCTACTCGCATTAACCTCAGATGAAGTGATCAGCCAATATAATGTATCCTACATAGCATTATCAAAGAATAAAGATGATTACGTAAGGTTTATTGAGGATCAGCGGATGAATATCGCATATGAAAACAGTAAAATAATAATTTTCAGCGTGAAAAGTAGGAATGTCCGCGCGGAGTAAGATGGAATATAGAATAGTGAGGGTTCTTCTAGTAGGCTCAATCCTCACACCTTTTGCATGCGCCTGGTATTTTTTAGCGTCGAGGATAATGCCGTGGTGGAGTGACCCTGGAGAGTGGCTGAAATATGCAAACGCCATCGAAGCTTACATTGCATCATCCATAGGTTTGAAAAGCCAAATCCATGAGGCGATGCTCTCCACAATGTGGGATCAGGGCGTCTTCCAGTATCCGCCGCTCTTCTTTTTCATGCTGATTCCCCTAAAAATGTTGGTGGGTCCGCTTGAAGCCCTGAAATTATCCGGCTCACTACTCTTCGCCCTTCAGCCGCTGCCAGCCTACTTTATTGGGAAAAAAATTACGGGCTCAAGGGTTGGAGGGGTTGTTGCAGCCTACACAACATCACTTATACCAATCAACATTGAAATGCTCGGCTGGGGCGGATACCCAAACCTGCTCGGCCTCCTCCTACTCTCAACAAACATATATTTCATATTGTCTGCGATGGATAACCCAAGCCTCAAAAACATTTGCTTAACTGCCTTAACAAGCATGCTGATTCCATTAGCCCACCACCTCACCTCAATAATACATTTAGGGGTTTTACTCACATGGATTATGCTGCTCGCGCTGATGAGGAAAATTAATGAAGTAAAGTTTCCAGCCTACAGCCTTACTGCAGCATTGGCTACGATGGTGCTTTACAGGTTTCTCCTAGCATATCCCCCGCAGTTCGTAACGTTTAATGAGGCAGCATACTACGGTTTAAGGGTAAACCTTTTGGAAGCGTTAGCATGGGCTATTAAACCCCCAGCATTACTCATATTAGTAATTGGTATAGTGGCCTTCATCATTAGAAGAAGAAATATTTTACTGCAGAAGACTCATCAAGCATTACTTTTAGCTTGGATACTTTTCCCAACGATTGCAACGCAGGGATACCTCCTAGGCGTGGCAATAGACTATAACAGAATATTCTTCTTCATCATTCAGCCTATACCGTTAATAGTTGCCGCACCCTTCGCGGGACAAGTGAATGAGCCATCCAACACTCCGGTAAACTTCATTGGGAAAAATGCTTCAGCCACATTGGCGAGGGCTCTCTCAATAACCTTCTTAGCCGCAACACTATTGATGGGCGTAAACACAATGGCGAATGCGGCTGGACGGTACAGTTCGCAGGATCCATACGGAGGCTATGAGAAAATATCCGCCCTAAACTGGATTAAACATAACACAGCCTACAACAGCGTTTTCGTTGCAGACGAATATATGGGGAGGTGGATAGAGGGCTACGCGTCTAGAAGAACACTCCTCTACATGGAGCCGAGGTTCCTCTACATAAAAGGGCAGCTTGAAAGATATTATGCGGCGTCAGCAATCCTACTTGCAGATAAGGAGATAAGAAACGGATACATTAGAATATTGGACCAGGCGATGCGTAACGTAAGCTACGCGCCAATAATCTGCTTTTGGAGTAGGGGGCAATATGTGGAGGCGCTTACAGTAGACGACAGCCAGCTAACATTAAGCCTGAAGGCATCCGCCTCAAAAATAAGCGAAAACCCCCCATCCATCGAAGTCAAATATGCTGGAGAGAACGGTTCACAGGAGATAGAAAAGACGATAACTGTAAGAGACTTTATTGTGCAAATAGATTATAACGCCACGCGAAGACTGCAAAACGCATCCATATATATAAGCGTCAGCAGAAAAAGCCTTATAGAAATCATGAATCAACAGATAAACATAAACATGGATATAGGGAAAATAATTGTGAGGGCAAACTCTGAGAGGATAGAGAGGCAGATTGATCAAAAAATAAAACTATACTTCAACTCAACAAACCTCAACATGCAAGTATACATGGAGAAACCTGCAAAAAACAGCGGCTTAGAGGAGACGCTTATATTAGAGGCAAGAAGCCTCATAAAAGAATATAATGTGTCATACATTGTGATACCAGCCCTAAACAAGGGAACAGAAACACTGCCAGAATATAGGCATCTGCTCAAAACCTACAGAACAGCGTACATGAATGATAAAGTGATAATACTTGATGCAAGCCAGATGCTCCACAACTAAAGATGATGGCTCACTTAAGCAACCATTTATGAAGCTGAAAGTTAGGTTTAAATTAGAAAGGCTCCACCCCACCCTATCCATAATTGTGCCTGCAGCAGTAAGGTGGATACCGGAAGCCCAATTTCCATATCCAATAGGATTTGACACGCCGTGGTACCTTGCCAGCGCGAAGCTTTACGCCGAAAGCCTGCAGCCCTTTCCACTACTCTACTTCATACTTGGCAGGCTATGTAACGTGGGAATAGACCCATTAATTTCGATGAAAATCATGCCGACAGTGCTCTACGGGCTTCTGGGATTATCAACATTCCTCTTGGCTAGAAGAACATTTATGTGGAGCAGTTGGAAGAGCCTCATACTAGTGTTGGCGGTGGCGCTTTCCCCAGCAATGCTTAGGGCCTCCTGGGATCTAAACAAGCAAGCCTTAGCCCTCATATTCTTCATCTCATCTCTAAGCCTCCTCAGAAGTTTAAGAAGTTTGAGGAGCGCCGCGGCATTCATCATTTTAAGCGTGCTCACAAGCATGTCGCATGAGCTCATATATGGGCTTATGACGGCAGTTTACATCCTACTAGCCCTCAACGTGATCTTCAGAGTTTTCAAGGGTGAGGAAGCTGATTTGAAAAAGATTTCCACGCTACTCCTCTCCATAGGCTTGTCGTCAACAGTTTTCATAGGCTTCTGGTATGGTTGGAACTTTAAGGCTTTAGCCGCCTCAACCATGAACGTTGGCGTTACAACGTCGACAACGGCTTTATGGCCTGAGAAATTCACGCAGCTCTTCCTATTCTATAATGTTGGGTTAATTCCACTGGCCATACTAGGTTTCTTCAGAAACGAGGTTGCCATAGCATGGCTGATAGCCGCCGCCGTGGGAAGCTTCTCCATAATCCTTCCGCCGAGAATAACCATAAGCATCCCTGAGAGATGGTTCATCCTCATAGCCTACCCTATAGCTGTGTTTGCAGCGAACTCCGTAAGCCGCCTAAGGCTAAACAGCCCAAAGCCTGAGAAGGCCGCATTAACCATAGCTCTCATCCTCCTATGCAACAGCTTCTCTCTCCCACTACTCGGTTTGAGCGCGTGGCCAAGCATAATCAGGGGGCCAGAGGGATATGTACCCACATGTATGGCTAGTTCATCCATACCCCTCTCAGACATAGAAGCTACGAGGAAGCTTATTGCAGAAATAAATCAAACAGGGAAAAGCGTGTTAATAACCCATATTGTTTATGCAGGTTGGGTAAAGTACTTTAACCCTCAAATACCACTTATCGCATTTGCAGAGTGGTATTCTACAATGCAGACAGCTGCCAAAGCCCTGGAAGCAGCTAAAACATGGGGATACAGCAAAATCTATCTGTTATGGTACGTGGAGAATGAAGCAAGAGAGCTAAGCTTCAAGAAGATATCTGGCGAGGGCGGGCTCAGCCTATACACATACGCCGGTTCAGATTAACAGGGCAGATGGGAAATTTCTAGGAGAGTCGTAATCTGGATGTCTAAGTTGGCGCGGGTTAAGCCTGCAGTCTATGAGGAGTCTCCTCAAAAGAGTTCTGATGCGCGCAGGATTCTTGTGACGGGCGGCGCGGGCTTCATCGGAAGCCATCTGGTTAACTTGCTTTTAAAGCAGGGCTGCAAGGTGACTGTGCTGGATAACCTCTCAACTGGTAAGCTAGAAAATTTGAGGGGATGCTTAAATGATTCAGGTTTCAAGTTTGTTAAGGGTGATCTTCGGAATAGGCGGGACCTTGAGGAAGCAGTGAGAGGTGTGGATGCTGTTTTCCATTTAGCGGCCATAACAAGCGTGCCATACTCTGTTAAGCACCCAAATGTTACGATGAAGGTGAACGTTGAGGGTACGAGAAAACTTTTGGAGGCATGCCTGCGTGGGCGCGTTAAGAGTTTCATTTACGTTTCATCCTGCGCTGTTTACGGTGAACCCAAGTATTTGCCGATAGATGAAAAGCATCCTACGAAGCCTATTTCGCCTTACGCTGAGAGTAAGCTTGAAGCTGAACGAATCTGTAGGGATTTTCAAGAAGCCCATGGGCTGAAAACAACAGTTCTCAGGCCCTTCAACGTTTATGGGCCTGGAATGCGAAGCGACCAGTATGGTGGGGTTGTAGCCCGCTTCATTGAAAGGCTTCGCCTCGGAAAGCCGCCCATAATATATGGAGACGGGGAGCAGACGAGGGATTTCATACATGTGGAGGACGCTGTCAGAGCTATGATTCTAGCCTTAGATAACGAGGAGACTGCGGGGAGAACATTCAACGTTGCCACAGGAACCCCAACATCGATAAATAGGCTCGCCCAGCTCCTCATAGACTTATTCGGAGCCAAAGGAATCAAACCTAAGCATCGAAAGCCTAGGATAGGCGACGTAAAATACAGCTATGCAGACATCCGAGAAGCTAAGGCCATTTTAAGTTTCGAGCCGAAGATCTCCCTTAGAGATGGCCTATCAACCCTCCTGCACGATAAATAGATGAGAAGATTCATGGATAGGAAGCCTACTGTAATCGCTTGCATCCCAGCATATAATGAGGAGAAGACTATAGCGAGGGTTATAATAGAGGCCCAAAAGTATGTTGACAAAGTTATAGTATGCGACGACGGTTCAACAGACTTAACGGGGGAGATAGCGGAGAGACTTGGAGCAGAGGTGATAAGGCATGAAAAGAATATTGGCTATGGTGGAGCACTATCATCGCTCTTCAAGAGGGCTCGCGAAATCAGCCCGGACGCCATGATAATGTTGGATGCGGACCTACAGCATAACCCAAACGACATACCGAAGATCATGTCCCCAATCCTAAACGGTGAAGCCGACATAGTGATAGGATCAAGGTTTCTAGAGGGGGGAACAGCGATGCCAAAGTATAGGGAAGCAGGTATAAAAATGATAACGAGACTAGCAAGGTTATCTTCATATGAGGGGATAAGCGACGCGCAGTCAGGCTTCAGAGCGTACAGTAGGAGGGCGATACATTCAATAATGCCATCTGAGCAGGGGATGGGCGCCTCAACAGAAATACTTCTTAAGGCGAAGGAGAGGGGGTTGAAGATTATCGAAGTTCCGATAAAGATTAACTATAATGTTGAAAAGCCATCAACGCAGAACCCAATATATCATGGCCTAGACGTGATCTTAAGCACAGTTAAGTATATGTCGATGAGGAGGCCTCTGCTGTTCTACGGCGTTCCTGGGGCGATCTCAATGATAATTTCACTATTCTTCTGGGTGTGGACTCTGCAAACGTTTGCTGTAACAAGGCAGATAATAACAAACGTTGCGCTGATAGCTGTAGCGGCAACTATTGTTGGGTTAATGTTGCTGACAACGGCAATAATATTATGGGTTCTAATAAGCATTGTGAGGGAGATACGATAGATGCTGGAGATAGACGTTGTAGAAGTGAGGGGAAAATGCCCAGTACATAAGGTTGGAGATAAGATAGTAATAGATGGGCCGAAAATCGTTCTAGAGAAAACTGACGCGCTCTGCATACACGCCCTCTCAGTCATATTACATTATGCTGTTGCATTAGATGAAGGCGCTGACCCAGTGAAGCTCGGCTTAACCAGGCTTAAGGATAGGGAGCACGCATACCTCCAGTGCGTTGATCCGTGGAAGCCATACACTGAGGGTGGGACGGTGATATTTAGGGTGAGGAAGGTAAAATGAAGGTCGCGATAGTTTTGGGAACGAGACCTGAAATAATAAAGATGTCGCCCATAGTAAGGGCACTGGAAGAAAGGGGGATTGAGTTCTTTATACTTCACACTGGGCAGCACTACTCCTATAACTTGGATCAAGTATTCTTTGAACAGTTGAAGCTTCCCCGGCCCAAGTATAATTTGAGGGTTGGCTCCGGGACGCATGCTGAGGAAACTGGCAAAATGATGATGGGGATAGAGAAGGTTCTATTTGAGGAGAAGCCTAGCATCGTGCTTGTGGAGGGGGATACGAATACGGTACTTGCGGGTGCATTGGCATCGGTTAAGGTTGGGGTGACTTTAGGCCACGTGGAGGCTGGATTGAGGAGTTTCGATAGAAGTATGCCTGAGGAGATAAATAGGGTAGTGGCAGACCACGTTTCAGACATACTCTTCGCACCCACGGAAGTCGCTAGGGTGAATCTGCTTAAGGAAGGTATCCCAGAGGAGAAGATATTTGTAACTGGGAATACTATTGTGGATGCGGTGTATCAAAACCTCCAGCTAGCTGAGTCAATAAATGTTCAATTCGCCGATGATGATTATTTCCTTGTAACAGTCCATAGGCAGGAGAATACGGATAATCCTGAGAGGCTTAAAAGCATAATTGAGGGTTTAAAATTGGTGAGGGAATACTTTGGCACGCCAATAATATATCCAATCCATCCAAGAGCTTTGAAGAGGATTAAAGAGTATGGCATTAATATGGAGGGGTTAAACCTTATAGAGCCGCTAGATTATCTGAGCTTTCTAAAGCTTGAGGGTAAAGCCAAACTTATATTTACAGATTCCGGAGGCGTACAGGAGGAGGCGTGCATTCTAAAGGTTCCATGTGTAACGTTGAGGTATAATACTGAGAGGCCTGAAACCGTAGAGGTTGGCGCAAATGTACTTGCGGGCACAGAGCCCAATAGTATTCTGGAGAAGGCGAAAATAATGATTAATGTAGATAAGGATTGGAGGAACCCGTTTGGTGATGGTGAAGCTGCTATCAAAATAATAAATATTATAAGCAGAATTGAATATGAGCAGTCTAGGTGATTGACTTTGGCGAAGGTACTGGTTACGGGCGGGCTTGGATTTATAGGTTCAAAACTTGTGAGGGAGCTTAGGGGCAGGGGGCATGATGTTTGGCTCTGCGACTTAGCACATTCCCACGATCCAAAATCCATTAGGTGTGATGTGAGCAAGTATAGGCAGGTTGAGAGGGTGTTTGAGCAGCAGGATTTTGAATACGTCTATCACTTGGCGGCTGAGTATGGGAGATGGAATGGCGAAGACTACTATGAGAACTTATGGTTAACGAATGCGGTTGGAACGAAGAACATTATAAGGATACAGGAAAAGAAGAAGTTCAGAATGATATTCTTCAGTAGCGCTGAGATATATGGCGATTATGACGGCGTAATGTATGAGGGTGTCCCCGAGAAGATACACATACACCTATTAAACGATTATGCAATGACGAAGTGGGTTGGCGAGATGATGATCAAGAATTCTGCTATGCAGTATGGGACTGAGACTGTCATTGTTAGACCGTTCAACGTTTACGGCCCAGGGGAACATTACAATCCATATAGGGGGTTCATACCTAAATTCATATATAAGGCGTTGCATGATAAACCATACACAGTGTACTTGGGGCATAAGAGGACACTTGAATATATCGATGACGTATGTAGGGCGGTTGCAAATATAGTTGAAAACTTCAAGCCTGGAGAAGTATATAATCTTGGTGGAGATGAATTGTATGAGATAAAGTACATTTCAGACTTGATACTCAAGTATCTTGGGAAGGATGACTCGAAGGTTACGTATAGGGAGGCTGAGCCATTCACAACGAAAGTCAAGAGGCCGGACTCGACGAAGGCGAAGAGGGACTTGAATTTTAGGGTGAATGTTAAGCCTGAAGAGGGGATACCGAGAACCATAGAGTGGTTTAGGATAGTGTATGGCAAATGAATTTCGAGGAAGTACTCAACCATTATAGTGGGAAGAGGATACTGATAACTGGTGGTGCTGGATGTATAGGTAGCAACCTAACGAGAGCATTGCTGAAAGCTGAACCTGAAAGGATAATAATAATTGACGATTTATCAGCATCATTTGAATGGAACATACCGAAACACCAGAAGGTGGCATTCATACATGGAAGCATACTTGATGAGGAGAAGATGAAGAGAGCATTCAGCTACAAGCCGCACTACGTATTCCATTTAGCAGCACACTTCGCAAATCAGAATAGCGTAGACCACCCTGAAACAGACTTACTAGTAAACGGCTTGGGAACATTGAAGACATTGGAATACGCTAATCTAACTGGCGTGGAGAAGTTCGTTTTCGCATCATCGGGATGCTCAGTATATGGAAGCCAAGCACCACTACCGCTAAAAGAGGACTTCATATCACTACACTTGGATACACCATACCAAATCCACAAACTACTAGGAGAACTATACTGCAATTACTTCCACAACTACTATGGGTTGCCAGTAGCCATAGCAAGATACTTCAACGTATACGGCCCAGGAGAAGTGCCTGGAAAATATAGGAATGTAATCCCAAACTTCATTTGGTGGGCAATGCATGGCCAACCACTACCAATAACTGGAACTGGAGAGGAGACAAGAGACTTCACATACGTTGAAGACATAGTTGACGGAACACTGAGAATGGGAGTTGTGGAGGAAGCTGTGGGTGAAGCAATAAACCTAGCATCAGGAACAGAAACAAAGATCATAGACTTAGCAAACTGGATAAACGAAATAACAGGGAACAAAGCTGGAATAATATTCAAACCAAGAAGAGACTGGGATAAAGCAATAAGGAGGAGAGCAGCAATAGAGAAAGCCAGGAAAATACTTGGATACGAACCAAAAACAGACATGAAAACTGGACTGAGAAAAGTCTACGAATGGATCAAGGAAAACATGGATAAGATAGAGAAAGTGGTGAAGTTTTGAGCGTTGGTGGAAAACATACTGTCGGTGGATGTGGAAGAAGTATTTCATGGCGAATATACACGACAATATAGACAAAACTTATACTATAGGACACCTGACAACATTCCGCCTATACTGAAGATGTTGAAGGAATACAATGTTAAGGCAACATTTTTCATAGTTGGAGAAATAGCTGAAAAATTTCCGGAAATCATAAACATGATACTGGAAGAGGGACATGAAATATCTTTCCATGGATGGACACATGAACCCCTATGGAAATTAACACCTGAACGGTTTAGAAGGGAAGTTAAAGCCTTTAAAAAACTCCACCCCAATTGCATAGGTTTCAGAGCACCATCATTCTCTTTAAACGATAAAACGAAATGGGCTCTAAAAATACTATGTGAAGAAGGATTCAAATATGATTCAAGCATATTCCCAACATGGACACCATTATATGGCATGTACAATGCTCCAACACACCCATATCATCCATCTATAGTCAACATAACGGAAGAGGATAATAATGGTTCCATCATAGAGTTTCCTCTAGCCATATACGAATTGCTAGGACTCAAAATCCCTATAGCTGGAGGATTATGGTTACGTCTATGGAATTTAGGTCTAATAAAGAGGGGGATAAAGAAGATTAATGATAAAGGATTTCCAGCAGTCATTTACATACATAACTGGGAACTTGACGAGAAAACTCCTAAAATTAATACAGGAATTTTAGGAAGATTTCAAGTTTATCATAACTTGAATAAAGCAAAGCAAAAACTAGCATTCTTGCTGAACGAATTCAAATTCACCAATTTCTCCACATACATTAAGGATGCTCTGAAATAATGGGCTCAGTTTTAGTTACCGATGCATCTGAAAGAACTGCCTTAGCAGTCATAAGATCTCTAGGTAAAAGAGGTATAAAGGTATTGGCTGCCGATACCACAAGATTTAATGCTGGATTCCTATCAAAATACTGCACTCAAAAAGTGATCTACCCTTCACCGATAGAAGATAAAGAGAAATTTGTGAGATCATTACTACGCTTGGTGAAAAACACAAAATTAGACTTACTAATGCCAATAACCGACTTCACCATGATACCAATTCTCGAAAGAAAAGAAGAATTTGAACAATATGTTAAGGTGGCAGCACCCCCCTATGAAGTTGCAATGAAAGCTTACGACAAATTCCAAACAATTAGCATTGCAGAGAAATGCGGGGTACCGCATCCTAAAACCTTTCTAATAGATGATGTAAAAACTTTGAGGGAAGTAGCGGGCGAACTTAACTATCCAGTAGTAATTAAACCTAGGATGAAGGTTTTCTGGAATAATAGAAAAGCAGTTATGATAAAGGTCACACCAATTAACTATGCATATAATAAGGAGGATCTTTTATTTAAATATAAGAGCTTAATGGGCAAACTTAAGGGTAAAGTGCCTTCTGATTTCTTCCTCTTACAGGAATATGCAAAGGGGATAGGGGTTGGCGTGGAAGTGTTAATGGACTATTCTTCTGATCTTATTGCGTTATTTATGCATAAAAGATTACGCGAGTATCCCGTGACTGGTGGGGCGAGCACATTAAGAGTTAGCATATGGAATAGAAGGCTAGTGGAATACTCGATAAAACTACTGAAGGAAATGAGGTGGCAAGGAGTTGCGATGGTGGAATTCAAGTTGAATGAAGAAAATGGAGATGCAAACCTTATGGAAGTTAATGGAAGATTTTGGGGTTCTCTACCATTAGCAATAAATGCCGGAGTAGATTTCCCTTACCTACTCTACAAAATGATTGTGGAAAAAGATACTTTTACTATAAATGGTTATGAGTCTTACTGAAAGATGGCTTATACCTGGAGACTTACTATGGCTATTTGATTCATTACTCCTAAGTAACGGAAACCCTAAGTTTATTGCCTTTAAAAAATTCTTATTCTCCCCATTTCTGCCAGATGACATTATCTCATCAGATGACTTTATGCCAACGATAGGTGCATCGGTTAGCATTCTGCATTACCTTATAGAGGTTTTTAAGAAGAAGCGAACAATTTACGGTGAAGTTTTGGGGTTCTAATTTTAAATGTCTTTATGTATTTAAAATTAGGACATTTCAAATTGTGGTTCCAGTAAAGCGAGGAATACTGATGACTGCCTAACGGTTCAAAAAGTGTATAGGGTATTTAGATGCTGAAGCCATGAAGTTAAATATAGAAGTTGCAGATGAATGTGATGCATGTTTATGGAATAAGTTTGTTAATATGAACTCTTATGCTACGCCATACCACTTGTGGGAATACGGTAAATCGCTCTCATTAGCATATGGCTACAAGAGATTTTACCTTATTGCAAAAGAAGATGAAGAAATAGTGGGCATCCTACCACTAATTCAAGTGAAAAGCCTTCTATTTTACAATAAGCTAATCTCTCTACCTTTTTGCGAGTATGGAGGACAACTTTCAGAATCTAAATATATCGCAAAATCGTTGTGGGAAATGGCTATCGAGGTTGCTAAAAAACTTAAGGTAGATTATATAGAAATTAGAAATCCAAACAGTATTCCTAATATCAATGGATACCATAAAATTCAAAGATACGTTACATTTGAAATAGATTTAACAAAAAGTAAAGAGAGTTTATGGCGTAATCTCGACAAGAAGACAAGAAATGCCATTAGAAAAGCTATGGAAAACGGAGTCGAAGTGGAAGAAGTTAAAAATGAGAACGATCTAAAGCTTTACTACAAGCTATATCTTAAGACACAAAAACGACATGGATCACCCCCAAATAGTTTTAAATTATTTTATAACATTTATCGACAACTACAACCAATGGGGATCATGAGAATATTACTGGCTAAATATCAAGGAAAAACTATAGGTGGAATAATTACTTTCCACCTTAACGGTATCATTTACTGGTGGGGGAATGTGACGGAACCCAATTATAGACACCTCAATCCGACGAACCTTCTATTGTGGAAAGTGATCGAATGGGGAAATGAGAATAACTTTAAAATCTTCAACCTTGGAAGAACTCGAAAAGGTACATCAATCTATCACTTTAAGGATGGATGGGGGGGAAAAGAAGTAATCATTCAAGATTACGTGTATTTCTTAAATGGAAAAATGAATTGTGGGAAATTACCAGACCCAAATCAAGGTAAATACCGGTTTCTATCGATAGGCTGGTCGCTTTTACCTACAGCATTCACCGAAAAATTAGGACCCAAAATTATAAGTAAAATAGGATTATAAAGGGTTGTAATGATCAGTAATATCGCCTTGTCCAACCAAAATATCTTCTTAAAATGCGCGTTCTAATACTTTCACAGATATTTCCTCCGGATCTAGGTGGAAGCGCTACAAGAGCCTATAACGTTGCCAAGGGGCTCCTAGGTCATAACGTAAATGTAACTGTTATTGCAGGCTTTCCACATTACCCCACTGGTAATGTTCCTAGACATTTAAGGAAAAAAGCTCTGGCCATTGAATATTTTGATGGTATAAAGGTAATAAGAACGTATATGCCCCCTATTCCCACAAAAGGATTTGTTAACAGAATTATACTTTTTACATCTTTTATGTTATCATCTCTATTTCCATTCTTCCTAGTTAGGAGGATAGATTGTATATTTTCATCAAATCCTCAAGTATTATCCATATATCCCTCTTTAATCTACAAATTTTTCCATAAGTGTCCAGTAGTACTAAATGTTGATGACCTCTGGCCAGAAGACATTGAACCTGAAATTACTCGGTCTTCTCTGATAAGAAGGTTGGGAGAAGTGTTAGCTAAAATAGCGTATATCATGGCTGACGCTATAACTCCAATAAGCCCCGGCTATACAAAGGTAATTAACGGCAAATACGGAATTCCTGAGAGCAAAATTCATGTAGTTAGAAGTGGGGTAGACACAAGCAAATTCAAGCCAATGCCAAGCAAGAATGATGGAAAATTTACGGTTCTGTATAGCGGCGCTTTCTCAGTTGCGTACGATTTTGATCAAGTACTCAAAGCAGCGAAAATACTTGAAAAACATGAAGATGTGGAGATAATCTTGCAGGGAGGAGGGGAATTGCTCAATTATGTTAAACAGAGAGTCGCAGAGATGAAGCTGAAAAATGTAAAAATAATTGATAAAATACTCAGTAGAGAAAATGTGGCGAAGTTAATGAGCGAGGCAGACGCCCTACTATTGCCGCTTAGAGACTTTGGAAGACCATATCTCGGAATATCATCAAAACTTTATGAGTATCAGGCAGTAGGAAAGCCGATAATATGCTGCGCAGATGGCCAACCAGCAGAATACGTAAAAGAAACAAGGTCCGGCATTGTGGTCAAGCCTGGAAGTTATAATGCCTTAGCTAAAGCTATACTTTATTTAAAAGACAATCCTGACTTGGCTAAAGAACTTGGGGCTTATGGAAGACGATATGTTGAATACAACCTGTCAATAGAGAGAATAGGAAAGGAAACGATTGCCGTCTTTAATGAAGTTCTTAAGCGTTCTTATGAGTAGAGATTTTATATTACCCGAAGAGACATTAATAAAACACTAAATCAAGATTTCTTTTATGAAAAGTGAAACTGAATCTGAGAATGATACTGAATATAGGTTGCGGACATATGCTCATAAGTTATGCTTTGGCTAACAAACAAAGTATCATCATATAGGAAATATAATATCATAAATGGACATGATTAAGATATTAATAGACTCCCTTAATTTTACGTCTAGTAAATACACCCCGATAAGCTTCACAAGTCAATTTATTTTGAACGCTGTTCATATATTTCAAAAGAAAACTTTGACATGAAGATCTTACAGGTTATACCTTATTTTCCTCCTGCATATACTTTTGGAGGTCCAGTTAAGGTAGTATATCAAATTTCAAAAGAATTAATTAAGAGGGGTCATAAAGTAGTTGTATATACAACTGATGCAAAAGACTTTAGCTCAAGGTTAGAGATTAACTACAACAATACTATTGAGGGAATAAAAGTTCATCGCTTCAGAAATCTTTCCTTAACCCTCATTAAGAAACTTAAGCTCTTCATCACTCCTCAACTTGCTTTATTCGCAAGAAAAGATGTTAAAAACTTTGATGTTATCCATCTTCATGAGTATAGAACTTTTCAAAATATTGTGATTCATCACTATGCTTATAGATACAACATTCCTTATATCTTGCAGGCTCATGGTTCCCTTCGGAGGATCAACACTTGGCAAAGGTTAAAGTGGATTTATGATGCTTTCTTTGGATATAGGTTACTGAGAGACTCTTCCAAAGTAATTGCTCTCAACAATGTTGAAGCTGAACAGTATAAGGCTATGGGTGTACCTGAAGAGAATATTGCTATTATACCTAACGGGATAGACCTTTCAGAGTACTCTGAACTGCCGCCTAAAGGAGCCTTCAAGAAAAAGTTTGGTATACCAGAGGACAGAAAAATCATACTTTATTTGGGCAGGATTCATAAGATAAAAGGCATAGATGTTTTGGTTAAAGCATATGCACATCTGAAAAATGAAATGAATGTCAATGATGCTGTTTTAGTGGTGGCCGGGCCAGACGATGGGTTCTTAAATGAAGTGAAATTTTTGGTGTATAATTTAGGTATTACAGACTCTGTGCTGTTTACTGGTCCATTATATGGTAGAGATAAGCTAGAGGCCTTTGTTGACTCAGAAGTATATGTGTTGCCTTCAAGATATGAGATTTTTGGATTGACAGTTCTTGAGGCATATGCGTGTGGAAAACCTATAGTTGCTTCGAGAGTTGGTGGATTAAAAGATTTAGTAAAAAATGAAGAGACTGGATTACTGTTTGAGCCTGGAAATATAGCACAGTTGGCAAAAAGTATTTTTAACTTACTAAATGATAATGATGCAGCTAAGGAAATGGGTTTAAAAGGTAAAAATTTCGTTAGGGAAATCTTTACCATAGAGAAAGTTGTAGAAAGATTAGAGAAGGTTTACGAAGAAGTAGTTGAAAGGTAAACATTTTATGAATGATTATAAAAAGAAAGTTTACGATAAAGCATATGGCAATGAGGGAATGTTTTACGAGCCTTCTCATGGTTTGATGGAGTTTCTTTATGAGAAGCTCAGAAAATATGAAATAAACCGTTATCAGGTTACTTATAATCTGTTACCATCTCTTAAGGGAAAAGGTGGAAAACTGTTGGATGTAAGTTGTGGCGACGGCGATTTATTGTTTATTTGCATGGAGAAATTTGACGAATGTTATGGAGTTGACATATCTAAAGTAAGAGTTGAAAGAGCAAGAAAGCGTGCTCTTGAAAAGCATATAGATGGTCGCTATTTTTATGAGTGCAATGTAGATGAAGGGTTACCATTTAGCAATTCTTTTTTTCGACGCCGTAACTTGTATTGCAGTACTTGAACATGTCTTTAATCCGCCTAATGTTGTAAATGAAATTCATAGAGTTTTAAACCTACTTGGATTTTTATCGTACAGGTTCCTAATGTTGCCTGGCTTCCCTATAGAATTCAGTTGTTATTTGGAAAATTGCCAAAGACTGGTGGAGTATATTCGGGTGCAGATTGGGAACACCTACATTGGTTCACTAAAGATGTAATCGTTAAACTGCTTCTAGCAAGTGGGTTTCAAATAAAAGAAGTGACATGTAGTGGTATTTTTGCAAAATACCGTAAAATATGGCCATCACTTTTATCCGGAGACCTAATCATAAAAGCGATAAAAACTCAATAGACGCAAGTAAAGTGCTGTAGATATTCTAATGAAGTAATGGCAACTATGAAAATAATGATAGTTGTTGAACAGTTCGACCCAAATAAGGGTTATTTAGAATACTATTTAGCTAAGGAGTTAATAAAATTGAATCATAAAGTGTACATATTGACCTTTAATAGAAAGAAAGAGTGTTCAAGGGAAATTTCAGGAGAGGGTTTTGAGGTTATTAGGATACCTTATATCTTATCGATTTACAGCTATCATTTACCCACTTTAAGGGGGGTGAAGTATTTATTCAACCTTCTTAGAGTAGAAAGAATAGACATAATTCATTGTCAACCTTTAGGATCAATATTGTCATTATTTTTCATTGTAACTAAGAATTTGTTTAACTTCAAAATAGTTGGAAGCATAGTAACTCAGTTAAATTTAGTTTTTTCATCTTGGGGTTTAGGGGAAAAAATTTTATTTGCTTTTTCTAAAATTATCATAAGTCATTACGTAGCTAAAAATACTGAAATAATATTTGCAAAAACTAGTGGACTTGCAAAAATTATTTCACGAAGTTATAATATACCTCAAGGTAAGTTTCGCATAATTCCATTGGGTGCTGATCCAGAATTATTCAAGTTTAATTCTGAAGCAAGAGCAAGCATAAGGAAGAAATTGGGCATGTCTGAAGATGATGTTATTATAGTTTATAGTGGTAAGATAGATTCTTCGAAGAGGCTTCATATACTCATAGAGGCTTTGTCGTCCATTATAAAAAGAGACCGTAGGGTAAAACTTCTAATAATAGGGAGGGGGGATGCAGAATACATTGAGCTTCTTAAGAAGCTTATATCTGATGAAAATATTGCTGAGAATGTTATTTTTCATCCTTGGGTTGATAGAACCATGCTGAACTCCCTTTATAGCGCCTCCGATATTGGGGTGTGGCCTGGACTTAGCTCCATTTCAATTGTTGAAGCAGCTTCCAGTAGTTTACCATTAATTATTGCTCGTTACCCCGTTGAAATTTATGCTGTAGAAAATGGAAATGGTTTTACATTTAAAATTGATGATGTGAATGAGCTTCGTAAGTGTTTAGAGATACTTATTTATGATGAGAAACTGCGAAGGGAAATGGGTTATAAGTCACGGAAACTTGTTGAGGAAAAGTTGAATTGGAAGACCATCACTCTTAAATATTTAGAAGCATACATGGATGCTAGAAAAGTTTCATGAAGCACAGCCTTCGAAATTTGGAGTGTAATCATCTTGGATAGTGAAATTTACGTTTACGGAACGAACGAATTTAAAGTTTATGATTCTTTAAAAGATATTTTCTCTCATTTGAAGATTAAATTAAATTTTGATATCGCAACTGTAAAGTTGAATTTATGCTCTATTAAATCGAGAGAGATTGGTGCAACCTCAGACCCGATTGTAGTTGGACAGTTAATAAGATTTTTAAATGAACATGGTATCCATGTCAACTTGGTAGAGTCTGATTCTGGTAGTAGAGATGCAGATTTAGCTTTCAAATATCTTGGTTTTAAGAAGATGGAGGAAAAATATGACGTTAAATGCATAAATCTACCTAAGGATACATATTCTGTTAAAAGAATAGATGGATATTACCTTAAGTCAATAAAAGTGCCAAAAACAATAGAAGATGCGGATATCTTCATCACCCATCCCAAATTGAAAACTCATTCGAGTCTGAATGTATATATAACTAGTGCCCTTAAGAATCAATTTGGTTGCCTAATGAACAGACATAAAGCCTCTTATCATCTATTATCATCCAAAAATACATGAAGTGATAGCATGGATGCCGCACCATAGTTTTAGAATTACCTGTTAAAAATGAGAATAATTGCACCTCCAATTCCAGTGAGAGCTGTAGAAGAAACATTATACTCATTCAGTGAATTACTCAAACTGCTACATCGATATATAGTCTTAAACAATAATCCTTCAAGGGGGTTTCTAGGAAGATCCCATTTGAAGCTGATAAGCAAATTTGTAAAATCTTTAGAGAATGATGAAGAAGTTCTTGTGCCTCTTAATGAAGCAATACAAACTATAAAACTGGCAAATGCAATTGAAAAATCAATTATGGAAGGAAAAGAAGTAATAGTTTAATTAAAATTTACAGGTGACAAGATGAGCTCATCATTGATTTTATAGTATTTACACTTACCGTTTTCTCAAATTTGTCATTAACAGCTAAGATATTTTAAAACTAATGGAATGAAGTGCTTTAAACTTGGTAAGACATAGCGTGCATGAAATATGATAACTGAGCTTATTTTACCTTTTAGTCTAATACTGCCTGGTCTTTGGATATTACAATTAACGAAAAGAAAAGTAGATAGCATAATTGAACGATTATCTTTTTCTTATATTCTCAGTTTAGCTGTCATGTTCAGTTTGCTTTATATAGGTGCAATATTGTTTTGCTTTAGTATTGCCTCACTCATTTATTTGACAATACTGGTAATATCTTTTCTCCATTTGTTTATATCATTTATTTATAAAAATTTACAGAAAAGATTTAATGAATTAAATATTAGTAAATTTTCATTAGAAAAAGTAGTACTTATTATATCAATAGTAGGATTGGTTTTTATTTATGTGATTTTCTTACATGTAAAAGCAATACTCGACTCGGATGTTGTGCAATATTATCTTCCAATGGCTAGAGAAATAGTGATAAAAAATGGATTTACTTATAGTACGGGATATGACTACAATATCGATCTAAAGCCGATTGGTGTATCTGTGCTTTATGCCTGGACATATGTTGTTAGTGGTTCACTATTTTCTGAAGATTTTAGGTTAATGCCTCTAGTTCCACTAATTATGTTGATCATATTGAATTATATGATAGTGGCTTCTGCTACGAAATCTGAAAAAATAGGTGTACTTTCCACAGCTTTATTTCTTGTCTTACCTTTTCATGACCGTCTTCTTCTTTATAATTCATTTTATCCTGATGTGTTTTATTATCCACTAATATTTAGTGTAATTTACTTCTTCATTAAATATTTCTCTTCAAAACAGAATATACTACTTTTCTGGATAGGCATATCGCTTGGATGTGCTGCCTTATTAAAAGCTCAAACAATTTACTTTCTCATAACCTCTATATTAATGTTCCTTGTACTGGAATTAAGAGTATTCAAAAAGTTCTCAATAGCATTATGCGCTATGGGACCATTTTCAGCTATAATTCCAGATGTTTTGGCTAATACTATACAGCGTAAAGGCATACACCTTTATATTCCTACTTTTACTGAAACACAACTCACAGTATTATTATTCCTTTCAATTTTTTGCACAATCTGTTACTATGTGACCATGTTTCAAAATGCTGGAGGGATAGAGGCCGATAAGCCTTTGTTTAGAGAGGTTATTAGAAGAAGCCTTTTACTTCTTCTACCTTTCGTATTTTTGTCAAGTTTTTGGTATATCGTTAACCTTTTTAAATATGGTACACTACTTTATACTTCTTCGATAAACTTGCCTAATTATGATTGGGCGCTTAAAGTTTTACAATCTTTAAAACCTGCCCAACTTTCAGTGAACCCATGGTATTACATCATGTTATTTTTGTTTATGTTTATGGATCCCGCTGTAATGGGGTATGTTATGCTTGTTCCATTGTTAATAGGATTAGCATTCTTATTTTTCTCGAAAAGTAAGTTTGAAAGTTTCAGAATTCTTTTTCTCTTTGAGATGATTGCTTCATCAATAATTTTTTCTGTAGTCGTAGGTACTCGTTCAGAATCTTATAATCCTAGGGATATTCTTCCATTAGCTCCGTTACTTACAAGTTTAGCTGCCACTGGTATCGAATTTACAACTTCAGCATGCCGTGAAAAAAATAGTAAAGCAAAAAGCATATTTGCATCGTTTCTTTTAATTATTTACTTCGGATTTTTAGCCTACATTCATAGTGTTTATGTATATTATACTAGTCAGTATAATGTGACTACAATTTCAGCTCTCATGTCTACTCTTGGAAGGATGGTAGATCTAAACTTAATGCAAACAAGTTTCCAGCTCCCATATAGTGAAAGAGCTCTCTTCGTAGGTGAGAATTTTCAAAAAATATTTTCACTTTCGATACTCACAGGAATTCCCATAATTGCATTAGTAGGTTGCAGATATTTTGCGCCATTTTGTCATAAGTTTACAATTAAACACGATTACATAATAACCATCAAGTTTAAGGTGGCATCAAAACAAAGGACGTTCAGGCTACCTTTGTTAACTTGTATGAGAGTTCTGGGAAGTAGTCTAATACTCTTTTTAATGCTTTCAACTATT
>Ga0080004_1146586_pt1 | contig 27243 bp, 27 predicted proteins | sample WasSprMetagenome_FD_69207 | JGI IMG/M metagenome (GOLD analysis project Ga0080004, IMG submission 69207) | Sulfidic aquatic microbial communities from Washburn Spring, Yellowstone National Park, USA - WS (SPADES assembly) (version 2) | ecosystem: Environmental > Aquatic > Thermal springs > Hot... | reverse complement strand
AGATCGAGGGCGAGGCTCCCGGGGTGAAGGCTGGCGGGGTGCTGGAGGTCATTCACCCGGAGATCCCGGTGGAGGCGCTGCCGGAGAAGATCCCGCCCCAAATCGTTGTGGACGTTTCCAAGCTGGGCTTGGACGAGGCAATCCTTGTGCGGGACTTACCCTGGCCGGAGGGCGTGCGGCCCCTTTTGCCGCCGGAAGACGCGGTGGTCGTAGTGGTTCCGCCCAAGGTGGAGGTCGCGCCGGCGGAGGCCCCGGCTGCGGAAGCTCCTGCTCCCGAGGCTCCGGCCGAGCCGCCCAAACCCGAACCCAAGAAATCTTGAGGGCCGTCGTTGGGCTGGGAAATCCCGGTCCTCAGTATGCGCTGACCCGCCACAACCTGGGCTTTTGGGTCCTGGAGCGCCTTCTTTCCCGGGGTTTTTGGCGAAAAGAAGCCTTTCCCTGGGGCGAGGTTTTTCAGGACGGAGAAAAATTCCTCCTCCGCCCCCTCACGTTTATGAACCTCTCCGGCCAGGCGGTGGCGGAGTTTCTGCGGCGTTATCCCATCGCCCCTTCCTCCCTCCTCGTGGTCTACGACGATGTGGATTTGCCCTTAGGGGAGGTGCGGCTGCGGCCTTCGGGTGGGCCGGGCACCCACCGGGGAATGCAGTCCGTCCTCGCCTCTTTGGGAACGGAGGAGGTGCCCCGCCTCCGGGTGGGGATTGGCCCACCTCCCCTTGGCCTGGATTTGGCCCAATACGTCCTTTCCCCACCCGAGCCCGGAGAGCTTTCCCGTCTGAAAGAGGCTTGTGATTTCGCCGCGGAAGTTGCCGAGGTCTTCCTTTCCCAGGGCCTTTCCGCGGCCCTGGATTTCTTCTCTCGGAAGGGTTCAGGCCGGTCGGTATAATCCTCGCGAAGGAGCGCCCGCCCCATGTACGAGAAGTTCTCCAAGGAGTCCATGAGGCTTTTGGCCCTGGCCCAGGAGGAAGCCGCGGAATGGCGCCACCGCTATGTGGGCACCGAACACCTCCTTTTGGCGGCCCTGAAGAACGAGGGAAGCCGGATCGGACGGTTCCTCATCTCCAAGGGCGTCACCTACGATCGGGTGGCCCGTTTTGTGGAGCGGCAAAAGGGCCGCGGCCGCATCTACGTTTCGCCCGATGAGCTTGAGCCCACCCAGCGCCTCAAGCGGGTCATGAAGCTCGCTTATGAGGAGGCCCGGCGCGACGGCTCCGAGGCCATCGAGCCCGAGCATCTCCTTTTTGCGGTGCTCCGGGAGGGCGAGTGCACCGCGGCGGAGATCCTGCGGGCCCATGGGATCGATTTGCGCACGGTACGGGAGTACTTCTCCCCGCGGCGGGGGCCCTCCCGCATCCGCGCCGCCACCGCCCGCCTGCCCGGAGAGCTTGGGGAATTCGGCCGGAACCTCGTGGAGGAAGCCGCTGCGGGCCTTCTCGACCCCGTCATCGGCCGGGAGCGGGAGCTTGAGCGGGTCATCGAGATCCTTTGCCGCCGAAAAAAGAACAATCCCGTCCTGGTGGGCGAGGCCGGGGTCGGAAAGACCGCGATCGTCGAGGGCCTGGCCCAGCGCATCGCCCGCGGCGAGGTCCCCTCCCTCCTTGCCGATAAAGAGATCGTTGAGCTGGATATGGCAGCCATCGTGGCCGGCACCAAATACCGCGGAGAATTTGAACAGCGCCTAAAAGCCATCCTCAACCAAGTCATGTCCTCGGGAAACATCATCCTCTTCATCGATGAGCTTCACACCGTGGTGGGTGCGGGCGGGGCGGAGGGTGCTATCGACGCTTCCGCTATCCTTAAACCGCCCTTGGCCTCCGGCGCAATTCAATGCATCGGAACTTCTACCCCTGACGATTACCGCAAAACCATCGAGAAGGACCCGGCCCTCAAGCGCCGGTTCAAGGTGGTTTACGTCGAAGAGCCCTCCGTGGAAGAGACCTTCAAGATTCTCCAAGGGCTTCGGCCCCGCTATGAGGAGCATCACGGCGTGCGCATCACCGACGAGGCCCTCTGGCAGGCTGCCCGGCTTGCCGACCGCTACATCACCGACCACTTCCTCCCCGATAAGGCCATCGACCTCATCGACGAGACCGCGGCCCGGATTCGCCTAGAGGCTACAGAGCTTCCGCCGGAGGCCCGCGAGCTTTTGGCGGAAATTTCCAGGCTTGAGGAAGAGGAAGAGGCCGCGGTGGCCGAACAGAACTACGAATTGGCCGCGCGCCTCCGCGACGAGCGCGAGAAATTGGTCGAAGAGCTGAAGCAATTCGAAGAGACGCAAACTGAGCCCGTGGTGCCCCTAGTGACCGCCGAGCACATCGCCCAAACCGTCTCCGCATGGACTGGAATCCCTGTCCATCACCTCCAGGAGGAGGACACCGCGCGGCTCCTCCGGATGGAGGAGAAGATCCACGAGAGGTTAGTGGGCCAAGACGAGGCGGTGAAGGCCGTGGCCCGGGCCATCCGCCGGGCCTACGCGGGGATCAAGGACCCCCGCCGGCCCATCGGCTGCTTCCTCTTCCTTGGGCCGACCGGCGTGGGCAAAACCGAGCTTGCCCGAACTCTGGCAGAATTCCTCTTTGGCGACGAGGACGCCCTCATCCGCATCGACATGTCCGAGTACATGGAGCGCTTCTCCGTATCCCGGCTCATCGGCGCCCCTCCGGGCTACGTGGGTTATGAGGAAGCGGGCGAACTCACCGAAGCCGTGCGCCGAAGGCCTTACTCCGTGGTCCTCTTCGACGAGATCGAAAAAGCTCATCCCGATGTGTTCAACATCCTCCTTCAAGTCATGGACGATGGGATCCTCACGGACTCCCAGGGCCGCAAGGTGGATTTCCGCAACACCGTGATCATCATGACCTCCAACATCGGGAGCAAACACATCACCGACAAAACCTCCATGGGCTTTGCCACCGCGGACGTGGAATCCGAGGAGGCCTATCAGGACATGAAGAGCCGGGTGATGAGCGAGGTCCGCAAGGTATTCAAGCCGGAGTTCCTCAACCGGCTTGATGACATCATCGTTTTCCACCCGCTCACCAAGGAGCAGGTCAAGGCCATTGCCGAGCTCATGATCAATCGGCTGCGCAAGCGCCTTTGGGAGGAGCACCGCATTGAGCTTTCGGTTACTCCGGAGGCCATGGAGATCCTCATTAGCCGCGGCTACGACGAGAAGTACGGGGCCCGCCCCATGCGCCGCACCATCGAGCGCCTCCTTGAGGACCCCATCGCGGAGAAGATCCTTTCCCACGAGTTCCCGGACGGCTGCAAGGTCGTGGCCGAGGCCCAAAACGGGGAGATCCTGGTCCGGAAAGCGGAATGAGCTTCCGGTGCCAGGAGTGCGGCTACCGCTCGCCCAAATGGCTCGGCCGCTGTCCCCAATGCGGGAATTACGGGACCTTCGTGGAGGAAAAGGAAGCCCCGTCTCAAATCCCACCGGAGCTCGTTTCCCATGAGCCTCCGAAGCCCCTGCCGGAAGTGCCTGCTCCACCGCCGGAGCGGCTCTCCACGGGAATGCCTGAGGTGGACCGGGTTTTAGGGGGCCTTGTTCCCGGTGCAGTGGTCCTCTTCGGCGGCGAACCGGGAATCGGAAAATCCACGCTTCTTCTTCAAATCGCTGCCAATTTGGCCGAGCGCTACGGAAAAGTGCTCTACGTTTCCGGAGAGGAGGCCACTCCCCAAATAAAGCTCCGGGCCCAGCGCCTCGGCCACGAAGTCCCGGACCTTTACCTCCTTTCCACCCAGGATCTCTTCGCCATCCTCGACGCTGTAAGCCGGGTCGGTCCCGTCGCGCTGGTGGTGGACTCCCTCCAGACCGTTTTGGCCAATCCCGAGGGCGGGGAAGTGGGGAGCCTTTCCCAGGTGCGGGAAACCGCGGCCCAGCTTTCTCGAGTCGCAAAAACCGCAGGGATCGTGACGTTCCTCGTCTCCCACATCACGAAGGAGGGCGGCTTTGCCGGCCCCAAAACCGTGGAACACCTTGTGGACGTGGCCGTGTACTTGGAAGGCATTCGGGAAGGGGACCTCCGGATCCTTCGGTGCGTGAAGAACCGCTACGGCTCCACTGCGGAAGTAGCGGTCCTTGAAATGACGGGAAAAGGCCTCGTGGAGGTTCCCAATCCCTCACTTTTTTTCATCTCCAAGGAGACCTTGCCCCGGCCGGGAACGGCCATTGTCCCGGTCCTCGAGGGAACGCGCACCCTCCTTGTGGAGATCCAGGCCCTGGTGACGCCCTCCGGAGGGTATGGGCCGCCCCAGCGCCGCATGGCCGGCCTCGATTTGAACCGAACCCTCGTCCTTTTGGCCGTGATCGAAAAGCACCTGGGCGTCCACACCCGCGCGTTGGACGTGTATTTGGCGGTAGCTGGAGGACTGGAAGTGACCGAACCCGCAGCGGATCTGGGGATTTGTGCCGCCATCCTTTCGAGCCTTCGGGACCGTCCCATTCCTCCGGATACGGTGATCCTCGGTGAGGTGGGTTTGGCCGGGGATCTGCGTCCCGTGCGTAAAGGCCCGGAACGCCTCCAAGAGGTCGCTAAACTCGGGTTCCGCCGGGCCGTGGTCTCCCACCAACCCCTTCCCAAAAAGCTCGATCTCGACGTAGTCCGGGCCAAAACCCTCCGCGAGGCCCTCGAAGCCCTCGAGCTCGTCTAAGCCCATTTCGCACTCCTCCGCTATACTCGTAACGGAGGACCGAATGGAATACCTTGCGCGCTTAGAGGAAGCAGCGAAAGCCATAAGGGAACTGGGTTCCCCGAAGGTCGCGGTGATCCTTGGTTCCGGGCTTTCCGGGATCCTCCCCCTTTCTTCGGAGCGCAGGAGAAGTTTTGCGGAGATCCCGGGGTTTCCCGTGCCCACGGTAGAGGGGCATATCGGCGAGGTGGCCGTTGGGGAGCTGGGCGCCCGCGAGATCCTGGTGCAGCGCGGTCGCATCCACTATTACGAGGGCTATGAGCTTTCCGATGTGGTTTTTCCTGTGCGCGTTTATGCCAAACTCGGGGTGAAGGTTCTGATCGTGACGAACGCCGCGGGCGGCATTTCACCCGGCCTTTTCCCGGGCGACCTTGTCCTCATCTCCGATCACATCAATTTCTTAGGCGCAAACCCCCTGCGCGGGCCGAATTTGGCGGACCTTGGGCCCCGTTTTCCCGATATGTCCGAGGCCTACGACAAAGGATTGCGGAAACTCGCGCGCGAGCTGGGCGCGGAACTTGGGATCCCTCTCAAGGAGGGCGTGTATGTGGCGGCGATGGGGCCTTCCTACGAGACGCCCGCGGAGATCCGGGCCTTCCGGGCTTGGGGCGCGGACCTTGTGGGCATGTCCACCGTTCCCGAAGTCATCGCCGCCCGCCACGCCGGCCTCAAAGTTTTGGGCATCTCCATCGTGACCAACTTCGCCGCCGGCGTTTCCGAAAAACCTCTTTCCCATGAAGAGGTCCTCCAGGTAACGAAGGAGAAAGCCGCCGAGCTCAGCCGCCTCCTTTCTAACCTTATCCCCCGCCTTCCCTAATTTTTTCCCCGGGCTGAACCCCTCAATGGCAGCACTCCTATCCCCTTGTTCCCACACACCAAGAAAAAGGTGACCTCGTCTTCAACCTGATTGAACTCGTCTTGAACCCGAATGAGAACGGTCCTCTTTTAGAAGGTTTAGAAATAGCCTCATCTTTTGAGGGGTTCCTTTGAGGCAAATGGCTTTCTTTGCCCTTCTGGCATAAAACCTGGCTTTTCCTTTCCAAGGGAGAGGGAGTGAAGGTGATCAAACCAAGGGGTGTAGCAAAATGTTGGAGGTTAAAGATCTCGCTATGGATGACAGGGAGTATCTGATCGAGCAAAAATTTGGCAATTCTTGAGGGCCTAGATTGCTGTCGGGAATGAAGAGGGGTTAAAGAAATTTGGCCAGGGTTGAATGGACTGAAGAAGCACTGAGAAACCAAGCCCAGTGGATTATGTGCCTGGTCCCGCCCCCTCGACCTTTGGAACACTCTGAATACGCGGAAGATCAGCTCGACTTGAGGGTGGTTAGGCATGAATGGCGAGGCATCAGGCCCTCTTCTTTAACCTGCTTGAATTGCACCTCAAGGTAGCACTTTCGTGTAACCCCGGGCAGAATGGAGTATATTTTCAATAAAGGTTGCCATGAAGAAAATTCTGACAATTTTTGGCACACGACCTGAGGCGATTAAGCTGGCTCCTGTAATTAAGGAGCTTGAAAGGCGTAACGGCGTTTTTGTGTCCAAAGTTTGCGTTACTGCTCAGCATCGGGAAATGTTGGACCCTTTCCTACAGCTCTTTGGAATCAATCCGGACTGGGACCTAAACATCATGCAACCCAATCAATCTCTTTTTGATATAACTGCCAAAGCCCTTGTGAAACTCAAAGAAGTGCTTGAGAAAGAGAAACCCGATCTCGTGCTCGTTCAGGGTGACACCACCACAACCTTTACCGCTGCCCTTGCCGCCTATTACCTCAAGATCAAAGTGGGCCACGTAGAAGCAGGGCTACGTACGTTAGATAAATACAATCCTTTTCCCGAAGAGCTCAACCGCCGGCTTGTGGGCCACATTGCCGATCTACACTTCGCCCCAACAAAGCGAGCTAAGGAGAATCTCCTTTCCGAAGGTATCCCTGAAGGCTCAATCTTTGTCACCGGGAACACCGTAGTCGACGCTCTTTTCATGATCCTAGCCCGAACAAAATCGGAGGATTATTTGCCCAAGGCTTTGTCTCAGCCCGATCGCAAACTCATTTTGGTGACTGCACACCGGCGGGAAAGCTTTGGCGAGGGAATCGCTAACATATGCTTGGCTCTTAAGGAAATCGTTAAGCGCGTTCCCGATGTGGAGATCGTCTATCCGGTTCACCTGAATCCAAACGTGCGGGAGCCTGTCTATCGCATGCTGGACGGTGTGGAAAGAATTCGCTTGATTGAGCCCTTGGACTACATCTCTTTTGTTCACTTGATGAAAGCTTCTTATCTTATTCTTACCGATTCCGGCGGGATCCAAGAGGAAGCGCCCTCGTTGGGAAAGCCTGTGCTTGTGCTTCGAAACACCACGGAACGCCCGGAAGCGGTGGAGGCAGGGGCAGCGAAACTTGTAGGAACGGATCCTCAACGGATAGTCGCGGAAACCCTTCGGCTTTTGCAAGATCCTTCGGAGTACTCCAAAATGGCCAACGTTCCCAACCCCTTCGGCGACGGCAAAGCCGCCTTGCGTATCGTGGATATCCTGGAGAGGCACCTCGGGTAAAATCTTTCCACCATGTTCGGGGTCCAGCAGGTGATCACCGTTACGGCCAAAAGGTGGCCGCTCGTGGTAGAACTTGTTCGGCGGGAGCTCAAGCTTCGCTACCGCGGCACCTGGTTAGGATTCTTCTGGACCCTCCTCAACCCCCTTATCATGACGTTAGTTTACACCCTTGTTTTTTCCTACTTTTTGCGCATCGGTATCCCGAAATTTCCAGCCTTTCTCCTCTGTGGCCTTCTTCCCTGGATGATGTGGTTCACCGAGGGTGTGACGATGGGCACAAATTGCCTAGTGGATCACGCAGCTTTTCTCAAAAATGCGATCTTCCCCTCCCAGATTCTCCCGATAGTTGCCGTGAGTACAGGAATGATGAATTATGTTTTCTCCCTTCCCGTGCTCATCGTGCTCCTTTTGGCCTTCAGGGTTCCTTTAGGAGTTACAGTTTTTGCCCTTCCTCTCATCATGGCTGTGCAGTTCCTTTTTATCCTTGGGATTGTCTATTTCACCGCCACGTATAACGTCTTTTTCCGTGACCTACGGTACATCGTGCAGCATCTTCTGTTTGCCTTATTTTTCCTCACGCCCATTATGTACGACTTTTCCATAGTTCCTGCGAAATTTCAAATTCTCCTCAAGCTTAACCCTATGACCCACCTTATCAATGCCTATCGGAATATTCTCTTCTATAGGATCTGGCCTGACTGGGATAACCTGGGCTATGTCCTGGCTCTTTCCCTGATCCTCGTGTTCCTTGGAGCACAGGCCTTTGAGAGGCATAGGGAGGTCTTTGCGGAGTACCTATGAAGGACGCGATCATCGTTGAGCACGTCTCCAAAAAGTTTAGGAAGTATTCAAGGCGGGGATACACCACCCTTAAGGATGCCGTAGTAAAAGGGCATCTTTTCCGTTTCGGCAGGGACCTGGGCTATATCGAGGCCCTAAAAGATGTCACGTTCACGGTTCCTCAGGGAACGGTGTTAGGGATCATTGGGCCTAACGGTGCCGGGAAGAGCACCCTCCTTCGGCTCATTGCGGGGATCTATCGGCCGAGCTCTGGAAAAATTGTGGTCAACGGAAGGGTCTCGGCCCTTTTGAACCTTGGGCTGGGGTTTCATCCCGAACTTACTGGGCGGGAAAACATTATAATTGGGGGACTCGCCATGGGGCTTTCCCGGCGGGAGATTATGAAAAGGATGGACGAGATTATCCATTTTGCGGAGCTTGAGGATTTCATTGATGCGCCGGTGCGCACTTATTCCTCGGGGATGTACATGCGACTTGCGTTTTCTGTTGCTATAAATGTAGACCCCGATGTTCTTCTCCTAGATGAAGTATTGGCTGTAGGGGATGCACACTTTGTGGAGAAGAGCCGGGCCCGTATGGATGAGTTTAAGAAGTCTGGAAAAACTATCTTACTTGTAACCCATGATTTGCCTACTGTGAAAAATTGGTGCCACCAGGCGCTTTGGCTTGATGGAGGAAAAATACAGGCCTTAGGCAAGTCCACCGAAGTAGTGGATTTATACTTAAGAAATCTTTATGGCTACTCCTAAAAAAGTGAAATTATGAAAAGTGTACTAATAGCTGGATATTATGGGTATGACCTTATTGGAGACGAAGCCATTCTGGAGGCGATGCTTAATGATCTACGAAAGCTAAGACCTGACCTTCGTTTTATTGTCACTTCCCAATCCCCGGAGAAGACCAAAGCTGACTATAATGTTGAAACTATTCCGCTTTGTGACACAAAGGCTATTATAGATGTGATCGAAGAGTGCGATTTGGTCATTGTAGGAGGTGGGGGGGTGTTCAATGAATATGCACCTTGGCGTTCTGACGGGTTGCTTACATTACATCCAGACTTTAATGTCTTTTGTGCAAGTTTGCCTTTTCTTGCTGCTGCTTACAGTAAACCATGTATGATTTACGCGGTGGGGGTTGAGCCTCTTTACAGCCCTTCTGCTAAAGAACAGGTGGCGAATGCTTTCATAGCGGCTACTCGCGCGACGGTGCGAGACAAGGGTTCATTGGAGATTTTAAGGACTATAGGGGTCCCGGTGGGAAAAGTAGAAGTAACGGCGGACCCGGCGTTTAGGTTACCCAATGCAAATCTCTCTATTGAAAAGATAGTTGGTTGGCGTAATTTAGACGCGGCAGTGCCGTTATTGGGTGTGCAGTTACGGCATTGGAACCCACGTGTATGGGATCTCAGCGGGGACCCCAATTCATGGGAGTTTGAAGTTGCAAAGGCACTTGATGGGTTTGTAGAAAGGACAGGAGCAAACATACTGTTCATCCCCTTTCAACAACGGGAAGGATGGGCCTTTTCAGATGACAGGCCGGTTTTGATGCGAGTTCAAGATGGAATGAAGCACGGTTCAAAAACGTATTTGTTAGAAGGGCATCTCCGACCTGGTGAGATCAGTTCATTGTTTGGAAGCTGCGACATGATTTTAGCCATGCGATTTCACTCAGTCGTTTTGTCAATTAAAAATTGCGTTCCTTGTGTGGCTATCGCCTATAGTCTAAAAGTAAAGACTGCTATGACAAGTGCTGGCCTAAGCAAATTTTGCTTAGATTTAGAGGCTTTGAATGCTCAAGACATACTTACCAAATTATTAGAATGTTACTATAGGAAGGAAGAAATAAAGAGAAATCTGGAAATAGTATCAAAAGAGATGGCAATACTAGCCATGAGAAATGCAGAGCTGGCAATGGAACTGTTGGATGGCCAAGCTTGGTTGCCCTTTTCGTACTCTCGCTTTTCCGAGCTGGCAATGCCTTTGGTTGCCAGGCAGACAAAATTATTAGTGAAACGCGAGGGAGAGATTGAGAGCCTTCGCACTGAGCTGGCAGGGAAAGATGAAATCATTTTATCGCTACAGCAGCAGGTTTCACAACTTTCGGATAAAATAAAAACCTTAGAGGGCGCACTCAAAGAAAAAGAGGACGCCCTTGCCTCTTTGCGTTCCCAATTAACTTCGATATATAATTCACGGCGATGGAAACTTGCGACTTGGTTGGCATTAGCTTATTGGAAGATAAGGGAACTGCTTAATTCCGTCAACTTCAAACGTGGGAGGTGAGCCGTGGCTATCAAAATCCTTGTGACTGGTGGGGCAGGTTATATTGGCTCAATCTTGGTTCCTATGCTCTTAGAACGAGGGTATGAGGTTACAGTTCTTGACAACTTTATGTATAACCAAAACAGCCTGTTGGACTGTTGCGCTAATCCTCATTTTTCGGTCATTCGTGGTGACTGCCGGGATGAGGCAACCTTGAAGAAGGCTCTCAGGGATGTCGATTACATATTGCCCCTGGCGGCTATCGTGGGCGCACCTGCCTGTGAGGCGGACAAGACGGCTGCTGTCTCAACTAACTTGGAAGCTATCAAGCTATTGCTGTCGTTGCGCTCCAAGGAGCAGCGCATTATCTACCCTTGCACGAACAGTGGTTATGGGATAGGTGAAAAGGATAAATTCTGTACCGAGGAGACACCTTTACGGCCGATCTCGCTTTATGGGAAGACGAAAGTTGAGGCAGAGAAAGCCATTCTTGATGCTGGGAATGCCATATCTTTGCGTTTGGCAACTGCCTTCGGCATGTCACCGCGAATGCGCTTGGACCTCTTGGTCAATGATTTTGTCTATCGTGCGGTAAGAGATCGGTATTTAGTGGTATTTGAGGGACATTTTCGGAGAAATTTCATACACGTTCGGGATGTTGCCCGAGCCTTTATGCACGCTATTGAGAATTTTGAGGGGATGAAGGATGAACCATACAATGTGGGCTTGAGCGATGCCAATTTGTCAAAGTTGGAATTGTGCGCAAAGATCAAGGAGCAATTGCCAGATTTTGTTTACATTGAGACACCTATTGGAGAGGACCCGGATAAACGGGATTATATTGTATCCAACGAAAAAATTGAACGCACAGGTTTTAAGCCGATTTACTCTTTGGAGATGGGAATTAAGGAACTAATCAAGGGCTACACAATATTACGAGCTTTAAGATATACGAATGCATAGGAGGAGATAATGATGGGGATTTACGGAAGCATAAGAAAAATGATAAAAACCATAGTCTATAAATGGCCCATAATTAGGTGGGCTATCCCCATGTTATTGTCCCACGAATCACGTCTTTTTGAACATTCTTTGCAGATAGATTTAACAAAACAGGTTAAAAGTCTAATGGATGAAATAATTGCTATCAAAGGTGAGAAGGGTATTTTTGGTTTGCTTGATCTTTTTTCAAAAGAGCTTTTATCCGATACTCCCTCAACAGCAGTTGCATGGCAAGAATTTCATAAATGGCTGGCTTCTTCTTACGATCAGTTTGCAGAAGCTTTGGGGAAACATATGAAAGGAGAACAGCTTATTCACTTGTTAACATTGTTACAAATAATCGTGGCTCGCAATGCTTTTAAAGACGAAACAACCAAGCTACACTTTTTTGAAAAAGCAGAAGAATGTGGTGTCCATATCCTTCCTGTTCACTTTTATAGTCCTATTCCCAATACTCAAGAGTTGCCAGCCGAGATTTGGTGGCATTGTTTTGAATCTTTTCAGCTCAATGCTCAAGCTCAGCTCAAACTGCTAGATAGGATAGCAAAATGGGCTCAAGAAATGTCCGACACTCCCCACCGTTCTTCTTCGGAGTATTGTTGGGAAAATCCTGCTTTTAGTCCGGGAGATGCCATTGTCTATTATTCGATGATCCGAGAGTTTAAGCCAAGAGTGATTATTGAAGTTGGGGGGATATTCAACTATGGTGGCGGTTAAAGCGGCTTTAAGGAATGGATTTACTATAGTAAAATGCATTGATCCATATCCATCAGAATTATTGCGGCAGTATATTCCCATTTTGGAGGTGATACCGCAACCTGTACAGCAAATACCCTTTAGTGAGTTTGAGGCTTTAGAACCAAACGACATCTTGTTTGTTGACGGCACTCACGTTTGTAAGATCGGATCCGACGTCAATTATATTGTGTTGAAGGTTCCTCCTCGCCTCAAACCCGGTGTGCTCATCCACTTTCATGATATTTTTCTCCCTTCGGAGTACCCAGAATCTTGGATAAAGGAGAGGAAGCTCTTTTGGAATGAACAGTATTTAGTGCTGGCATTCTTGCTTTTCAATGATACTTTCGAAGTTTTACTGGCCCATTATTATCTAAGCCGTGAGTATCTCAGCCATCTTCGCCAGATCTTTCCTTGGGCTCCATCGGTGGGAGGCGGAAGCCTATGGTTGCAACGTCGAAAGTAACGGGGAAAAAATTCATACTCATTGATAATTCCATTATAGATGTTGGTGGTCATCATTACGAATATGCAATCCATGTACTTCGAGCTGCCGAAAGGGCAGGCTACGCTCCTATTCTTGCTACGAATCGTCGGTTTAAAGCAAACGATCAATCGCCTTGGAGGATTTACCCAGTTTACAAGTATGGCTTCTGGTTTCGGTTAGCTGAACCGCTATGGTATCGCTTGGCTAAGAAATTTTCTTCGGCAATTCAGAGGAGTCTTTTTTCTCTAAAGATTAAATTGATCTTTTCAACCATGGGATTCTTTGCGTCCATTCGCAATCAAATGGGCGAATACCTCCGTCGGCAAATCCCGAATATCCCGTTTGCTGTAGTGTTTTATGCGTTGGCGTGGTATGGATACCGCATTGTCCATTCATTCCTGGCCTTTCTCTGCAGTATTTTCCCTTTCCATGATTATTTGAGACGCGTGTTTGGCAGCTTAAAGGCCTTCATAAGAGTCATCTTCAGTCCAATGGTTCTACTATTTAGGTCTCCTGATTGGATGAGGCGCTGGCTTGCAGATTATCTCAAGATGCGGCAATTTGGTAAGGATACACGGCGTCTCTTTCGGCAAGTTCGCTTGGAGAATGGAGACATTGTCTTCATTCCGACTTTATCACATGTTGAGATGCTTGGCTTACTTCACTATTTAAAGAAAGATCCGGGCTCAACCCAGGCAACCTGGCATTTATTGTTCCGCAGGAATCTTTACAGCGGTCGGGAGCCGGTTTACGCTGCACAGGATGAGGCTTTGAGACCAATCCGGAACGCATTCTTTCAATTTCTTGAGAATTTGCCTACACATAAGGTTTACTTTTACACAGATACTGAGGAACTAACAGCCCAATATAATCGTTTGCTGGGAGTCAAACGGTTTAGAACTTTGCCTATCCCACATACATATCCACCGCTAGAATGCTTACAGTCCGATAGACGACCGCTTCGGGTCATCTATGTTGGGGATGCTCGTGCGGAAAAGGGCTATCATCATCTCCCGCGAATCGTCCAAGATTTGTGGGCTGACTATGTGGAGACAGGAAAAGTGATCTTCGTCTTTCAATCAAACTATAATACTCCTGAGGGGGAGCCCGAAGCTATCGTCGCCCGTAGTCAGTTAGAGTGTTATCCTAAGGACAAAGTAATACTTGTAAAGGAGCCGTTATCTTCTGAAGAATACTGGAAGCTGCTGTCATCTGGTGATATTAATCTCCTACTGTATGACCGCGATAACTACTACGCAAGGAGTTCTGGTATATTCATTGAATCGCTGGCTTTAGGCGTTCCAGTGATTGTGCCGGCCGGCACATGGATGGCGAGGCAACTCGCAGATGAGATCTATCGGTATCATGTATCGCTTATGCAAAAAATGGAAATTCTGAAGTTCCGCCGAGGGGACGAACTACGCTGGCGAAGGCATGGTCAGCTCGAACTTAACCCTATGTTAAATGGTGAACTGACCTTTGGGGGTGCAGATGCGAAAGCATTCTGCTGGCTCGCTGTGCCAAAGGGAGCCACACACCTTCTCGTGTCTTTTAAAATCCTTACATCTAAAGCTTTTGTTGAGATTTTCGTAGATCAGCTGGATAAAAATAACAACCGTAAGCGAGTTAATGCAGTTATAGTAAGTCACGGAGTTAAGGAAAATTTTGCCTCTACACTTGTGCCACTTGAAAGAGACATTGTTGTGATTCGGTTAGGCTTTTGCAATGCTTTTTCTAATTTAACAACAATTATATCCAATGTTCAGATAGCGTTTTTACGATCTGATGCATTTTCCCAAAAATGTCCTTTATCAGTGGTTGGACTGATTTATAATCATCCTGATGAGATTTCAGATTGTGTGCGTGAAATGGTTGATCATTATGAACACTATAGAGCAACGGCACAGAAATTTGCGAGGAAAGTTTACCAGAGACATTGTGCTGATGAGCTTATTAAAGAAATAGTATCTACTAAACTTTCTGATGTGCCCATGGAAAATTGGGGGCAGGGAAATGAGTCCAACGGTTCGCATCGCTGGGGTATCTGACGTAAGTTTGGGGCTTGGGAGTCCTCAAGTGCTATACTTTATGAGATCTGTGCTTACCTACTATGATGCTGAAGGAATATTGATAGAGCCGGATCAACCAGAAATTCGTCTAATGCAAGGATTGGCAAAAGGGCTTAATATTCATCGTATATATAGTGCTTTTCATCCACATCAAAGTTCTGTGGGACGTATTGAGTATATCATCCGCTCGGCAAGTTTAATTAACAAGTTGCGCCCTGATATTTTAATATTCTTTTGCACATTTACTCTCCCGGTCTTGTTTAAGCTGAAAACTCGACCGCCTTTCGTGATTTATTATGTGTATGAAATGCCCTTTTCGTACGGAGAATTAGACGTAAAAATGAATAGATATGTGCTTAATAATTCTTTAGTTGATCTAATAATTTTCCCCGAGGAAAATAGAGCCATTCAAACCTTGAAACTATGTGGATGCAGAAACATACCAATAGTGATATTGTACAATTGTGAAAGTTCCATAGATAGTGGATATGAGGTACTTCCACCGACACTCAGAAATGGTCGAATACTTTATGCAGGTACAATTGATTCCGTGCGGACATTTGCCGAGTACTTCTTTCATGAGAAGATGCGATTAATTCCGCTTGATATATTTGGTAATATTACAGGACCAGATAAAGAGAATTTGAGAGAGCGCTTTCAAAAACTTTGTGGCGGGATCCGCTATCTTGGGGTTGTTAATAGAGAAATATTGAAAAATGTGCAGAAAAGTTATTGTTATCGAATCGTTATGTGGAATCCGGTGGATGATCAATATCTTTACGCAGCTCCCAATAAGTTCTTTGAAGCTATTGCCGCCGGGGTCCCGCCGATCACGGCTCCTCATCCACAATGCAAAATGTTAGTGCGACGATACAAATGTGGGATTGTGATGGATGACTGGAGTTTCGATTCATTTTATGAAGCTGTTCGACAAGCCCTGGAAATCTACGGCACTGACAAGTATGATAGGATGGTTGAAAATTGTCGAAAGGCATTTGTTGAGGAACTCAATTGGGAAAAACAATTTGAAAAGGTAAAACCTTTCTTAAAGGAGGTGAGGTGACATGAAGATAGTAGTTACTGGCGCTACTGGATTCCTTGGTCGTCATCTTATGCCCGTATTAGTCAAGCGGTATGGTGAGAAACAGGTCATAGGTCTCTCCAGCAAAGATTACAACCTTATGGACCCTATCCATGTCCGGCGTATGTTTGAGGAATGTAAACCAGAGATATTAATTCATCTAGCTGCCTACGTGGGTGGCATCGGTGCTAATCGCGCTTTCCCGGCGGACTTTTTCTACCGCAATATTCTAATGGTGGCTAATGTCTTTCAAGCAGCCGCTGAGTATAGAGTTAAGAAGTTAATATACCCTATGGGTGGTTGTAGCTATCCAGCCACAGCCACTTCACCCATTGATGAAAGTCAGATGTGGAATGGTTATCCCCAGTCTGAAAGTGCTGGATATGCTATGGCCAAAAAGATGGGGCTCGTGGCCAGTATTTGTTACAGGCAACAGTATGGGCTGAATTCTGTGGTCATTATTCCAGGAAATATGTATGGAGAGTATGATAATTTTCGAACGGAGGAAGCTCATGTGATTCCCGCTTTAATTCGCAGGTTTTATGAGGCAAAGCGAGCCGGGGCAAAAGAGGTAGTAGTGTGGGGAACCGGTAAACCGGTGCGGGACTTCGTTTATGCAGGCGATGTAGCCGAAACAATCCCCTTCTTCATTGAACATTATGATTCAAGCGAACCAGTGAACATCTCTTCAGGGACAAGCACCTCAATTAAAGAGTTAGCCGAAATGATTAAAGAACTTATTGGCTATGAAGGCCAAATCATATGGGATGCCTCAAAACCCGATGGACAAATGGTAAAGATATTTGATGTCTCACGGATGAAAAGTTTAGGTTTGTCTTGTCCGACACCTTTGCGTGAAGGTTTAAAGCGCACAATTGATTGGTTTGTACGCAATTATGATAATCGCGGTGATGGGATACGTTTGTGAAACTTTGATTAAGCTAAAGGAGGAGATATGATTTTTATCATTGGTGGCAGGGGTTTTGTGGGGTCTGCCTTTGCTCGCATTTGCGAGGCCAAGGGAAAGGAGTATGCAATAATCACCAGGCAAAATTATCATGAGTTTATTGGCAAAAGATGTGAGATAATAATTGATGCCAATGGCAATTCAAAAAAGTTTCTCGCTAAGGAAGCACCTCTTCAAGACTTTGATGCTTCCGTAAGAAGCGTTAGAAGTAATTTGATTAATTTCAAATATGATTGTTACGTTTACCTCTCTTCTTGTGATGTTTATCCAGATTGTTCTTCTCCCTTGATTACCTCAGAAGATGTGAAAATCGATGTGAGCAAACAAAGTCCTTACGGGTTTCATAAATACTTAGCGGAGTTATGTGTTCAGCATGCAGCTAAGCAGTGGTTAATTATCCGTTTCGGTGGCTTTGTTGGTCCTGGCTTAAAGAAAAACGCAATCTACGACATTCTTAATGGCGGTCCACTTTGGCTTGATCCTGAAAGTGAACTACAATACATGTATACTGATCACGCCGCTGAAATCGTGCTAAAACTGCTTGATCTAGGAATAACCAACGAGATTTTCAATATCTGTGGTCGAGGGGTAATTAAATTACAAGAAGTCATAAAAGTAGTAGGTGGTGAGATCCCGGTTTATCCTGGTAGCCCTTATGTGCGGTATGAAGTCAACATAGATAAGATTTCGAAACTGGCTGATATACCCGAGACTCGAGCTACAGTACTGGAGTTCGTCCGTGCCGAAATGAGGCGCCGAGAGGAGGAAAGGAAGCTATGATTATTTCAAAAACACCTTTTCGGATCAGCTTTTTTGGTGGGGGGACTGATTATCCGGAATATTTCACTAAGTACAACGGCGCAGTCTTGGGTACAGCTATTGATAAGTTTTGTTATGTTTCCGTAATTCCATTCTACTCAAAATTGTTTGACTATTCAATCCGTGTGGCGTATCGACAGGTTGAGTGTGTTAAGAGTTTGGAAGAAATTAAACACGCTGCCTTTCGCGAGTGTCTTCGGTGGTGTGGAATTACAAAAGATATTGAGGTAAATTACACAGCCGAATTACCTGCTTTCTCCGGCCTAGGAACTTCTTCCAGTTTCGTTGTGGGTTTGTTGAATGCGTTATATGCCTATCAGGGCAAAAGCGTCCGTCCGATTGAGCTGGCGTATCAAGCTATTGAAATCGAACGGGAAATCCTTAAGGAGACAGTTGGATGTCAGGATCAAACTTTTGCAGCCGTGGGAGGGTTTAATGTGATTGAATTTCGTGCTACCGATGATATAGTAGTCCATAGAGTGCCACTATCTCGCGAGCGCATCGAAGAATTTGAAGCACATCTTTTGGTTGTGTTTACTGGAATATTGCGCCGGGCGAGCGACATCGCTGCCAAGCAGGTGAAAAGGATTGAGATCAACAAGGGGCTCTTGAAGCGAATGAGAGAGACGGTTGACGAGGGTTACGACATTTTAACTGGGTCAGGAGATCTAACAAAGTTTGGTCTATTGTTAGATGAGGCATGGCGGTTGAAAAGTCAATTAGATGAATCGGTTACAAACGATACAATCAAAGTAATCTATGAAGAAGGCAAGAGGGCTGGTGCCATCGGAGGGAAGCTGTTGGGGGCTGGTGGTGGAGGGTTTTTCCTCTTCTTCGTTCCGCCGGAAAAGAAAAAAACGGTACGTGAACGCCTTGGTCTTGAAGAAATTCCGATAAAAGTCAATGCTCCGGGGACTCATATTATACACAGTTAGGATTTGAGGTGGTTGACGGACTGATGAAAGTTTTAGTTTTAGCTGGAGGGATGGGAACACGGCTGCGGGAAATTGTAAAGGATCGGCCAAAGCCTATGGCTTTGATCGGTGGTAGACCGTTTTTAGAGTATTTAATCTTACAGCTAAAGGGACAGGGGTTCGGGGAAATAGTGCTTTGTATCGGATATTTGGGTGAGCAAATTAGAAGTTATTTTGGCGATGGGGACAAATGGGGAGTCCATATCTCATATTCTTATGAGGAGCAGCTTCTTGGTACAGGAGGAGCAATCAAACTGGCCGAGAAAATGATTCAGGAAGAAAACTTTTTAGTTATGAATGGGGATTCGTTTCTAGATGTCGATATGCATAAATTAATAAATCATCACTTAATGAAGCAAGCTATTGCAACCGTTGCTTTGGTCGAAGTTGAAAATGCGAATAGATATGGAGCAGTAGAGATAAACGAAAAAGGAGAGATTAAAAAGTTCGTAGAAAAAGGAGACATTTCTGCTTCCAAGTTAATCAACGGAGGGGTTTATGTACTGAATCGGAAGATATTTGACTATATTCCGCTTGGAACAGTGTCTTTAGAAAAAGAAATTTTTCCGAAACTTATTGGTAAAGGTTTCTTTGGTGTACCCATTAAAGGTTTTTTCATTGATATCGGGGTCCCTGAAACTTATAAGATGCTACAAGAAAATCCGCGAACATTGCTCAACGCGTTGTTTCAAAGCAACTCAAAGGAGAGAGAAGATGGAGCAGCTGGATTTCTACCAACTGATTAAAACGAGAATTCAACAGAGTATCGAGATAAAGTCGAAGCTTATGCATGACATTGGGATTATTGGTGAAACAGCCAAGTTGATTATTGAGGCGTATCGAAATGGCAAGAAAGTCGTTCTTTTTGGCAATGGTGGTAGTGCGGCTGATGCCCAGCATATTGCTGCTGAACTCGCAGGAAAGTACTATATGGATCGTACGCCCCTTCCAGCAGAGGCCCTTACAGTTAACACATCAATGCTTACAGCTATTGGAAATGACTACGGCTTTGAACAAATCTTCGCTCGCCAGGTAGAAGCATTGGGAACTCCGGGCGATATAGCTATTGGGATTTCCACAAGCGGTAATTCTTCAAATGTAATTGAAGGCATACGCGCGGCCAAGAGGAGGGGAATGATCACTATCGGACTGACGGGCGCTGATGGGGGGCAACTTAAAAATGAGGTAGACTATTGCATATGTGTCCCCTCTAAAGATACACCGCGCATTCAAGAGGCACATATTCTGATTGGGCATATTTGGTGTGAGTTGATAGAGCGGGCCCTTTTTGGCGATGAGAGGGAAGAAGGTTAAGACAGTCTTTTTGGATCGGGATGGGGTTATTAACCGCAAACCACCAGAAGGTGATTATGTAAAAAGCTGGGAAGAGTTTGAATTTCTTCCGAAGGCTCCTGAAGCACTGAGATTGCTTAAAGAAGCGGGTATGAGAATTATCATCGTTACCAATCAGCGTGGCATCGCTCGTGGGCTAATGACTGAGCGTGACCTTGAAGAAATTCACAAACGCATGTTGGTAAAGCTCGCGCGCCTTCAGGCTTCGGTAGATGCCATTTATTATTGCCCTCATGAGGAAGGCGTGTGCGATTGTCGTAAGCCTCGGATTGGATTGTTTCGGAAGGCGCAACAAGACTTCCCAGACATTGATTTTTCTAGTTCAGCTGTAATTGGTGACTCTTTGAAAGATATGGAGGCGGGTACTCAATTAGGATCCTTAACAATTCTTATTGCCGATGAGACGGCAAAGGAGAAGCTCCTTAAGGAAGCTTTTGCCAAGGGGATCCGGATTGATGTTATCGTATCGTCATTGTTTGAAGCTGCTGAGTTGTTAATAACCTTATAAGAAAACAAAATGAATATACTTTATCAAGTCGGTCGTTGTTATCTGCCCCAGCGCTTGAAATTTTGGATAAAGCGTCTTTTACTTTCTAATAAAGCGAATCAAACAGTGGAAATACCAATTCCACAAAGCGCTGTCGCTGATGCCCTCACCGTTTGGTGCCAAGACCATTTGCTTGCACAAGCTCTTGAGCGGTTTGCCCATCGTGATCATCGTGTTCCATGTGCCAGCATTATCGTCCTCACCCATAATAACCTTTCGCTGACGCGCTTATGCATAGAAAGCCTTTATTACTATACCGATTATCCAAACTTCGAGCTAATCATTGTGGATAACGCCTCTAAAGACGAGACAAGAGATTATCTCGAGGGCCTCCAGATTTTTTTGCCTAATTTTCTAGTTGTCTTCAATTCCAAAAATGAGGGGTTCGCAAGAGCAAATAACATTGGGATTATGCATTCCCGCGGCGATTATCTGGTCCTACTGAATAACGACACAATAGTTACTCGAGGCTGGTTAGCTCGGCTCATAAGGTATCTCGAGAAGGATCCTAAAGTGGGAATTGTCGGCCCGGTAACAAACTCCGCTGGCAATGAACAGATGATCCCCGCTCATTACAGTAGCATAGAAGAGTTGGAGCGCTTTGCCGAACAACGACTTAAGGATTTTGAAGGGCGATATTTTGAGATCGAGTCACTGGCCATGTTCTGCGTGGTCTTCCGCAGGCGGTTGTTTGACGAAATTGGACTTCTCGACGAGCGTTTTGGGTTGGGAACTTTTGAGGACGACGATTTTTGTTATAAGGCAAGACTGCGTGGTTATAAGCTAATATGTGCTGAGGATGTCTTTGTCTATCACTTCGGGCCGAGCATCACGAGAACTTGGGAAGACCGCGAATGTCTAGAGTTGTATGAGTACACTCGCCGTTCGTTTGAGCGAAAATGGAGTAGGCAAAAACTGCGGGCTAGCGGAGCTAAAGGGGTGGGGCCTAGGCCACCTCATGGGTTCATTTGGCCTATGAGGCATTTGAACAGCGATGTATATGAGCGTTTGTGAGATGCGGATCTCAGTAGCCTTGTGTACCTATAATGGATCGCGCTTTGTGCGCGAACAGCTTGCGAGCGTGCTCAACCAAACCCGTGTTCCTGACGAATTGGTTGTTTGCGACGATTGCTCCGAGGATGATACAGTGGATATGGTTCTTGAAACGCTGGAAGCTAGTGGAATCCCTTTTACCATTAAGCGCAACTCTGCAAGGCTCGGTCCGACCAAGAACTTCGAGCAAGCGATAAGCCTGTGCACGGGCGATGTGATCACTCTTTGTGACCAGGATGATGTATGGATGCCGGGCAAGCTTGCCAACTTAGAGCAGGTGTTTCTTGAGGACCCTGATGTGAGTTACGTTTTCTCTGATGCGATGGTTGTGGACGAGGCGCTTCGGCCGCTTGGATACACATTGTGGGAGGCGATCGGGTTCGGAGCGCGCGAGCAGAAGAAATTCGAGAAGGGCGCCCAGCTGGAGGTGCTGCTCAGGCACAATGTTGTCACTGGAGCGACTTTGGCGTTTCGTTCAGAATTGCGGCAGGCGGTCTTACCCATCCCTCCGGAGTGGGTTCATGATGCGTGGATTGCCTTGACAGCCGCTTGCTGTGGGAAGAAAGGCGTTGCCTTCAGGACTCCGCTGATTCTCTATCGCCAGCATGAGGGTCAGGCCATTGGCGGGCGAAAGCTAACAATTCGCGAGCGCCTTCACCGGGCTCTTGCAACGCAACGCGAGGACTATTTGAAAGACATCCGCAGATACCAGCAAGTCCAGGAGCGCTTGAGGGTGCGGGAAGTTAGAGATAGCCAGGTTGAGGGACTCCTAGAAACCAAGATACGCTATTTGCAGGCTCGGGCCTGCATATGGGATCGTTCCAGGCTTCGGGCGCTCTCGATCCCAATCCGGGAGCTGGCAATGGGGCGATACTGGAAGTTCTCACATGGCTGGTCAAGTTTCGGGAAAGACTTCTTAGTAGCGCTTGGATTGGCATGCAAGCGACCCTCCTCTCGGGCTAGCTTAAAGCGAAACGCGGGAGGCGTAGGCAATGACCGATGGCCGCGTGGTGAGGAATAAGCGGCGAGAGCCTCCAGAGCGTGGTGGTGAACGCGAGGGGCCATTGGTAAGCATCATAATGCCAACCTACAACCAAAAGGAGTTCATTGATGTGGCGATCCGCAGTGTGTTAGCGCAGACCTATCCGTTTTGGGAGCTCCTCGTGGTTGACGATGGCTCTACTGATGGCACAGCAGAGATAGTTTGTCAATATCAAGCTCAAGATCCCCGAATTCGGTTGTTGAAACGACCCCACAAGGGGATGCAGGCACTGGGAGAACTCTATAATCTTGCCCTATCAATGGCGGAAGGTGAGTTCATCGCGATCCTTGAGGGAGACGACTTTTGGCCGGAAGACAAATTGGAAAAGCAGCTTCCTGCCTTTGAAGATCCCGATGTGGTTCTAACATGGGGAATCTCCGGCTATGTAGACGCTAATGGGAACTTGTTGGGAAGATCGCAGGCGCCTAGACAGCGTTGCCTCAGCGGGCAGAAAGCGTTTCGAGCGCTTCTTGTGAGGAACTTCGCTACCCCGACGGTGACGGTGATGGTGCGAGGGGATGCTCTCAGGGCGGTGGGGTTTGTCCAGCCGCGGGGGGCGCCGTTCGTTGATTACCCTACGTGGTTTGAGCTCGTGGACCAAGGGAAGCTATGTTTTGTGGATGAAATTCTTGGGTTTTGGCGGGTACATCGCGCACAGCAGTCCCGCAGGCTAGTGAGGATGTGGTTAGGAGAAATCGCAACCCACATAACGCTCTGGCGAAAAAGGCGCGTACCCTTGGTGGTCTTGGTGGGTTTGCTAGTTTTCGTTACGGGTAAGTTCGTGCGGAGAGTAGCGTTGAGGTACTTGTCCGGCGTTGCCAAAACAACATGGGTCAGGTAAACAGGAGAAGTGCGGGCGAAATAAACCTATTCTCATCTCGCGTGCTTCGTTTTCTTATCTTGACATTCATCGCCTTGCTCCCCGTACAGCTCGAGACGACAAAAGCGCTTGGTTTTCGCGTGGCACCCGCCGATGCAATACTCGCAGCGGTGGCAATACTTCTGGTCGGGACGCAAGGGCCCAGTGTACTTCTACGCGATCTTCGAAAGAGGCCAGCAGTGATTGGAGCTGCAATACTGGCTCTCTGGTTCTGCTTCACCCTTCCAGTGACCGCTCGTGCCTTAGGAAGGATCACATCATATGCTCTGATTAACAAGATTCTTGGGTTAGGTTGCCTCATCTTGGTCCTCGCTACGTTTAGCACTCTCATTAACTCCAGGGAATTGGTGAGTTGGGCATCAAGATGGTATGTCTGTTTCGGATCAGTATGGAACGCACTCGGTCTCCTCGCTTGGGTAATCTATGCTGTTGGGAGGATTCATACCCCTTTTGTGTTTGGCCCAGGAAGGTTGTCCGGCTTACTGATTGATCCCAACGCATACGGAGGATTTCTTGTGACAATATTTCTAATGCAGCTGGGTACTTTGCAATTGGCTTGGAGACCATGGGCTAGATGGGGAGGTGTATGGAATAGTCTGTTACTCCTTGTAGGCATATTTCTTACAATTTCTCGCAGCGCGGCAGTAGCGTTGTGTGCTGGCGGCCTTCTTTTGTGGCTCGAATATCAAGGTCGGGAAAAGCGAGTAGTTCGGTTATTACTGCTGATAGGGATGGTAACGGCCATTCTGATTTGGGTACAACCTCTGTGGCAATTGCGAAGCTGTTCTCTGGGAGCTCCAGAAGTGACAGAAGAATCCGCGGAGGCAATGGCACGGATTCAAAACCTGTCGCAGCGCTTTTCTGTGATGCTTGCCGCGTTGAAAGCGTTTACCCGTTCCCCGCTATGGGGAATTGGGCTTGGCGTTTTCCCTCACTTAGAAGGTAGTGGGGGATTAATAATACATAACACTTTTCTCTGGCTTCTCACCGAGACGGGGGTCATAGGTTTTCTTATCTTTGGTTTTGTCATGGTGGCCATTTGGCTTGCGTATAGGAAGGCGAAAGTGTTGGGAGACAGTGAAATTGCTGGCCTCGCCTCAGTAGTTATAGCTTGGTTAGGTCTTATGCTGGGAATAGAGGCTTCTTATCAAAGGCACTTTTGGTTTCTATGCGCTCTTATAGTCTCACTAGGGGTTCCTTATTGCACTGCAAGACAGTAACTTATCAATAAAGTTTGCGGATCTAAAAAGTAAAAAGCACTAATGCCTGATTAGGTGAAGAAGGCCAACTTTTTGCAAGGAACTTCTGGAGCAAGAGGGGAGAAAACAATGACTTATCAACAGAAAAGGGTAGCATTAATCGGGAGCCAGGCTTTTGCGCTTTGGAACTTTCGTGGACCGTTAATTCAAGAAATGGTGGAGCAAAATTTAGAAGTTTATGCTTTAGCGCCCGATTATGACAATGAGACGCGCGAGAAGGTGAGGAAGCTCGGAGCGAAGCCTGTTCAATACCGCCTTTCCCGGACCGGTCTAAACCCTTTCCGCGACGCGTTGAACTTTTTGGGTTTAATTGCCACTCTGCGGCGAATTAGGCCAGATGCGACCTTTTCTTACACTATCAAGCCTGTTATTTATGGAACGCTTGCCGCCTGGATTGTGGGAGTGCCTCGACGTTTTGCTATGATCGAGGGGCTTGGTTATGCCTTTACTGCTCCGGGAGAGCGGGAGGAAATGAAAAGGCGGGTCGTGCGAACAATCGCCCAGTTTCTTTATAAGTTAGCGCTCCGAAGGGCAACAAAGGTATTCTTCCTCAACCCCGATGACCTCAATGAATTCGTGCAAAAGGGACTCGTGCATTCGGAAAAGGCCTTCCTTTTAGGACCAATCGGCGTTGACCTTAGGGCTTTCACACCTGCCCCACCGGTTAGTGAACCCATAACCTTTCTTCTTGCGGCGAGACTCCTCCGGGAAAAAGGCGTTGTGGAATTTGTGGAAGCTGCGCGGCGAATCAAAGCGAAATATTCCAATACACGTTTCCTCGTCCTTGGTGGCCTCGATACCAATCCTGGAGCGATTTCAGGAAAAGAGGTGGAAGGGTGGGTGAAGGGAGGCCTAATTGAGTGGCTGGGGCATGTGGCAGATGTAAGGCCGTACTTAGCTCAGGCAAGCGTTTTTGTTCTTCCTTCCTATCGGGAGGGCGTTCCCCGGAGCATCCAGGAAGCCATGGCCATGGCCCGGCCCATCATCACCACCGATGCCCCAGGTTGCCGGGAAACAGTTATTCCGGGTGTAAACGGCTTTCTCGTGCCCGTGCGAAATGTGGATGCCCTTGTTTCGGCCATGGAGCGGTTCATAAACGAGCCCGAGCTCATCGAAAGAATGGGCAAAGAAAGCCGTAGGATCGCCGAAGAACGCTTCGATGTCCACAAAATCAACCAAGTTCTCCTTGAAGCCATGGGACTTTAGGTGTTATAAAGGCCGTGATGAGGATTAACAAAGCTGTGATTCCGGCAGCGGGTTTGGGGACGAGGTTTCTCCCGGCCACGAAGGCCCAACCGAAGGAAATGCTCCCCCTTGTGGATAAACCCGCAATCCAGTACATCGTGGAGGAAGCAGCGGCCTCAGGGATCCAAAGCCTCCTTATCATCACAGGAAGAGGAAAACGCGCTATTGAAGATCACTTTGATTACGCCCCGGAATTGGAAGCTTTTCTTCGGGCTAAAGGCGAGACCAAACTCGCTGAGGAAATCCGCCGGATAACCGAGCTTCTCTCCCTTCACTATGTTCGGCAAAAGGAACCCAAGGGCCTGGGCCACGCGGTCCTCTGCGGCCGGGATTTTGTGGGAGAGGAATTCTTTGCCGTGATGCTTGGCGACGATGTCATCTTTGCTAACCCACCTGCCCTTCGGCAGCTCATGGAGATCCACGAGGAAACCGGGCGAAGCGTGGTAGCAGTCATGGGGGTCCCGAAGGAGGAAGTGAGCCGCTACGGAATCATCGCCGGCGAAAAAGTTCGGCCTGGGCTTTGGCGGGTGAAAAGTCTTGTGGAAAAGCCTAGTCCCAAAGAGGCGCCTTCGAATCTCGCGGTGATTGGCCGCTATATCCTTTCGCCCAAAGTTTTTGAAATCCTTGGGGAAACGAAACCCGGGCGGGGCGGAGAAATTCAGCTTACTGATGCTCTGAATATGCTTTGCCAGGAAGAGCCGCTTTATGGTTATGCTTTTCAGGGCAAGCGTTTCGATGTGGGGGAGAAGCTGGGTTACATGATGGCCCAGGTGGAAATCGCCCTCCTTCATCCGGAGATCGGCCCGGCTTTCAAAGAGTACCTTCGCCAACTTTGTCGAACTCTCTTCACGACACCCTAGGGAAGCCCGCGCCCTCGCCGGCCCTTTATTTGCCCTTTTCCCTTCCCCTTGGGGAGAAGGTGAGGATGAGAGTTACCGCCTGCCTTATCGCTCTCCCAAAGGATGCCAAAAAGGTGAGGGGAAGACATTTTTCGTGAGAAGCTTTGCTCAGCCTCGTAAATCTTCAGAAACCCACCGATGGCCTTTTGAGCTAAACTTTAGCGTGAGATTTATGAGTGGAGACATGAAAGCGCGCCTTGAGAAGTTCTTGCTCAAAGTCCAGGATGATCCGGAGATCCTTGCGGTGTTTCTTTTTGGCAGCGCTGCCCGCGGCGAACAAGGGCCGGGTTCTGATTTGGATATCTGCCTCGTGTTCGCTCCGGGTATTTCCGACCGTTTGTATATGGCGCAAAAGCGCTTGGACTACATGAGCGAGGCGCCGGAGGGTTTGGATATCCAGGTGTTTCAGCTTCTTCCCCTTTACATACGGCATCGGATCCTTAAAGAGGGGAAAGTGCTTTTCTGCCGGGATGAGGACGCTCTCTACGACCTCGCTTTCGCTACCATAAAGGCCTTTGAAGATT
>Ga0080004_1137400_pt1 | contig 27247 bp, 32 predicted proteins | sample WasSprMetagenome_FD_69207 | JGI IMG/M metagenome (GOLD analysis project Ga0080004, IMG submission 69207) | Sulfidic aquatic microbial communities from Washburn Spring, Yellowstone National Park, USA - WS (SPADES assembly) (version 2) | ecosystem: Environmental > Aquatic > Thermal springs > Hot... | reverse complement strand
AAGATAAAAGATGAAGTAAGAGATGCTGATGTTATCGCTCTGAAAGTAGATGTAAGTGATGTTGAATCTGTAAGGAAAGGTGTGGAGAAGGTAGTTGACAGTTATGGGAGAATAGATATCTTAGTAAATAATGCTGCGATCCATCTAGGTAAACCATTCCATGAAGAGCCTCTAGAATACTGGGAGAAACAGTTCAAGATAAATGTTCTTGGAACAGTCGTACCATCCCAGATCGTCATACCCTATATGATGAAACCTAGGAAAGGATCTATAATCAACATATCTTCCAAGGCAGCTATAACTGGGGAGCCTGGGCATGCTGCTTACAGCGCATTGAAAGGAGCAATACTTTCTCTAACTCTGGCTATGGCTATAGATTTAGCACCATACAATATTAGAGTTAACGCTATCTGCCCTGGGCCGACTGAAACAGACTTACTATATACTGCAACTACTGAGGAAGATAGAAAAAGGATGGCACAACGTTCGCCTCTAGGGAGATTAGCGAAACCTGAAGATATAGCTGCTGCAGCTTTATACTTTGCGAGCGATGATTCTGCTTATGTTACAGGTCAGAGAATTGCAGTAGATGGAGGAATGTCCATTGTTGCAGTTGAAAGATTCTGAGAAAAAGAGTTTATTTTTTATTCAACTTACTTAATTATTATTTTACTATTAAAGGGGGAATGTCTAAAATTTCTTGAATCTTTCTTTTGGAGCACCGCATATTGGACATTTCTCAGGTAGTTCTCCCTCAACCGTATAACCACATTTTCCACAGATGTATATGTCACCTATTTCTAGGTCTTTCCTTTCTTCCACCATCTTTAATGCTTTTTGATACACGGTTAAGTGTATTTTCTCTGCCTGGAGTGCCCAGTTTGTTGTTCTTTCAGCTTCTTTCTCATCTTGTAGTTTAGCTATAGCATTATATGATGGATACATTTCTTCAACTTCGTATCTTTCACTTTCCATCGCATTCTTTATGTTATCAGATATTGAACGGATCAATCCTGATGCTTGGAGATGATTTTTTGCATGAACTTGCTCAGCGTAAGCTACTGCTCTAAATAGCCGGGCTATATTTTTGAATCCTTCCTCTTCAGCTTTCTCAGCGAAGATTACATACTTCATATATGCTTGGCTTTCGCCTGCAAAAGCATTTCTCAGATTTTCTTCACTCATTCTCCTCATATTCTCGCAGATAACCAACGTAAACGATATTATTATGTGTTGTGCGTACAAGAAAACTGTTATAACATTGTTATGCAAGTCTAATCCACAGTATATTCTCCCGATACAGATAGGTCGTCCAGTATTTTTCTTATGTGGTATTATGTCTTAAAGCTTCTTTCCATCTACGTCTATTCCTCTATGCCGACATCTATCTCTCCAATGTTCATCTTGTCAGCGAGTTTTAGGAATAAGCCTGTCTCGCTTTCCAGCCGACCCCATAATATACATATGTTTATTCTAATCTTTCCAGCCGATAGTAATCGTTGATAGAGGTTCATGCTACGTATAATACACTGAATAGGTTAGATTAGTAAATATATTTACATGAGAGGGTTAGGGGAAGGATACCGTTTAGAGACTCTTTGAATACTTGAGGTAGGGGAAGGAGAATTCCTACAGTAATATAAATAACTGGAAGATTAAGGTGATAGAAGATCATGCATCAACCATAGCAGCAAGAAACCTATACATAACGATAAAACTCAAGGAAGAGATTACCTAGCCGATAGAATTAAAACTTTCTCATTTATATTAAAAACCACCATTAACACGATGATTTAACTAACTCCGCTAGAAAACTTTTCTAATAGAATAGTAATTATAAAATATTGTGAAGGGCAGCTTTTAGAAATCGCATATCTTCAGTATTACTTACTTAGTGTGAGAAGCTGCAAAATTTAGATTATAAGATTCTTCTACATTGTATTGTCTAGAGATGGTGGATTAAGAACGGTTTCTGTAGACTTCGGTGGACAGCATATGCATCATATAATGACTTAGAGTGTACTCAGAAATAGTGGAATCGCTATGGTAGCTTATTCAGCATCTTCAGAACCTGCTTCGACTATTAAGCCTTGCTAAAAGATTTTCCTAGTCTAGGTTAATCTTTTATAATTAGTCTATTCATCACAAAATAAGATGAGTAAAAGAGTTAAAGTATGCGTGGTTGGTGCAGGTAGAGCAGGAGAAGTACATGCATTAAACCTTTCATATAGAATCTCTCAGGCAGAATTAGTAGCTATAGTAGACCAAGACTTAAATCTAGCTAAACAACTGTCACAGAAGGTTGGAGGAGTTCACTACTACCAAACTTTTAGAGATGCACTAAGGAGTGGAGAGATTGAGACTGCCTTCATAACTACTCCAACATTTACCCACTGCCCATTAACAATAGAAGCGGCAGAAGCTGGAGTACATGTTTTCTGTGAGAAACCTATGGCTTTAAGTCTTGAGGAGGCAGAGAAAATGATCTCAGCAGCTAGAAAGAATAACATAAAGCTACAGATAGGTTTTATGAGGAGATTCGACCCGGAGATAAAGAGAGCAAAATCGCTAATTGTAGAGGGAGCTATTGGAAAGCCAATACTCGTAAAGAGCTTAACTAGAGGACCAGGTCTTCCACCTAGATGGGCCTTAGACCCTAAGACAGGCATAGGAATGATAGCCGAGGTAAGTAGTCATGATTTTGATTCTGTTAGATGGCTTATGGGCAGTGAGGCTATAAGTGTTTATGCTGTCGCTGATGCATTAATCCGCCCAGAACTCAAGGAGGAATACAGAGACTATCACGATGTTTATGTAAGTATGCTTAGATTCGAGAATAATGGTTTAGGTATAGTGGACGGTGGATGCCCAGTAGGCTATGGATATGATGCAAGAATAGAAGTCCTCGGGACAGACGGGTTGATCATGGTTGGAGAAGTTAAAGGCACTACCCTACTTATCTCTAAAAGTGATAAGAAAGCAATTACAGAAACATTCCAGAGTTGGAGAAACAGGTTCTATGAAGGATATATTAGCGAAGCAGAAAGTTTCCTTAAAGCAGTAATTGAAGATAAAACACCAGAAGTTACCGGTGAAGATGGGAAGAAAGCGTTAGAACTAGTCCTCGCAGCAATAGAATCAATCAAAACAAATAAACCAGTAGCCCTACCACTAAAATAGATAATAATAACATAATGCCCCTATTACACCCATAGATAAAATGTAGAAAGAAAGATGGGCCGGGTGGGAATCGAACCCACGACCTCCGCCGTCTCCTCGACAATCCTCTGTAAGGGCGGCGTCATAGCCTCTAGACTACCGGCCCCAACCTCTACAAAATGTTCTCACTTAACTTATAGGTTTTTCTCTTTGTAAATCATTAATTGAATAGTTTCTGCATAGTTGCTTAAAATCTTTCTTAACCAAGATTACATATTCAGAGCTTTTGACAAGAATATTTGTTTAATATGTTCTCATAGAAAACTACTAGATGTATGTCTAAGAGAGAAGAAAGCTTGTAATGCGGGGGGTGGGATTTGAACCCACGAACCCCTATGGGACAGGAGCCTCAGTCCTGCGCCTTTGACCAGGCTTGGCTACCCCCGCATTAGTGTTAAACTCTTTTCTTACTCATATTTACTTTTCTACCGTTCTCTACATAAATTTTATGCTTCAATAGTGCTACTTTCCTTGAGATGTGTTGAATTTAATCTAAGCCGTTCTTTATGGTTAGCTACTTCCCTTCAATGATCTTACATTCTTCTTTAATCTTTCTAGAATATTTCTTTATCTTCTCTATCCCTATTATGATATCTTCTAGGTCTTCTTTCTCAGCTAATAATACTGGTTGAGGTATCCATACTGCCTCAGTGTATGCTACTTTCTCCGTGTTTGGTAGAGGGCTTGATCTTGGTAGGAAACTGTAACTATATAATGGTCTGTATCCTGCATTACATGGTATCCCTTCCTCTCTTAAAGCTTGGATAAACAGTTCTTTCCCTAAGCCATTAAACTCTGTTGGATCGTATCTGAAGACATATAGATGGTGTGCATGTCTAGATACTCTTGGGTCGCTTGGTAACGGCTCAACCCCATCTATCTCCATTAACAGCTTATCGAGATACCTTGCTGAAGAATCTCTCCTCTCCATTAATTTAGGAGCTCGTTCAAGCTGTGCTAACAATATGGCTGCTTGCCATTCCGTAATCCTGTAGTTCCATCCATATATTCTATGCTCATACCAGGGTCCATCTCTAGGTCTACCGACATTTCTCAGAGACCATGCAGTAGATGCTAGTCTATCATCATCTGTAGTTATTGCCCCTCCTTCACCTGCAGTAATATTTTTAGAGGATTGGAAGCTGAATGCTCCTGCATCTCCTATGGCGCCCACCCTCCTATTCCTCCATTCAGCTCCATGTGCTTGTGCAGCATCTTCAAGTATTGAGAGATTTTTTTCTTCAGCGAATTCTCTTACAGCATCCATATCTGCTGGTCTACCTGCAAAGTGTACTGGGATGATTACTTTTGTTTTCTCAGTAATTTTATTCTTTACGCTTTCAATATCTATCGTGTATGTTTCTAAACTTATGTCTGCATACATTATCTTTGCGTGTAAGTCAAGAGCTGCGGTAGCTGTTCCTATAAATGTGTAGGCGGGGACTATTACTTCATCTCCAGCTGAAATACCTAAAGCTTTTAAAGCAATCTTCAATGCTGTAGTTCCAGAAGAACATAGTAGGGCATGTTTAGCATCTTGGAAATCCGCGAACTTTTTTTCAAATTCCTCCTGAAGTTTTCCTCCAACCCCCCATCTTCCACTTTCCAATGCTTCAAGTAAGAGTTCCTCCTCTCTTTCATCAAATATGGGCCACTTAGGGAAAGGCTTTTTTCTTACAGCTTCTCCACCAAGTATCTTAGGTAGTTCCATCTGTATCAAACTTATAAACACATCAGCCTTAAAAATACTTTATCCAAGCTGTAAGGAGCCAAGTCTTTAAACCAATAATAATTATTTTACATAATCCATTAGGTAAAGTCTTAATATCTGAGACTTAAAGATCATGATAGGATATCATGGAGCAAAACTTTAAGATCGTTAGAGTAACTGAACGTGAATCATTTAAGCAACTAGAGGCATTTCAAACAATATTCTTGGGGAGAGGAGACATAATACCATATCACGTTCTTATCGCATTTCAAGAAATGGGTGGGCTAGTTCTAGTTGCATATGACCAGAATAATAGACCTGTAGGTTTATTATGTGGATACAATTCATTCAAGAATGGAGAATTATTCCACTACATACATTTCTGTGGAGTTTTACCTGAATATAGTGATTCCGAACTATCTACTGAGCTGAGAATAGCGGTAAGAAAACACTTACTAGATGAAAACATAAACCAAGCTGTATGGCTTATTGACCCATTAAACCCATTTGAAGCATACACAAGTATACATAAGCTGGGAGGTATAGGGAGAGAGTATATGAGAAACTTCTATGGATTAATGAGAGGCCCGCAGAATAGAGGTCTAGAATCAGATAGACTTCTCATTAGGTGGAAACTAGACTCTAAAGAAGTTGAAGAAAAACTTTCTAGAAAATTGAAAGATGAGGTAGATAATGTCTATTTAGTCAATTTTGAGAAGAGTAATGTAATCGTTCGTGATGGACCTTTTAAGAGAATACTAGACTATAAGTTAAACTTAAATGTTGAGAGATTCTGTTTAGAAATCCCAACGGATATTGAATCAATGAAGAAGAAAGACTTATCCATTGCAATTGAATGGAGAGAAATGACCAGAAGAATATTTGAACATTATCTTCCAAGAGGTTATGTTATAGCTGAGGTTCTAAAAGATTCAAGAAGCGATAGTTGCTACTACATATTCGAGAAGAAAAATATACCGAGATCATAATATGCCTCCAAGTATGTATGCCGTTTGAATATTTAAAATATTTAAAATATTTAAAGATAGGAGAAGGGGCTGGTTTGATAGCCCTAGCCACCTGACAGATGCGATAACGTAGCCTCGCTTCGAGCTATCTGGCTCGCTGAGGACAGATATACTTGCGTGCAGGTCTTGCTAGGGCTTATATCCCAGCCCCTTCCTCGGCGAGTCTCATTGTTTTTCCTAGATCCATTGTCTTCTTCAAGTCTATCAGCTTCTTTAATACTTCTCTTGTATCTCTGAGTCTAGGTATATGTTTTTCATTATTCTTATATATAATGCTGTTCGTCAGCATGATTAAATATCTTTGTGCTCTAGCGTCAAATTTCTTATTTTTTCGTGTATGCCAGTCTCTAGCTTTGAAAAGCCCAAGTAGCGTAGAGATTTTCGATAGGATGTAAGCCTATTATAGGTCATTACCCCAGCTAGACCAGTCGGCCATTGATATCATCCCTATTTAACCCCAAACTGTTGGCGACATTCATGAATTCCGGAATCACTTTAATTGCCTTCTCAACTGTTTCTCTCCTAGCATCTTCAACCATCTTCTCTAACATCTTGACATTGCCTCCAACATCAACACCGACTATGCTAGCATTCCGTACTCTCTGAAGATTCCTATATGCGAGGGGGAAGGTAGATGTAGCCACATGCCTTAGAAAGAGATTGCTGAACCTCCCGTGATATATGCGATAAGCGCTATAAACATCCAGAATAATGTCTCATTCTTAACTTTGATGGCATTCTCCTTGTCCGGCCTCTTCATTATTTTACGTGCAGAAATAATGAACCCTACGTCCGCTATCAAGACTATTGGAAGATAATATTCAGAAACGCATCCTAGGATGTAGGCTGCTGGGCTAAATAGAACAGCTAGGAGGTATAGAATAGAACCTACTAGTGCAGCTTTACCTGCTCCTTTAACTCTAGCAATAGAATTCACCTGTCTAACTATGTCGCCTTCAACGTCAGCAATTCCTTTAATTACTTCCCGTCCAGTATTTGATAATATAACGGGGACGATGAACACTATTATTCTATCAGATATGTATCCGTCACTCATTGTTGCACCGAATATGAAGGGTGCAGCAACGATTAAGCTCACAATAAAATTTCCTATCAAACCTGTCTTCTTCAAACTTGAATTGTATAAGAATGCAGCTATGTAAGATATTGTGGCTATTATCATGCAGTAGATTGAGATTAACCTTGAGAAGATTATGCCTGTTAATCCTAGTATGGATGAATAAATAACTGCGTGTGAAGGTTTAATTAAACCGGATGGTATCGGTCTATGGGGGGCATTAACTCTATCAACATCTCTATCAAAATAATCATTTAGAACCATTGAGCTACCATTCAAAGTGTATGCAACAATAAATGAGTAGGCAAGGTCTTCAAAATTGATTATCTTAGAATATGAGATGGCAACACCTGCTAATACTCCTATAAACATCAATATACCATTAGGAGGTCTCGTAATCATAACATAAGCTTTTAGCAGCTTCATCGTCAAAGATTCCTATAACAGAGAATTTTTATGTATTTACTTTGTATTCACTACTGATAATTCTTTCCCAGGGGGCATCTTCTCGTTCACCAAATCGGCCCCCGTCTCAGCATGTGCAATAGCTAAAAATATGTATGACTTCCTTCTTAACATTGATGGTTCATAGACCTTGTATAATAAAAACTAATCCGCCATACCACTCTCGATACTCTCGCGAGCCTTGAAGATGTTTCGCAAAGTATGGTCTATTCTATTCATCATGATCAGCGGCTTACACCCGATGACTCTGATATATGCGCCCACCTCTTACAATAACCGCCATAACTTACGCTAGTTCCTCCGAAGGTTTTATGTATAGGCAGTTAACTTAGGCTCTTCCCTTATCATAAACATCTTTAAGCCAGTAACTTAATACATTTCCAGGAGCATACATCTACAGTCTCCGAACCCCTGCCTCGAGGCTGGAAGAGACTCTCTACTACTATAAAGGTAGTTCTTATCCTCTTCTCATTGGTTGGATAGAGCGGGGTAGTTAAAAGATAAAAATTAGCTAGCAAAATAAAGTAGGGAGCGGGGGTAGCCAAGCCTGGTCAAAGGCGCAGGGCTTAGGACCCTGATCACAAATGTAGGGGAATCCCGTAGGGGTTCGTGGGTTCAAATCCCACCCCCCGCACATATATTTGGGCTAAAACTTATTTGTTAGGTTTTCCTAGAGTATTTTGGGTTGGATGCTGTTAGTTTAAGCTATGGGGGGAGCGTTTTAGAGAATTTCCTACAGGGTTTTAGGAGCGAGCATACTAGGGATTCATATTTGAAGAAGTTGAAGATGTTTTCTAGGTTTTCTAATTTAAGCTTTAATGAGATTGTGGCCACAGCGGAGAATGATCCAAGGAAGCTTGAGCAGATAATATTACATTTTATAGATTGGCTTAAGAGTAGGGGTGTTAGTGGTTCGACTATTAGACAGTATGTACAAGCGGTTAAGCTTCTATTGTTTATGAATGACTGTGAAAATGCTTTAAAGTGGGGTAAGATATCTAAGATGATGCCTAAAGCTCGCAAGATTGGGCTGGATAGAGCACCTACGAAAGAAGAAGTTAGGAAGCTTCTAGAGTATGCTGATATAAGGCTTAAAGCCTTAATACTACTCTTATGCTCTTCAGGAATAAGAATAGGCTCAGTAGAATATCTCAAGTGGAAGCATGTAGTCCCAGTAGAATATCAGGGCTACAGGTTTGCAAAACTCATAGTTCCAGTAAGTAAGGGTAGCGAAGAAGCATACACGACATTCATAACACCTGAAGCATACGAAGCTCTCCTAGAGTATAAGCGTCTACGTGAATCTGAGGGTGAGGAGGTAACACCCGATAGTCCACTCATAAGAATTGTAAAGTGGAGTAAGGCTGAAGATAAGGGTAAAGGTATACCTCTTCCAGCATCATCGAAGACCTTGAGGAATGAGCTACACAGCCTCTGGATAAGGTCAGGTCTAAGAGGTAAGTCGGGAAGTATACCTCATGAGGTAAAAGCTGTACATGGCTTTAGGAAGTTCTTCGCTACGAGGCTTGAGAACGCAGGCGTAGGCAGGCTAATGGTAGAGACTCTACTAGGTCACAGGATATCCGTAGTATCGAACTATTATAAGCCCTCGGAGAATGAGCTATTAGCAGCATATGCTAAAGCTATACAAGAGCTAACAATCTCAGAAGCATTAGAGAGTAGAGCTGAGCTTCAGAAGAGACTCGCTGAGAGAGATAAACGAATAGCCGAACTAGAGAAAGAATACCTAGCATTACAAGAAAAGATATCCGAGATGGAGAAAGAATTATCAAAGCTAAAGAGACTACTAACATTAGATAGAGAGTCTATAGAGAAGCATAGAAGGCGGAGAAAGAAATAGTTACCAAGCTATAAATAAGATAATACTATCCGTCTATATCTAGTCCTCTTCTATACGTATTGGATTAGTATGTAAATATGTGTTACAGCATAATTCAATATATCTTTCAAAACTTGATGTGTTCAGAACAGTATCCAAGTTTTATAGTATCTTGTTTGAAACTTCATATACCTCCACCTTTGCTATGTCACGTGGGATAGCATTTGCAAGCCATAATGCATTATCTCTACCTTCCACAAGCCAGACACTAAGCTGGATCCTTTCAGCTTCTACACCTTTACTAACTAATTGATGATAGATTCTGTTGAGTGTTCTGTAAATCTTCATGTGTTCACGGCTAGAAATATCTGCTGAGATATCATATACTATGAGATATTTCCTCTCATTATCAGCTCTAGAAGGTTTAGATGTTACATGTGTTACAGTGCTGGATCCCTTGACTTCTCTTCCCTCATCTATAAATCTATCTAGGCTTAATACTCCATCCATCATTCTACACCATAATTGATAGGTTCATAGCTTCTACAAGGTAGAGCCGTAGGCGTCCTAGTATAGCTCGGCTCCAAGAGGCATCTAGGAGCTTGGTAATGTCTACATGAACCACACCTATCTCTTTTTATCTCTGATAGAACTTCACTTATGCCATTTTTAGCCTCATTTTTACTATACCCCACATCAATGTTGCATTTTCCTGTAATATGTGTTACATTCTCATCTTCCATTACATTGCTACGGTTTATGTTTCCCTGATAATCTTTGGCTCCAAGTCTTGCATCAGTATTTAAGCCTCCTGAATCGTAACATACTACCCCACCCTGCCATGTTACATTTGTTAGGTCTTGATGGTCTTGGAGAAATGTAACATTTGAGGGTGGGGTAACCGTATCGTTAAGCTCCTTAATCGTGGTTGGGATAATAATGACTTTCCGCTTATCCTGTGGATGGGGTTCAACTGATATAAGGCCTGAGGCTTCTAAAGCGGGTAGGATATCCCTCTCAAGAACGACTCTATTCAAAGGACGACCAAATACTTCTAGAAACTTCTTACAGATTTCAAGTTTTGTAGCTCCCAAGACTTCGCTATTATTTAGAAGCTTCTCCCTAGTGATAGGCTCTATAACTTGTCTCAAGACCTGTAGCAGGAATGGGGATAAATTGTATTCCTGCGGCTCTGAAATTTCATCCCATAGCCTGAACGCATTTTCTACGTCCTTCCTAGAAGCATATATTACGACTCCATCCCCTTCTTTCTCCATCCTTCTATGATTATAGTTGAGTAGGGCTAGGACCTTTACCAAAGCCATAATCTTACCTGCATCCCTCGAATGTCTAGGCTTCAAAACTTTCCTAGTAGATATGAACCTCTCATACACTTTCTCATATTCTTGAACTATTATCTCTCTAACATTTAGCCCAGCAATCTTCTTGATTCTTTCTCTAAGAGCCTTCCTCTCAGGGTTCTCTTCAACATACCTCCTGAATGTTTCTTCATCAGCTTCCTTCAAGATCTTCAAATATATGGCTTCCCTAAACTTTTCTTGAGAAACTTCAAGCGATAAGAGAATCATCCTCGTAGCTTCTTGTTCATCCACTCTAAGCTTTCCAGTACAGAATACTACTGCTGGAAAACCAATTATCTTGACATTCTTAGTCCTAAGACCAGACTTCTCTCTCTTATCAGTAATCTTATAGACTAGTTCTCTCTGGTCATGTGATAGGAGAGGTCTCAGTCTCTCAAGTAGTTGGTCATGTGGTTGGTCTAGGAATATCAATATCTTCTTCTGAAGGTCTATAACTATCTCCTTAGTTTCCTCATCGACTTTTCCTCTTTCATGGAAAAATGCCGTAGGGCTTGAATATGCTATCTTGATGACCTTATCTTCTGGAAACAACGCTGATACTTCAAGCGGTATATAGGATTTCCCCGTTGATGATTCAGCTCTAAAGCTTAGGTTAAGCTGGTCACTATTTGTGAAGGCTGAGAGCATAACAAGGAACGTTATAACTTTGTTGATTTCATCATGTTTTATTGTTAAGCCTAGTATGTCTGTTAGCTCTTCTACTCCTATCTCTCTGTCCTCGAATATTTGTAGAGCAGCCATCCTAGCAAGAAGTGCTTTCTCATTATCTATGCCAAGCTTCTCAGCAAGCTCCTGAGGCTCCAGCATGTATATATTATCATATGCCACAGCCTTATCGTTGACCCTGAAAATGAATGATTTACCATCAAACCTAACCTCTATTCCATGAATATTCTTTAGAGAAGACCATTGACAGTCAGCATTGCCACATTTATGGAAAGAAGCATCTCTACTCATACATAACGCCCTAATCCTCTTTAAAGATAGCTTCAAGAATTACTCTATGGTAGCGCTCGATACGACTCCGTAATTCTTCTAAGAGTTTCTGTAGCTTCTCGATAGATTTAATTATTTCATTATCCTGGTTCTTTCTCACTTTTGGAAACCTCCCCCCTCAAAATTTCACCGACATATTCCGCTACAGTTTTCCCTGCAAGGGTAGCTCTAACTTTTAGAAGGCGCCACGCCTCAGCATCAACCACTATCCGTGCTACAACCTTTCCCCTACTTGAGTTACTACTCATACCTTACTCTCAAGATAGAAATGTATAAAAGAGGGAGCTAGCCTATCTTTCTCTGTGAATATCAATGAATGTCGAAGCAACCTTTAAGATTAGAGGAGGTTTAGATATTAATAAGACGCTTGAAAACATCGAAAGCGAGGGTGGGAACTACGAAGAGATACAGTATTCTCAGGGCCATAGCATCTATAAACTTGAGATATTAGAATTAAAAGGTGTCACTATTCAATTATTTCCTCCGAAAACACTTAACGTATATTATGATGATTACGTCTACTCTATACAGGATATCCAAGAATGTCTTCACAGACTTCTCGTAGATAGTGAGGGTAAGCCTGTTGAGTTAATTCTGAAGGGAGAAAATAGGAAGGTCAAGCAAAAAGTTGGTGGAATTATTGGCTTAGTCTCAGAACCATTAAAGATGGTATCTCCACGTGGAGATATTATTTCAGTAATCATTAGATCTGGTACGATAACTGGTAGCATCCTACCAGCTGGTTCAACAGTTTGGGAACCGTTGGAGTATCTTCAAAGTATTGGCACTATATGTTGTGGTACTGTTAGCACTATACGTTATAGAACAGGGGATATCATTTAGTCTTGTGATGGATTGCTAATTATCATATACCTTTACAAGTAGAGCAATGGTACTCTCTCCAATGTTTTAGGAAGTCCTTAAATGTTTCGAAAGCTCTTCCGCAGAATCTACACTTAATCATCTCATCATTCTTTTAATATCTTTGCGACTATACCTAACCCGACTTCTCCTCTAAGCCATCCACTCAGAATCGGGAATCTCTTTTCATCAACTAGTCTAAGTATAGGGTTAGAGTGTTTCTTATTCTCCATCTTGAGAAGTGTTTCTCCTAATCCAGCTAGAATCTTCTTTAGTACAGCTTTATCGTTTGGGTCTTCAGAGTCTACTAATTCTAGAGCAAGTTTTACAGAGCATGCTGGGCATTCGCCAATAGCTTCTATGAATTCTTCTTCTCCCTCTTTAAACTCTGGTAGTTCTTCAAGCCTAGCCATTGTTCGTTCTCTACTTTCCTTCTCCATACTTATTCTTCCAGCTTCTGAGTTTTAAGAGATACCGCAACCTTAGCCTCGACTGGTCTAACAGGGCTTGCCTCACTTACTTCCTCCACTTTCTCAGGGCTTTCAGTCTTAAACTCTGAGAGAATCCTCTGAATCTCTTCATATGAAACAACTGGACAAACCTTAGCAGCCTCTTCTTTAATAACTTTCCATTCATCTTTAATTAATCTACCAAAAAGTTCATGCGTAACTGGAACACCTTTCTCTTCCAGCTTCCTCGCTTTCTCCCAGACTCGTTGCATTATGAGTTCTCTTGCACCACGAAAACTACAAACCTTCGGTATACTACTCAATCATCAATCACCATTAAATATTTGATACTCGTTATTCATAAGTTTTATTGGTAAGAATTGTAGAAATTCTCCGAATGGAAAGACTGGTAGAAGAGGAAATTGCTCAGCAATAACAATGGATACATCAGGATCTCTATTCATCTATCGAATCTATTAGGTATACTTTCTACTTGATGATACTTCAAAGTTCGTTCAATTATTAGCATTGAGAAATTGCTGAGCTATTTGTTGCGTTCTCCATCTTCTAATTTTAATTTTTGGCATCCTACAACTTTAGTTACTATAACTAGTTTATCACCTTTCTCTAACTTAAGGTCTGTAAGCTTCATATCATTCCTCAGAGCCCTCCCTCTATACGTAACTCTAAAATTATCTGGATTCCATCCCTTAAGCTTACAAACATACTCTAACAAATCCCCAACAGTCTCAAAATCCCTATAATCAATATCATCCACCATACCTATCAAATCTTATATGCAAGTTCTTATTTAAATAATTTTGTTTTAATGAAAATTAAAAAATAGACAAAAATGATTCATTTTTGTTTAATTTTAATTTAATATAAACACAGGATAAGTCTATGAGAAAAGTACTTTTGTAGTAAGTCTTATATGTTATACTTTCTATCATTATTGTATGGTTTTTCGTAAGATTCTCAGTTTTCTGGATTCAAGAAAGGCTCAAAAGCTACAAGAATATAGGAAAGTTCTAGAACAAGCTATTTCTGATGGTATAATCACTTCTGAAGAAGAGACATATTTATCTTTTCTGAGAGAGGAACTCGGATTAAGTTATGAGAACGTTAAGCAGGTAGCTTTAGAGATATTTCGGGAAGAACTCAACAAAGCAGTCGCCGACGAAGAACTTTCTTTAGATGAACAGATCTACTTACATCAGCTTAAGGAAATACTGAATCTAACGGATGAAGATATTAGAGAAGAGTTAGAGAAGATCGCTGAGTTAACTATCTTAAGAGAAGTGCAGAATGGTAGGTTGCCTGAAATTTCACCTGAAGAAGCGGGTAGATACTTAATCTTAATGTCTGATGAGGTATGTCATTGCTTAACAAATGCTGAGCTCTATAAAAGAGTTGTAAAACGTGATAGAGGCTACTATCATGGCTTATCCTTCAGGATCGCTAAAGGAGTCTATTATAGAGTTGGAAGCTATACCGCACCAAAGATAAAAGAAGAAATCGTTAAGGTTGATGAGGGCATCATAGGTATAACAAATAGAAGGTTCGTCTTTATTGGTAAACAGACGGACATAGAGATACCCTTAGAAAAACTTCTCAACATAGAAGTATTCCAAGATGCATTTACTATTCATAGGAAAGGGAGGAAGCACCCTGAATACTTTGCTGTAGACAGACCGAAACTTGTTGCAGGCATACTCCATGTAGCGGCGGTAAGAGCTCTTGAATACGCTATTGAGAAGAAGACTAAGACTAAACAAAAAAGAACTTTACTATGAATCTGAGAGCTTAAAAATTGCAGTCTAAAATTTTTATAATAAAGGGATTCATGATTACATGGAGAGCATGAGGCTTTCAACAGTCTCGATAATAATCACACTCATAATAAGCTTACTAATAGGGGTGGGTATTGGAACTGTAATCTTTCCGCAAACTATAGTAAAGACCGAGAAAACTACAGTTGTAGAAATTTCGCAAACTACAACTACTTTACCGAGTACTATTACAGTTAAGGAGGAAATAATGTTGTTGTATTCAACAACATTAACGGAATCTAGATACTTCACTCAAACCATTACTGAAACAATTGTGAGATCGGAAACAGTAACCCTTCCAACAACAGTTATCGCACCTACAACTCAGACTATGACAATGACTCAGACATTAACAGTAACAAAAACCGTGACTGTTAGTGGTCAAACAACACCTGTCAATTGTGACCCCTCATATCCAGATGTATGTATTCCTCCACCACCTCCAGACCTAGATTGTAGCGACATCCCATACAGGAACTTCAGAGTCTTACCACCAGATCCACATCACTTTGATGCAGATGGGGATGGAATAGGATGCGAAACATAATTTAGCAGCTAACAGATTATTTAAGTTCGGTATTACGGACACGCATCTCTTGCTAAAAATTTATATAGTATTCCTGTGTATATTTATGCATGAAATATGCAGAAAAAGACTCAAACATGCTTAATCGAGAACACCCCATCTCTCCTACTCCTTCAGAGATTTTCAGGAATATCTTATCGGATATTATTCGTGAAGGTAAGTTTCCACAACTGTTTAGAGAGATGGTACAGTTCTATCTTAAACATATAGCTGTTTTTAAAGCCCGAGTCCTTGACAATAATAGAATAACTATACCTAAGGAAGAGGTCGAGATACTGAGGATTGAACCTGGCGATTACGTAGCAGTTATAATTACGAAGATTGAGGGGGTTAAGAAATGAGTGATGATGCCCTCTGGTATGAAATTGAAGGAATAAAGAAATGGATTAGGAGAAGAAGAGTCTTATCGACAGTTAAGTACACAATATATGCTTGCCTCATCATCGGTATCATAGTATACTTCTTCCTATTATACAATGCAGCTCAATCAATTCATGTTGTAATGTATAGATCTCCGAACTTTGAGAGGATGGGTTTAATGGCATACCGGGTAACCGTATATCCAAATATAATGAATCCGACGAATACAGCTTTCGAGATAAAGAACTTATATGTGAAAGTATTCATAAACGATTACTATGTAAGTGAGTTGTACAAGCCATATATCAAGGTAAATCCTGGACAGAATCTTGAAACATTCACATTCTCTCTTAATCTAAGAGACTTGCCAGAAATTATAAAAGAGACAGTAAGTCAAGACGGTATTCTCAGAATAAGATTTTCAGGCATAGCAACTATACCGTTAAAAGCTTTCGGAATAATACCTTGGCATGAATTAACAATACCACTAGATATACTCCCTGAACAGAAATTCCAAATATCTCTAGAAGATATAGGGTCACTGAGAATAAGTGATATACAAGTAAAGTATTCTAATATAGAATCCGAAATTAATAGACTACGAAGCCGTATTACCGATATTGAAGATAGTGTAGCTCAGCTCATAAATCAGATAGGAGATTTAAGTAACAAAATACCTGATGTACAAAGTATACTTGGAGAGCTAGATAGATTAAAGTCCGACTTGGAAAACGTTAGAACATATCTACACAGTATTCCAAAGATGTATCAGCTTAGAATTATTAAAATAGACCAACCGTATGTTATTAAGAGTGGCTCTACTATAAATATAAGAATGGCGATAGAATACACATTCAGTGAGAAAACCGACATCTATATTGCAATAATTGAAACCGAACAATTCACAGTAGTGGCTTCTATCAAAGATACTCTCCTAGGGAGCGGAGTAAAAATCTATGAATTTTCCGTATTGTTACCAACAAAGTTAGGTATTTGGAGAGCAGACGTTTATGCATCATACTATAGAGATGAATATCTAATCTCTTCAGATTATAAGACAATTACAATAATGCTAACCGCCTGAAAGCTGATCTTTAATCTTAATCCTCTTTAATCTTAATCCACATAGATAAAAATTAGCTTAATACATTAGTATTCCTATGAGTATTTTAAGTACTCTACTTTTGATACTGAGCCCTCAGACTTCAATATTCAGGGTAGTTCCGCCCATATATTTGGTCTGAAATCCCACCCCCCGCATAGCTGCTACACATGTAACACTCTGCAGATCAGGGAAGACAGCATAAACCAGTTGTAGGTCTCTCATAGCCTGGATGATCCGCTTCTTGATCCTGCATTTCACAGCCCTGAGATAGTTTCGGTTAACCTCTAACCCGTTAAGCTTGTTTAAGAGTAGCTTTCTCTCTGATTTTCTTAGCATTGTTACACCTGTTACAATATCAGCCATCTCCTTAATAACGTTACATGTTTTTGCCTCGGTTTCCCTAGCTGTTATATCTGATTGCTCTAGATTACTTACCATACGTAGATCTTATATAAGCTGTTTGATTGCAGCTTATAGAGGTTTGGGCTCTTCAAAGGTTTATTTATAGAGATTTTAAAATTGTTCTTTAAGTTGTGTTTCTCTCATGATTAGTCTTAAACCTTTTTCTGTTATTCTATAGAGGTTTGGGCTTGTACTATTACACTTACTGTAGACTGCGCATGTTCTACAATCATTTCTATAATTGATCTTTTCGATATATCCATGGGTTTCAAGTATGGTTAAACCTGTGTCTAGTTCTTCTTTACTCATTCTAAGTCTATCTTTTATTGTTTCCAAGTCTATACATCTTGAATTGAGGAGTCTTAATATCCTCAATAAGATGTCTTGATTACTCATAGATAACCTTCCTCATCTTAAGTAAGAGTGGAATGGATAGTATTCCTAGAATTACTTCTATTCTCATAATGTTATATATTATTTCCGCTCGAGTGCTTGAAATTAATAAATCTATGGAGCTTATTATGAAGTCTACGACTTCGACTAGCATTATCGCTACCGACATTAACAAAGCAATGAAAAGCGAGGCATTTGATACCTCTTCCCTAGACTTTATCCACGCATAATTGTATAAGACTCCTACTGTCATAAAGTAGAATACCATTCCCACATCTGAGGGGAGAAGCTGGGGTACGCTTATTTTTACTCTAGCCATGCTTTCTATCAGATATATGAGTGAGGATACTATGTATGCTGTACCTAGGAGTAATGTATATCTAGTCATTATCTTCATGTTATCAATCCTCCGATCAATAGGATTACACATGTTATAGTATATGCTATAATTAATTGGTAGGATACTATGAGTAGGGTGTATTTTAAGCCTATCTCGGTTTTGATTGTTGCTACTGTTGCCATGCATGGCGTGTAGAGTACAGTAAACGCCATTAGAGAGTATGCAGTAAGCGGGGTGAAAGAGCTTAGGAGAACTGATGGTAGGCCTTGCTCACCTGCACCGTATAGAACTGCTAGTGAAGATACAACGACTTCCTTAGCTATGAATCCGAACATTAATGATGCTGTTATTCTCCAATCCCAGTTGAACGGTTTAAACAATGGTTCTAGAAGCTTACTGAACAAGGCTATCCAGCTTCGTGATAGAAGCTCGGGATTGCTTAAAGCTTCTGCTCCAAGGTATCCTTCTGGACCGGTAATACTGAGAACCCATATAACAACCATTAACGATACAATTATGGTTCCCGCTCTAATCAAAAACGATTTTACTCTCTCCCAACTCTTAATCAAGACACTTATAGCTGAAGGAACAAGGTATGGAGGCATATCCATAACATATCCGACTGTTTGACCTTTGAATAGCAAATTATTGAATAGGATTGCTGTAATGATCGCAGTGACCACACCTATGAAATAGATGCTTAAGATCACTATAATCTGGTTTTCCTTGAAAAATGCAAGAGTAAATAATAGATATATGGGAAGCCTAGCACTACATGACATGAATGGGATCATGAAGACTGTTAATCTCCTATCTCTATCGGTTCCAAGAACCCTAGTTGACATTGTTGCAGGAACATTACATCCAAAACCGATTAATAATGGGATTACAGCCCGACCACTTAAACCTAGTTTACTCATCCATTTATCAAATAAAAATGCAACTCTAGCTAGGTATCCAGTATCTTCAAGAAATGATATACCTAGAAATAAGAATAGAAGATTCGGAATAAATATTAAAACAATGCCGACACCATTTAAAACCGCATCAGCAAGTAAAGATGAAATAATCTCTGGTAATAATGAAGTCTTGAAGAGATTATAGACATAATGAGAGAAGAATGTCTCGATTAATCCGGTTAGGGGGGTTACGATATCGAATGATAGTTTAAACAGTAGGTAGAGCATAGATACGAATATCATTAGACCTATGATTGGATGCGTTAAAACCTTATCAAGCTTATTGGTAAAGATGGTGAGACTCTCCCTAGCTTGCTTCCTCTTAATATACTTCTTAGATAAAGAAAGTATGTAGTGGTATCTCTTCTCAATCATTAATACTTCAACGCTCTTGTTAAATCTAGCTTCCAGCTCATCCTTGATACGCTTTGATTCTCTAATGACACTTTCCAGTCCACGACTTTTAAGCTTTTCTACTACATCATTATCATCTTCTAACAATCGGATCGCCAACCATCTTGAATCAACCCTGAGATCCAGCTTTCTCATAGACGAATCTATGATTTTACTGATTTTTTCTATAGCTTCTTCTACTTTTAGCTTGTTTAGCTTTTCAAAAAGCTCTTCGTTTTTCATCGCTTGCAGCTCTTTTTTTCTAAATATCATTGTTATATTTTGTAGCTTAGTATTTAAATTTTTTTCTCTAAAAAGCTGAAAAAGATAAAGCTAAAGCTTGCCATGAAAAATGCTGAAAAAGATGCTGAGGAGAAAGCACTTAAGATTAAGCAAGATGCCAACAAAATTATTAAAAGAGTATTTCGAGGTAATAAAAGAGAAAAAATTAAAGCGATATAAACTATTTGATCAAAGCCAAATATCAAAATTAAAGAGAATGCTAGAATAGAATCTACAAAAAAGCTTTCGATGTTATTCTTTTTTATTTTTGTAATTAGGAAAGCAAGAAGTAGAAAAGAGGGATAAAAAATTATAAAATCAGAGTAGCTTGCTCCTTTTTGCAAAGTTGCTAAGAGTTTTACACCTTGCAAAGGAAGAGTTGAGAGAAGAGAAACAAAAAGTTTTGTTTTGTTTGCTACTTCATTAATCTGTTGTTTTGGATAAACTTCAAAAAAACCAATTATACTTTTATTTAAGAATGGTTGAAGCTCTGTTTCTGGATAGATTATAACTCTTTTTAACCCGATCGTATTCCAAGAAATCAGGTTTGAACCAAGGAATTCTGGTTCTAAGTTTTGTTGCTTAAGAGTTATATTTAGCTCATTGAGTTTGTTTATGAACTCTTGTGGAAGTTGGGAAGAATAAAGAAGGGTATATCCTTTTAAGTTTTTGAGTTGCTCACTAATTAAATCAAGCTGCGAATCATTCGAATAGAAAAAGATTGGAATAGAAGAATTTTCAAGAGTTGCTGCTGTTTGCATAGCTAACATTTGATCTTGGACAAATAACCTACCAAGCAAATTTATATCAAAAAGTACAGCGGTATTTTTTGGTCTGTCCAAAAATACATAAATTGGTTGATTAAGGTTTAGCTTTTTGAATGATTCATTTTTCAAAAATATAAGTATCTCAACTTCTATTGAGTTGTTGATTTTTATTGGACCAACAAAGTTCGCACCAAGCAAATCAGAATTATCCAAAATCTTTTTTCCATTTTGCATTACTAAAAATTCTCCTTCTTCAAGAATTGGACTTATATCATTTGGCATTTCTACGTATATTTGAGATTTTCCAACATCAAAATTCAAGTTTGGCATATAGCCATAAAACACTAAACTTCTTCCTTCTATTATCTTTGAAACTGTTTGTAAACTTAATGGATTGCTTGCTTGGATTACGTAAACAAAAAGTTTTGACCTTTCTAAACTAATGTAAAAACCAAAGAGAAGCAAGATTAATAAAAACAAAAATTTGATTGTTTTCATATTTCCACGAATATTTTTGGAAGTATAGCTATAGCAAAAATTCCAAAGTATTCAAAAGCTTTTACTCCAAGCAAGTATAACAAAATCGAAAGAGTAAGAAATGCAAAAAATTCCAAAAGCTTAAGCTTTTTTTCCTCTTTGAAAAATCCAAAAAGAAAAGATGAAGCTAAACCCAAAGCAATAAACTCATCAACTCCAAAAATTAATAAAAATGGAAAAACAATACTAAAGCTTATTATAGGCAAAACTACAAGTTTATGTTCAAAAACAAAAAACAAAATATAAGTCGCAAAGGTAAATATAAAAAGTGATAACAAAGAAAATTTTTCATTGGAAATGGTTATGCCGCTTTCTTTGATATTCTCTTTTTCCAAGAATTTATTAAATTCTGCAGTTAATTCTGTTAAATTTGTTACATTGTAAATTTTTCTAGCTTCCTCAAGTGCTTTCTCATTTTTTGTAATCGAATAGTTATAATAAAGGTTATAAGCCAAAGAAAAGTTTTGGTATTTTGAAATAAACTCGTCACTAAGAGGAGAAGAATTAGCATAACTTCCAAAAGCCCCTTTTTTTATTATTTTCACTGGTTCAAAAATCACAAAAAGAAAAAATAAAATAAAGAAAATAGCTACACAAAAAAGTTTTTTGTCCATAAAGTTCAGTTTCTAGAGATTCTTTTTTACAAAGCTAACATGAAGAACTTGTAAGCCGCCATAGACCGCTACGAAGATAGCTCCTAGGATAAAGGTCATTGCTACAAAATTTGCCCATGTAATTATTTGCTGTGAGACATACATAGCCATTATGCCAACTACTAGCAAATAAATGGATAGCAGAACATAGCTTACTAAAGTAATTGGTTTATACTTCTCCTTCAAAGTTATTTCCCTTTTTATAAATTCCTCAACTTCTGATGATACTTTTGGCACTCTATCACCATTTATTCTTTCAAAACAAAATTTTTTAAATCTTTTTCTTTTTTATAGATTCGATGGGCCCGCAGGGAATCGAACCCCGAATCTCCACCTTGTGAGAGTGGCGTCTTAACCATTCGACTACGGGCCCAAGCTTTTTATATTACTTTTTTAGAGTAAGTTAATTTTATATATTTCCATTGTGAAAAAATAATATGATTTCTTGCGATGAGTTTGGTCCAGAGAAGGTTATCCAACTTTATGATAAAGTATTCAAAGTAAAAAGCTACGTTGTAATAGATAACACAGCTCTTGGGCCAGGAAAGGGGGGAATAAGGTTAGTAAAGGATGTAACATTGGAAGAAGTCGCAAGACTTGCGAGAGCTATGACTTATAAAAATGCACTTGCGGAAATTCCTTATGGTGGAGCAAAAGCTGGAATAGCAGTAGACCCAAATCCAGAAAAGCCTTTTATAATTAGAAATTTTGCAAGAATGCTAAGGGGAATAATTCCAAGTTATTACATCCCTGGTCCAGATATGAATACGAACGAAGCTGATATGGCAATAATCGCCGATGAACTAGGACCAACAAGTGTAACAAGCAAACCATTAGAATTTGGTGGTTTACCACATGAGCTTGGTTCAACTGGTTATGGTGTAGCAATAGCAACAGAAATCGCTTGCGAACATCTTGGATTAAGGGTTAGCGATGTTAGCGTAGCTATAGAAGGATTTGGAAATGTTGGGCAGTTCACAATGAAATTCTTACAAGAAAAGGGGGCAAAGATAGTTGCTGTTTCTGATTCAAAAGGTTTAATATTTAACAAGAATGGTATAGACTTTGAAAAACTTAAGAAAGTTAAAGAAGAAAAAGGAAGCGTTATTTATTATGAAGATGGAGAAAGAATGGAAAATTATAAGTTGTTTGGACTTGAAGTTGATGTTCTAATTCCTGGTGCAAGACCAGATGCAATAAACGAAGAAAATTATGAAGACGTTAAAGCAAGCATTTTGGTTGAAGCTGCAAACATACCAGTTAAAGAAGAAGTAGAAGAAAAACTTTATGAAAAAGGGGTTTTAATTGTTCCAGATATAATTGCAAATGCTGGTGGTGTTATAAGCTCTGCTGAAGAGCTCGTATATAAAGATATTGAAGAAACATTTGAAATAATTCGCAAAAAGATTTCAAGAAACACAAAGCTAATTCTCCAAAGAAGCAAAGAAGAAAATGTCTCAACAAGAAAAATTGCAAAAAAGATCGCTGAAGAAAGAATTAGGAAAGCTGAAATGTTTAGAAGAGGGGGTGTTTCATAATGGCAATGAAAAGGTTTATGACAAGAGCTGAAATGTTTGAATTAAAAATTAAAAAATCCCAAGGTAGGTCAAATGGTATACCAAAAGAAGAAAGGGAAAAAATAAAAGCTCAGGCAACACTTGTTGCAGCCTTTTGTTCATCGCTAAACTGGGAAAACTATAAAGCGATAACAGAAGGTGGAATACTTAAAAAATGTGATAAGAATTTACTTGAAGAACTTTGGAAAAGAGTTACTTCTAATGATATAGTTGAAGTTGCCTCTCTTCAAATACCTGATACAATGGTTAAAAAATGGATATTGCAAAACATAGAAGAAGAGAGTGAAAGAGAATATTACTTCCAAGCATGGAAGGAATTCCAACAAAACTTCTGTGATGGAAAAGCATACATAATAGAAAGAAGAAGAGGAGATAAGTTAGAATAGACATTTGTCTACTTTTTATTCAACAATAGTTAAATTTAAATAAAAGAATTACAAAAATAAAGCATGCAGGATGAATATGAATTAGCATATAAAATAGCTGGTGAGATTACATTTTCGAAGAATCCTGGAAGCGTAATGAAAAAATGGCGTGAAATCTTTGGAATTTCGCAAAAGGAACTTGCTGAAGCTTTAAAAGTTTCTCCATCAACCATAAGTGATTATGAAGCAAATAGAAGAAAAAATCCAGGAATTGGAGTTGTTGAAAGATACATAAATGCACTCCTTCAAATAGATAAGAGAAAAGGTAAAAAAACTCTATTCCAGCTTCTAGCGATAAAGCCAAAAAAATTTGATGTTATTGTAAAAGAGTTCCAAAATGGAATATCAGCAACAGAATTTGCAAAAGCTATACAAGCAAAAATAGTTGCAAATTACAAACTTTTGGATGAAAGAAAAGTTTATGGTTACACTCTCATAGACAGCTTGAAAGTAATCTTTAGCTTTAAATATGATGACTTCTTAAAACTTTTTGGTTCAACCCCACAAAGGGCTTTAATATTTACAAATGAAATAAGTGGAAGGTCAGCGCTTGTTGCTGTAAGGCTTGCACCAGTTAAACCTACGCTCGTTGTTCTTCATAAAATAAAGAATATTGATAAAATTGCAATAAAAATTGCTGAAGTTGAAGAGATTCCTTTATTAACAACAAATCTTTCGATTTCTGAGATTTCAAAAAAGCTTAGTTATTAGGTGGAAAAATGGCAAGTATAGTTGGTTATGGTTTTTATATACCAAAACTAAGAATTAAGATAGAAGAAATTGCAAGAGTATGGGGTGAAGACCCTGAGCAAATAAAAGATTCTCTTGGAGTAGAAGAAAAAAGTGTTCCTGAAATAGATGAAGATGCAGCAACGATGGCTGTTGAAGCAGCTAGAAATGCAATAAATTTTTCTGAGGTTGATCCAAAAAAGATTGGTGCAATTTTTGTTGGTTCTGAATCACATCCATATGCAGTAAAACCAACAGCAAGTATAGTTGCAGAAGCTGTTGGTGCTGTTCCAAATTCAACAGCAGTTGATATGGAATTTGCTTGTAAAGCAGGGACAACAGCAATTCAAGCCTGCATGGCAATGGTTGACAGTGGAATGATAGAATATGGCTTAGCAATAGGTAGCGATGTTGCCCAATCAAAACCTGGTGATGCCCTTGATTATACTTCTGGTGCTGGTGCATGTGCGTTTATTATTGGAAAAGAAGGAATAGCAGATATAAAAGCTACTGCATCTTATACAACAGATACTCCTGATTTTTGGAGAAAACAAGGAGCAAGCTTTCCAAGCCATGGTGGAAGATTTACTGGAGAACCTGCATACTTTAAGCATATTGTTGGAGCTTCTCAAATTATTTTTCAAAAGACAAAACTTCAACCAAAAGACTTTGATTTTGCAGTTTTTCATCAACCAAACGCAAAGTTCCCAGCAAGAGTTGCAAAAATTCTTGGATTCAGCGAAGAGCAAATAAACCAAAGCCTTGTAGTTAAAAAAATAGGAAATACTTATTCAGCAAGTTCAATGCTAGGGCTAGCTTCTGTTTTAGAAATTGCTGAACCAAATCAAAGAATATTTGTAACAAGCTTTGGTTCAGGAGCTGGAAGTGATTCTTTTGTAATTGAAACAAATGAAAGAATAAAAACAAAAAAAAGAGGAATGCTCAAAAAAATGCTCGAAGAAAAGGAGTATGTTGATTATGCTATTTATCTTAAAAATAAAAGAGTTTTGAAAAGTGAATAAAATGAGAAGGGTAGCTATTGTTGGAGTTGGAATGAGTAAGTTTGGTGAGCTTTGGGATAAAAGCTTTAGAGAAATAATTGCAGAAGCTGGACTAATGGCTTTAGAAGATGCAAACATGGAAAGCAAGGATATTCAAGCTCTTTATGGAGCAACAATGGCAAGTGGAAAGCTAATCGGGCAAGAGCATATTGCTCCATTGATTGCTGATCAAATGGGCTTTAAGAATATTCCGGCAACAAGAGTAGAAAATGCTTGTGCAAGTGGAGGAACTGCTTTAAGAGAAGCATATCTTGCCGTTGCAAGTGGAGCTTTTGATATCGTAGCGGTTGGTGGAGTTGAAAAAATGACTGATGTAAGCACTTCTTCAGCAACAACAGCTCTTGGTGGTGCTGGCGACCAAGAATGGGAACTTTTCCAAGGCGCAACTTTTCCTGCTTTGTATGCATTAATGGCAAGAAGGCACATGCACGAATTTGGAACTACTGAAGAACAACTTGCAATGGTTGCTGTAAAAAATCATGAAAATGCTTACAAAAATAAGTTTGCCCAATTTCATAATCTAATAACTATAGATGATGTTTTAAATTCAAAGCTTGTTGCTGACCCTTTAAAACTTCTTGATTGCTCTCCGATAACTGATGGTGCAGCAGTTGCAATACTTGCTCCTCTTGAAATTGCTAAAAAATATAATGATGCTCCTGTTGAAATAGTTGCAAGTGCTCAAGCAAGTGATAGAGTTGCTCTACATGATCGAGAAACTCTAACTTCTTTAAAAGCAACACAAATAGCAGCAAAAGAAGCTTACAAGCAAGCAAAGCTTGAGCCAAAAGATATTCAAGTTTGCGAAGTTCACGACTGTTTTACAATTGCAGAGATTCTTGCAATCGAAGACCTTGGATTCTTCAAAAAAGGTGAAGGAGGAAAAGCAACCGAAGAAGGACAAACAAAAATAGGTGGAAAGGTTGCTATAAATACTAGCGGTGGTTTAAAAGGTTGCGGTCATCCAGTTGGAGCAACAGGAATAAAGCAAGCAGTTGAAATTACTTGGCAACTTCGCGGTGAAGCGGAAGGAAGGAATACAAATGCTGAGATAGGAATGACCCATAATGTTGGTGGAAGTGGAGCAACCGCTGTCGTTCATATATTTAAAAGGGTGTAAAAATGGAAAGCGATGGAATTGCACTTAAGTGGAGAAGGATTCCAAACCGTTATCGCTTAGTTGGAAGCCATTGCGAAAATTGTGGAGCAGACTTTTTCCCTCCAAGAAAAATTTGCCCAAACTGTGGAAGAAAAACAAAAATGGTAGAAAAAACTTTTAGCGGTTATGGAAAAATTTATTCTTTTACAGTTGTAAGAACACCTCCTGAAGAGCATAAAGAAAATGCTCCTTATGTCCTTGCGATTGTTCAGCTAGATGAAGGACCAAAGCTTACAGCTCAAATAATAAAAAGCAATAACAAAGAAATAAAAATTGGCTCAAGAGTAAAGCTCGCTTTTAGAAGGATAACAGAGGATGGGAAAGAAGGATTAATCCACTACGGCTACAAATTTCAAATTATAGACTAGCTAAAATTAATAAATAAAATTGAGAAATAGCTTTATGCTCTCCAAAATTCCAAGCTTGAATGAAAAATTTGGGAAGGATACAGATAAAGAAATACTAAGAGTTGGTATAATAGCTGAGCTCGATGCTATTAGCTTATATGAGCAACTTGCTCAAGCTACAGAAAACAAAGAAATAAAAAAGATTTTGTTGGATATAGCAAAAGAAGAAAAAACACATGTTGGAGAATTCCAAGCATTACTTCTAAAAATCGATAAAGAGCAAGCTTCTGAGCTTGAAAAAGGTAAAAAGG
>Ga0080004_1124284_pt1 | contig 27249 bp, 14 predicted proteins | sample WasSprMetagenome_FD_69207 | JGI IMG/M metagenome (GOLD analysis project Ga0080004, IMG submission 69207) | Sulfidic aquatic microbial communities from Washburn Spring, Yellowstone National Park, USA - WS (SPADES assembly) (version 2) | ecosystem: Environmental > Aquatic > Thermal springs > Hot... | reverse complement strand
GCTGAGTCCTCTGCGCCGCAAAGACTCCACCCACTCCAAAACATACTAACAACAAAACGCTGAGAACAAGAAACAGCTCCTTCCTACAAGAAATAATTCCTCTAATCTTTTCAAACATTCTAACAACGCCTCCTTTCAAAAGCTTAAGTCAAGCATTTTAATAGCCTCTCCTTATTAATCTAAGGGAACAAGCATAAAATCTTTTATGGTTATTCCTCTGTGGGGAGGCTGAGGAACTCCGCCCTTAGCCCCAATCCTGATGATATTCATTCCCTTCTTGAGGGTTAACTCCACCGGCTGGGTGAATTGCCACATCCCAATGGTATAGGGAACAGGGATTTCCACGGCTGTTTTCTCGTCATTCAGGGAAAGCAAAAGTTTTCTTCCCTCCTGAAGAGTTACCACTCGGGCATAAAAAGCATATTTCCCTTCCTTTGGCACTTCTACCTCATATTCTCCACTAAAGCCTTCCGCTATATGCATTTGTTTTCCTCCCAGGAAGCTCTTCATAACTATGTAGCCCCCTGTGGCTTTGCTGAAAGTAGCAGCAGGAACCACTATTATCCCTGCATTGTTTACAAAGGGCTTTTCCTCAACATCTGGTGGTTCTATCGGCTTGAGTTCTTCTTTGTTAATAGTAGATGATTCAACTGGCTTGCGTGCAAGAACTACCATCATACAGTGGGCAACCCTGCTCCAAATCCCTCCTTCAACGCCAGTGCGGTCATTGAAGGGTTGTTCGCCCAATATACGGCTAATCCATTGCGCTCTCAGCACCTTAAAATATTCGTCTTGATGTCTCCGCGCCTGCGTCTCCAAATAGAAATCTATTCCACTGCGTGGAGCCTCATCCGTCTCTTCCCTGTCCCAAAAGCTCCATTCCCATCCCCTGCCGTAGAAGACCACCCAGCCATTGGGAGTCCAATGACCTACAGCGGCGTGACCCGGCTGGGTAACACCCCAAGTCGGCATACCAAAGCTCCTAAGGATAAATCGCCCAAAGAAGGATATCCTCCCACATACTCCCCCATCCTTGGGAATATTCTGGTATTCATTTAGCGTAGGGAAGTCATATTTCACATCTTGCGAGCCATATCTAACATCGGTTCGAACTATTCTTACATAGCGCCATTGATAATCCGGGTCGTAAACGATATCTGGACGATAATTACGAAGCATCTCTCGTCCCCAAGCAAGAATCTCATCTGGGGCGTCGTTGATGAAGTCAACAACTTTCCGATATTCCCAAACTGTGAGATATTTGAATGCTGGGTCAAGTTCTCCGTTTAGATAGGCTTTCTCATAGTGTAAATATCGCTTCACGGGGTCAACATAAGCTGGTGCATTGGTATCCATTTCGGCATTTTTCTGTTTAATTGGAACAGCATGTTCCAATGCAATTGCCAATGCCAAACGCTGGAACATACCCTCTTTCGCCCTCGGACTCGCTTTCTGTATCTCCCTGTAAATCTCCATTGCCCTCCCATATTTCCCAAACTGGGCACCACCAGCTTCAAGCATCTGCTTCATCAGAGCGGTATCGGAAAGCAATCCCTCCACTAAAGCCTCCTTCTCCTTGCTCTCCTGAGCGAATTCTGCCAATCCCTGCGGCGTCGCATGAGCCAATACCGCCGCCTTCACCAGCTTAGCGTCAAGCTTATCGCTCGCCAAGAAGGGCTCTATGTCTCTGACAATCACCCTCGCAGCAAGATACTCCTTCGTCATAGCCCACTTCCATTCATCCTTTTGATAGCCGTTCTTCTTCGCTAACTTTATAGCCTCGCGCGCTTCGTGAAATGCCTTGAATTTCCCCTCATCCAACTTCGGCAGCGATTTCATTATTTCCGCCTTCAGAGCGTTAAGCATAGCCTCATACCGTGCCTTCAGCTTCTCACCAACGGGAGTTAGGGGAGTTGGCTGAGTCCTCTGCGCCGCAAAGACTCCACCCACTCCAAAACATACTAACAACAAAACGCTGAGAACAAGAAACAGCTCCTTCCTACAAGAAATAATTCCTCTAATCTTTTCAAACATTCTGCAACGCCTCCTTTTTGAAAACATATTGATTTTGAAATTTTATGGCACCAGGAAGCAACAAGTAGATTTGATAATTATGGAAAGATTTTAATCAAAAATACTACCTCTTCTAGGGGGTAGACTATAAGATAGATAAGTCTACCCCCTTCTTACTCTTTTAAATTCTAAAATCCAAAGACTTTAGGTCTGTGCTAAAACTCTAATTCAATCTAATCTGAGGGGGGTCCAAAGCGCTGCCAGAAGGTTAAATTATCGGTTGTTCGGAAGGGGTTGAACAGTTTTCCGCAGTTATTGGCGATGTACATAAAGTTCAGCCACTTTGCATGTCCATCGGCAAACACCAGATTAGAGCCTTCTGTATGGCGAGTATACTTTCTTGATCTGTTTGCCGCTTTACAAGGCTGACAAGCATTTGCGTAAACGGTACTTCTCCCGCCGCACATAACGAAATCGAGATTGGAATCCCCTAATGCGGCTGTTTCAGCAGGTGTGGGGAGCGCGGTTAACTTATTAACATTGCTGTACCTAACGCATACCTTGCCCATTAGATTGTTCCATGCGATGTCTATCCCGGATTTATGCATATTACCAGCAGAGGGACAGCTAAAAACTTGTTTATTCTTCACATAGGGGTCAAGTTTTATGGAAATTGGACCCACTTGATTCGCTGGAGCAGTTCCACAAGCGTTAACGAAGGGATATGTTTCGTCCCAGTCTTGAACATACATCATCAGCGCAATTCCTATCTGCTTCATATTTGACATACAGGCAGCTTTACGAGCTTGCTCCCGAGCTCTTGAGAAAACGGGGAAGAGAATGGCGGCGAGAATGGCGATGATAGCTATGACCACAAGCAACTCAATCAATGTAAACCCTTTTTTCTGACCCTTGATAAACATTTTCCAAATCACCTCCTCATAGTTTTTGGATTTACCCCCTATTTGGGAAGTTCCGGTCTTTCCGGCGAGGGAGAAGAGGGGGCAAAATCTTCCCCCTCCTTTCTAAACCACTTGCTTGGCACCACCTCCTCTCATCTATCCTCATAAAAGAAGGAGCTCCAAGCCTTTCCGAGACCTGGAGCTCCCATAAATCCTTTGGAGAAAGAACAAAGATATCCACTGGAGAGAAAATTCTCTCCTCCTTTAAGAGGAGCAATCTTCTCCAATCATTTAAGACGCTACCGCATTTTTATTACAAACATTAAGTCAATAACCTATCAATATTTGGTAGTGTTTGCTTTAATAATGACTCCCAATTGCGTATTTTACCCATAGCCAGAAAGATGCCAAGATTTGAAACTCTACGAACATTTTACCACAACCCTGTATTTCGTCAATACCTTGTATAATTCCATAACATTTTGAGACTCCTTCTAATTTCCCAATCCTCTGCATTGAAACTAATAGGAGCATAAGACGAAATTGCCATGGCTTCCCAAAGTGAAGCCTTGCAAGGACAAAATTCTTTTGAGATTAATCACTCAGACGAGAACAAAATGATTTTTTAAAAAAACTTTTTCTCCCTCCTCTTTATTGTTATAATGAATCCAAATGTTGATGAAAAAATTGAGGAAATCCCTCGGTTTCACCTTCATCTTACTTGCCTTCGCCCCCCTCTCTTATCCCTCCCTCTCCGGCACATTCCTCCAACTTGATGGCTCCAATCTCCCCTGGCGGGAAGAAGAGTGGAAAACGGAATTATCCTACATAAAGCAAATCGGAATGGATACCCTGATAATCGCTTCCGTCGCCTCCGATTCCACCTCTTTTTATCCCTCCCGCTTTCTCTCAATGTTCCAACAATCGGGAACGAAAGACCCAATTGAAACCCTCCTCTCCCTCTCCGATAAAATGAGGATAGATGTCTATCTCGGTCTCTATAGCTGGAATTGGAAGGGGAAAGGGAGCGAGGAGGACTTTGAGAATTTCGCTGACTTGAACATAAAGGTGGTAAAGGAGCTCTACAGTTTGTATTCCAAACACCCTTCCTTCAAAGGATGGTATATCTTGAGCTGGGAATTGGGAAATGCGCCTCCGATTGAGAATGTGGATGTGAGAGCTTATAAAAGAGTGGTTGATTTCCTCCGAAAGCTGAACCCGAAGAAGAAAATAATAATCGCTCCCTATTTCACATTGGATATATCCCCCGAGAAATTGGGAGAGGGATGGCGAAAGCTCTTGCCCTTCCTCAAGATAGACATCTTGGCTCTTCAGGATGGAGTGGGGTGCGATAGGGGGATAAAACCTGAGCATATTCCCTCTTATTTTTCCTCTATGAAAAAAGCCTGCGAGGAAAACAAGGTTGAATTTTGGGGAGATTTGGAGATATTTGATATCCCGGCGGGATGGAAGCCGGCGAAGATTGAGAGGATAAGGGAGCAAATTGAGAAGATGAAACCATTCGTCAAGAAGATAGTGGTTTGGGAATTCAATCACTATATGAGCCCTTTGAAGGGAGGGGAGCAAAGGAAATTGTATGAGGAATATAAAAATTTTTACCAAAAGGAGGTTGAGAGAAAATGAAGCTTTTGGAAGGGAAAATCGCTTTGATAACGGGAGCGAGCAAGGGGATAGGGAGGGCGATAACCCTGGCTATGGCGGATGTGGGAGCGGATATAATCGCAACGGCGAGGACGGAGGAGGAGCTGAAGGAGCTCTGCGAGGAGATAAGGAAGAAGGGAAGGAGGGCGGAATACATCGTTGCCGATTTGAGGAGCACCGAAGAGGCGAAGGCAATGGCTCAGAGGGCGCTGGAGATATTCGGGAGGGTTGATATATTGGTCAATAACGCTGGCGTTAGCTATCCCCAACCCGCCCTTGAGACGACGGAGGATAGGTGGGATGAGACATTCCAAATCAACTTGAAATCGCTCTTCTTCCTCACCCAAGTGATAGCGAAGGCGATGGTTAAGCAAGGAGGCGGAAAGATTGTCAACATCTCATCACAGGCGGGATTGGTCGGATTGGAGGACCACGCAGCTTATTGCGCCTCAAAGGGAGGATTGATACTCTTAACGAAGGTATTGGCTATAGAATGGGGGAAATACAAGATAAATGTGAACGCCGTCGCACCAACAATCATAATGACGCCGATGGCGGAGAGGGCTTGGGCTGATGTCAAGAAGAGGGAGGAAGCGCTTAAGAAGATACCGATAGGGAGGTTCGGAAAGCCGGAGGATGTAGTGGGGGCGGTCATCTTCTTAGCCTCCCCCTACGCCGATTTAATCACGGGCGCTGTCCTCCCCATAGACGGCGGCTACACCGCTCAATAAATAAGAAGTCAAGCCCCTCATTACTGGGTATCTGATTTCAATTGTTCTAATTTGCCGAGCAGTTGAGTCGCTCTTTCCCGAGCGAAGGAAGTTTCTGCGTTTTCCGCAATGAAACAAACCAACTCCACTATCCTTGGGTCAATTGTCTCCATCTTCTCCTTTTCCAATCTATCGGATATGGTTTGAATTGGAAAGGTCCATATTCTCTCCGCCCAATATCTCATAAACTCAATCTGCGAACTTGCTATTTTGGTATCCGTCATCTTCTCCCTTATCTCATAGATTTTCTCTAAGATGAAGCTCTTGGAGTTTTTGATGAAGGGAATCAAATGTTCTACTGTATCGGGTTCAAGCATCAAGACAAGGGCTCTATAGGATTCCAATTTAAGCGCTATTATCTCGCTGTTCAATAGCTCTATTAGGTAGGGGATGGCTCTTGTATCCTTGAACTTCTCAATGAATTCAATCGCCTTCAGTTTCTCCAAAGGATGGACTTCCTTCTTGCCCAATAATGAGAGGCAGTGTTCAAGCGCCAAGGGGGTGGGTCTTTCCACAAGGATGTTTAAAGCTTCAATCCTCACCATTAAGTCCTCATCGTTGAGGGCGGTAATGAGGAGCTCATATGGTTTGGGAACCCTTCTTAGAGATTGGATAATGGCGTAGCGAACAGCGGCGTCTTCCTTTTTCGTCGCTTCCCTCAATCTTTCCATTCCCTTTTCCCCCAAGTTCATCAGCCAAGAAACGATGGGCTCAAAGGGAGAAGAGAAATAAACGAAATCAATGAAGAAATTAGGAGGAACGGGAATGTAATCATCTATGTTAGGCTCTTTTGGCTTAGAGGCTTTCCTCTTCAAAAATTGGAAAAGAAGTTCTATATCCTTTTCTCCTTCCAATTCCCCAAGGGAAATAACTGCTTGATATAACAACAAATAGTTGTCTTCTTCTTTTATGACCGTTCGCAGAGGCTCTATCGCTTCCTTCACCTTCAGAGAACCGAGAAGTGCCGCCGCTTCAGCCCTAATGTAAGGAGCTTCGCGTTTATCCATAAGAAGCTGAAGACAGGGCTTTATGGCGGCGCTTTCTTTTCTTTTCTCCAAGATTTTTAGAGCGAGCCCACGCAAGGAAACATCTTCCTTTTTATCCAAAGCCATCTGGATAAGATATGGGGAAAGAGTTTTAGGGATAGTGTTTAGAATCATCGTTCCGATGTAATATCGCAGACCGCTGTTCTCGCTTTTATCTATGAATACCTTGATGAGCTCTTCCGCAACATTCCTGCTTCCCATATCACGGAGCATCATCACCAACTCCTTTCGCGCCTTCGGATTCTCCTTCTTGTTCAATATGAAGGAGACGATATAGGGAAGGGAGCGGGGACCAAGCGCCTTTATCCGTTCCTTTATCTTATTGAGATAAGAATAATCATAGCGGAGGGAATCCTCACCGAAATATTTTGAGTATAAAGTGAAGAGGATTTCAGGTGAATTCGTTTTCTCCAACAATTTCTCAATTAAATACCGGCATTTTTCCCTCAGCTCTTCCAAATTGGTTCTGGCATAGACATCCGCCAATAAAGGAAGGGCTTTCTCTCCCAAAAATTCGCTTAAAGCGGTAGCACAAGCATTCCTTAAGGCAATATATGCGGTTTCATCAAGGAAGATGCGAGTGAAGGAATCAATTATTCTTTTCTCCTTAAAATTTTTCAGGAATTCAATTGCTAATGCTTTTCGTTCAAGCGTTTCATCCGTTCCCCTCAACCTTCCGCCCATTTGGACATATTCCTTCTCTGTTCTCCCCCTCTCGCCCTCTAAAATATCAATAAGTCCCGATATCACGCTTTCCCTTAAGGAGGGATTGGAGAGGGCTAAATCCAAAAGCTCTGGCCATTTAGACATTGATTTCAGGATGAATTGAATCACCTCTTTTCTTCCCATTTTGATTAGGATTTTAGCGGAATGAAAGGATGATGGGTCATCTTCTTTCAAGAGAGCAAGGAGCACTTTAGCGGCGGGCTCGCCTATGCTCGCTATATAATCCTCTAAAGCGTCGAGGTCAGATTCATCCTGCGTGAAGCTTTTGATGGAGAAATAGGCCTGAAGAAGGGCGTAAATTCCGAAAGCTTCGTAGGTGATGGAACAAACCTTCTCGTAGAATGAGCCTTTTTGATAAACAGCCTTCCAGAAGGGGGCGTTGTTTGGGTCCTTGAATTTGCTCCAGCTCTTCTCCATATCGGGTGGGAGTTGCTCAGGCGGGTTCACAATCCCCTCAAAATCCCTTTCAATGGAGAAGCCATCTTCCGTTTTGAATCTTGTTTTCCCTTTTATATGGGCGCCGGTGTAAAGGAACCCCTTATCCGGATATTCCCTTCCCAGCGCTTTGTAAGAGATGTATATATATATCCTCGCTTGACAAGGTGTTTTGTAGTAGGCTTTAGGAATTTGCAATTCTGCATCCAATCCTGCATTTCGGAGGAAATGGAATTCCACAAGCCGATAAGGAAGTTTATCCTCTTTTGGTGTAAGAGGAGCTTCAAAGTTCTCGTAGGTTTCATAGACCCTTAATGCCACCCTCTTCACATGCCTAACAGCAGGATGCCAATAAGCCCTATTCTTCGCCTGTTGCCTTAAATATTCCCAACTGCTTATGCCTTGGGGAATGTTAATTCCGTCGCTGGCAAGGCAGATTAAGGAGAAAAGGAAAATGTAAAGGATTTTCCTCATCTCGCCATCCTCCTTTTCCTCCACCAATCACGCCAAAGAGATATATCTCTGCCGAAGTCTTGATTAGTGATAAGGCGGAGAGCGGAGAGGATTTTCCCATCATAATCGGGAACATACTCATAGCCAAAGGGGAGAAGGGAAAGAAGGGTATCAACCACTTCCTCATCCCTTAATAATCCCAAAATCTCTATAACTTCGGAGAAAAGCTCATCGGGATAAAGCTCTTCCTCTCTTACGAAGGCAGTGAGATAAGGAACCACTGGTTTGCCAAGCTCGAGCAGTAGATTTCTCCCAACTTGACGAAATCTTTTCAATTCCTCATATTGAATATGGTAGGGAAAATCCTCGTGTTTGACCCTTTTTAATAGCTTTGCGAGATATTCAGCCACAGTTGGCTCGTTTAGCTGGTTTAGAGTGTCAAGAGCAGATGTGTATACATCCAAGCTGTTATCCTCGTTGAGTAGAGAAAGCAAGGGCTCCCTAGCCCTTTTGTCCTTTAAATAACCAAGAGCCTCCGCAGCCCTCGCCCTAATATCCCCAACAGCATAGGATAGGCAAAAGATGAGCGTTTCTACCGCTTTATCCTTAAGCTCCGGCTTTATATCCAAGAGCCTCGCCGATTTGCCAATCCAGTATATTCCCTCAATTATATTGGGTTGCAAATTGCTGTTTATGAGCTCAAGGTTTCTCTTTAAGAGTCTTTCTATAAATGAATGGAGAAGCACCTCGCTCTCTTTGAAGAGGGAATCCGCTTCATCCTTATAGGCGTCAGTCAGCTCTGCCAAAGTCTCCGCACAATTAACCATCAAGTCAATAGGTAGACCAACTCTCTTCCCATCACGGAAAGATTGAAATTGCTGGGAAAGTATAGCCAAAAGGGACGGGATGGCTTCTTTGTATTTGAATTTTTTAGCAGCGAACGAAGCTAATTTCATCAGCTCGTAATCCTCTGTCTCGTATTTGAGAATGGAAATCACGCTTTCCTCAGGGCAATCGTTTAGCCTTATGAGAGAGGATAGAACGGCGCAGCGAAGGGCTTCGCCATCCCTCCGCAATATTTTCAATGCAACCTCTTTTCCCCTCTCTTGATTTAGCTTCAAAAGCGCTCCCAAGGCGTATTTTCTTACCTCTAAATCCTCCGATTGGTTTAAGACGATATTGTAAAGTTTTTCCCAATTCTCCTTCCCGGAGACAGCGGAGAGAACTACGATAGCCCGTTCTTTAATTTGAGAGTCAGGATGGCTCAACAAAGGAATAAGAACCCTTTCAGAAGGTTTTCCTATTTTGTAAAGGGCATAAAAACCAGCTCCAACTTTCCCCGAGTAAAGGTCTAAAAGACGCCAATTCACTATATTCTTGAGGAAATCCCCTATCACATCAACTGCCCTTTCGTCTCCGATATCGCCCAAGGCAATGAAAATCTCACGCTGGAACGAGCGCAATCTTCCCTCCCTAAGGAATTTCAGCAAGGGTTCAACGCAGGGTTTGCCTATCTTCGCCATAGTATCAAAAAGAGCTTCCGATGGTTCTATATCTCCTTTTTCCAATGCGGATAATAACGCAAGAGCTCCCCTCTCGCCGCTCTTTCCCAATAACTCATAATCCTCTTTAAAAAGCGTAAATCCACTTTTCGCTATATATTCCTCGGGTTTGAACTTAGCCTCCAATTCTCCTATTACATTTCTTATCTCATCAGGAGTAAGACCTACCTCCTCCCTCTTCTTTCTATCGTTCAAGATTTCAAATATAGGACCAACGACCCTCTGGTCATTGGATTTGGATAGCATTTTTATAATCTTACCGCGAATTTTGGGATTAGGATGTTTGAGGAGTAAAAGGCATTCATTTGTGGAGGCAAGCTGTAATATAGCTTTTTCCGCGCTACCAGCTATCTTCCAATCTTTGGAGGAAAGGGCGGGAAGGAGTGCCCTCCAGCCGAATACCTTCCCTAAGAGAAGCGCCAGTTTTTCCGGAAATGAACCGGGAGAAAGAAAGGCATCAAGATAGATATTCGCCAAGGGGTCAGCGGTGAGTTCAGAGCGACCAGCGAAAACCTCCTCTACTTTTTTCCCCTCCTTGCTTTCAAATCTTATCTCTCCTTTTATTTCCACTCGTTTCAAATATGATTCCTTTTCGGAAAGCAACTCCTTAACAGTGGAGGGAATGTAAATATCCGCCTCAAGAAGCTGGAGCGCTAAAGCGACTTTATCTTTTTGGACCTCCCCTCCCCAATAAATAGGTGCCCTGATTTTAGTTGTGTTAATCTTAGCTCTTATCTCCAAAATAGCATCGTAATCAGGAGATTTTTCCTCCCCAACTTCTATTCCGATTAGGTTTAGAAAATCGGAGGCAAGCTCATAGAAGGGAAGGGAGACATCTTCCCCAGAAGCAACCTCCTGATAAACTTGGATTTTCACCTTCCCAATCCTCTCTTTGGGGAAAGATAATAAAGGAAGCAATAAAGAAATAAAAAGAAGGAAGACGGTTCTCATTTCTTATTTTCATCCCACCATTGGCGCCATTGGGCGGGGTCTAAGCCGAAATCCTGCTTCGTTATCGCTCGGAGAGCGGAGGCGGCGTATCTCAGAGCGGTTTGATCCTTTTCCTTCTCAAGGAAGCCTATGAGAGGCTCAATTGCTGGTCTCCCTATGCTCACCAATCCCGTCACAGCAAACTCCCTCACCATTCTATCTTCATCTTTCACAGCAGAGAGAAGATAGGGAATAGCCTTTATATCCTTTATCCCTTTCTCAAATATCTCCGCTATCGCCTCCGAGAGCCCTTTGTTCCTCTTCAATTCCCGAAACAGCACGGGTATCGCCTCCGCTCCCATCCTCCAAAGGGCTTGCCTTGCCTCGTAAGCGATATCTATGTCCTTATCGTTTATGTAGGAAATAAGAACCTCCGCTGAGCGAGGAGAATGTATCTTCCCCAAAGCCTTTATCGCCGTGAAGCGAAGCCTACCCTCAACTATATTGAGATATTTGGCGATTTCCTCAACCGCCCTCTCATCCCCGATGTCCCCCAGACTCTCTATGATGATTTCCTTACGCTCTATTGGGGTTTTCTCATTATTTAGCAAAGAGATTAGGGGCTCAACCGCCTTGCGAGATTTTATTTTCCCCAGGGCAACTATTATCTGATTTTTGATGCCCTCGTTCTCCTCCTCATTAAATGCTTCCATCAAAACATCCTCCGCCCTTATATCGCCGAGTTCGCCCAACAACCATATAAGCGTAGGTCTAAGTTTGTCCCCCTTGCCCCTGCTTTTCAGCATCTCGCAGAGGGGAAGAACCGCCTCAGGGTCCTTTACGGAAGCTATTCCTATACTTCCTATTAAAGAGAGAGTGGGGTCCTTATCCGTGAGGGCGAGGAGAAGTGGCTTAACGCCGAAGAAGCGATGACAGATTTTCGCAAGTTGCATCCCCGCACCTGCCCCTCCTATTTTCTCCGCCATCGCCTCCTCTTCCGACCAAACTCCGAAGGCGTAGCTCGCAAGAGCCCTGCCTGGGTCTTTGTAAATCTCCGGGTCATACCACTTCCTATACTCGTAAGGGCTAATCTCCCAAGGTCCAATATTTATTTTGACTGGCTCTCTCACCAACTTTCCCCCAACCTCCAAGCTTATTTCCCCTTCCATTCTCGCTCCTGTATATAGATATCCTCCCTTAACATAATTCCTTCCCAGCGCCTTCCCCTCCACTTTTATGGTCAAAAGGGCTTCGTAATTTCGCGAATCATCGGGAACGACGGTGACACCGGCAAAGGAGAAAAGGCGAGAGGCGACTTCCTTGAAGGGAATATACACTCCTTGAGAGGGTTCCTCGTAGGATTGGAAAACCTGGATTTTGAGGGTCTTGAATTGGGGGAGGTCTTCTTCCTTCCCCAGTCCCTCAATGAGGAAGAAAAGGCATAGGAAAGTGAGGAGAAGGAATTTTCTCATCTTTATCACCTTCTCTTAAGAAAATATTCTTTGTTTCTTTCCCACCATATTCGCCATTTCCCAACATCCTCACCGTAATCGTTGTGGGCAATCTCCTTCAATGCCCCTCTCGCCGCCTCCCTAACCTCCTTGTCTTCATCAATCATCAGCTCTAACAATTCCTCCACTCCATAGGGAGATTGAAGATAGCCGAGCGCCTCCGCAGCCGATTTCCTCACCTTTGGGTCCTTGTCCTTGAGATAGGGAATTATGACCTCCGAGGCTCTTTTGAGGTCTGTAGCCCTCAAAACCCCGGCTATTCTCCTTTTCAGGGACTCGTTATCACAAATCAAGAGGTATTCGGCGAGATTTTCTACCGCAAGGGGAGATTCTAAGTTTCCCAATATATCAGCTGCCTCCATCCGCACGCCCCACTCGGGGTCGAATTTAATCGCCTCCACGATAGCGTTAACTGCTTCCGCATTATTCACCTTGCTTAAACACTTCAGAGCTAATATTCTCAGAGACGAATTTGCCTCGTTCTTTGAAACATATATCAAATCCTTGACAACCTCGTTGAGCGTCCCGATTTTCCAGAGGGAATCAAGCGCTGCTGCTCTCACTTGCTCATCCTTGCTATATAGTAGAGGGACTATGAATTTGACCGCTGATGGGTCCCCTATTTCGCCCAATAGACCAATAGCCAAAAGGTCGGGATGGTCCAACGCCTTTCCGCTCTTCAACGCTTCTTCCACAAACTTTAGGAGAGGCTCAACAAATCTTCTATCCTTGAATCGCTTATGCTTTTCCTCCTTCCATAGATAATAAATCAATAATATTCCCTCCCCTTTTTGCGAATGATTTATTTTATCGTCCTTGAGAATAGAGAGAACGATATCAAGAAATTGAAGGTCTTCGTATTCAATCAATGCCCGGGCAACAGCTAACTTGACTTCTATGTTTTTATCGTCTTTTAAGGAAAATAGGAGCCATTTCAGGGATTCATCCTTCTTCCAAGCCAATGCGTTAACCATAGCCTCCCTAACAACGGGGTCATCATCAGATAGGGCATCCTTGAGCCTCTCCAGAGCTGGCTTGCCAATCATAACTAAAGCCATCGCGGAAGCCTCACGCAAATTTTCCACCCAACCGTTGTAAATTCTGGAAAGATATTTGCTGTCATAGTAATCATAATCCCATTTGGAGGTCAATTCTGAGGGCTTGAGTTTAAGCGTGAAATAGAGAGGTTCAATCGCTCGCCTCTCACCTATCTTCCCCAAGCCTAAAGCCGCCCCGCTTCTCAAGTTCTCCGTTCTCTTCACATCGGTTAAAATTGAGATAAGTAGATTGGAAGCTTCTCTCGCTTTTAAATTGCCCAAGATAGCGAATGCCATCGCTCTTATGCCACTTCTCTCCTTCTCATCTTTAGCTATTTCCAAGCAGGGTTTTAGGAGGCGCCTATCTTTAATAGCAGAGAGGATGTAAAACGCCACATAGCGCAGATGGAGCATCTCCTTTTTATTCTTTATGATGGGAAGGAGATATTGAATCAGGTAAGGACCAGCTTGCATCAATAGAGCGCTGATTTCATCAATTTCCTCAAAGTTTCCCCTGTCAACGGCGAAACGCAATTGTTTGACAAGCTCTGGGATGTCCTCTTTTGAGGGAGTAGAGCAAAGGAGCTCATTTATGGATTCCTTTATCTCCACTTCCAGCTCATCGGATATTTCTCCTAACAAGCACTCTTTTAAGGGCTGCAAAGCCCTGAAGTATTTCATTTCCCCCAATGCTGCCGCAGCCATCGCCCTAACTTCGTCATCTTCATAAGGATTTCTTAAGACATTTATCAGCGCCTCTCCCGCCCTCCTATCTTGTAATAAAAGCAACTGCTTGACTGCTTCCCTACGCACAGCCAGGTTTTGGTCGCTGAGGGCAGATAGCAAACCATCAACCGCCTCCTTCCCCTTAATTTGACCCAATAACTCCACCACCGCAACCCTTACCTCATAATTTTTATCTCTCAGGCATTTCAAGAGCTCCTCTATCCCACCTTTCACCTTTGCCAACCTGATGATTGCTTCCCAGATATTATCAATATACTCCCATAAACCAAGTTTTCCCAACTGGACTAGGGAAGAAAGGAGAATGGGAATTGCTCTAATAGCTTTTAACTCCATAAGGGCAGCGGCAGCGCGAGCACGCGCATCTTTCCCTTTGCTATTAACTGCAAGATAACAAAGAGGCTCAATAAGAGAATCCCTTATCTCCAAGAGAAATGGGGTTAGCAATTGGTAATAGAAACCGCTTAAGAAATCCTCTTTTTCAAGAATGGCGGAAGCTAAGGCATATGGTCCAAAACATCTGTAATACATCCTCGCAAATTTATCAAGGAAAGAGCCGGGGGCAGAGATTGCCCTGGAAAACGGAGCGTTTTTAGCCTTCTTTAACGAAGCGATTTCCTCTTTGCTTTCTTTCACCAATTTTTTGGGAGGGTTTACCCTCCCCTCAAATCTTTCCTCCATTTTGAATCCCCATTTAGTCTGGAGAACTATCGTTCCCTTAACCTCCGCTCCCGTGTAGAGAAAGCCCTGAGGATAGCTTTTGCCCAAAGCACAGAAATTCGCTTTTATCCTCAAAACCCCATCGTAATTCCCCCGCTCTTGCAAACTAACGCCTGCGATAGCGAAGAAATCATTAACTATACTCTTGAAATCAAAGCTTCCATCTTCAACATTTCCCCATTGGAGGTTTTGCTCTATCTTAATAGAGCTGATTTTCTTCAGAGCGGGATGCCATTGCTCGCGGAGACGGACTTTCGCAATCAGCTTATCATAGGCATCGGGAGGTTGTAATCCCGTGAAGGAGGAAATTTCCCTTATTCCCTTCTCTATTTGCCCGAAATCGCTCCTCAGCTCGAGGGCGAAGAAGAGGAAGGGAAGGAGGAAAAGGATTTTCCTCAATTTCTCATCCTCCTTTGAGGAGAAGATTCTTGTTGCTTTCCCACCATTTCCGCCAGAGGACGAGGTTGTAGCCGAAGTCCTGATGAGAGATGTTTCTCAAGGCGTTGAGGTAAGTCTCAAATGCAAAGGGCTCCGTTAGTAAATCAAAATGACTGAATGTGAGATTTTCCAAGCATAAGAGGAGGAGCTCAAAAGCCCTTGGCTCCCCAATCTTTCCCAAAATCTTCCCCGCATAGATATTGAAGTATGAAGTAGACATTGACCAAGTTTCCTTTTCCTTTTCCGAGTGGGGGAGGAGGCGTTCGGAAGCAAGCGGACCAAGGTTGGCGAGCGCATCACAAACTTCCTCAAGCAATTTCTTCCCCTCTTTCAAGGATGGAGGGTCTACTAATATATGGATGAGTTGGTTTATACCACGGGCATCGCCGAGCTTCCCCAGAGCAATTGCGGAGGCTCTCCTCACATCCTGATTGGGGTCGGAGAGAAGCGATGCTATGGGCTCAATCGCCTTCTTGTCGCCGATATCTCCCAGAGCGAGGGCTGCCGCCTCCCTGACTATCGCATAGCCATCCTTCAAAGCGTTGAGTAGGGGTTCTATAGCCCTTTGGTCGGCGATTTTCCCCAAAGCGAGGGCTGATGCTCGGCGAACAATGGGATATTCATCCCGAAGAAGCTGTAAAAGCGTTTCAAGATATTCCCTAGCCCTCATCTCCCCCAAGAATTCCGCCCCGATTCTCCTCATCTCGGGGTCTATGCTTCGGCAGAAATCGGCAAACAAGGGGATAGCTTCCGCTGGCTTCAAAACCTTGATAGCAGTTAATAAATTATCGTCAATTTTTCCTTTACTTTCTTTCAGGATTGAAAGAAGGAGGGGAACCGTTCTTTCATCCTTGAATCTCGCAAGGGCTAAGGCACAGTTTCTTTGGAGGGAAGGGTTGTTTTGAGCCAAGAAGAGAAGGATATCGGGGGCGTAATCGCATAACTTCTCGGCGATGATGTCAATATGCCAATCTTTTATGTATTTTCTGAACTCCGGTCTCCTCAATAATTGAAGAAAGCTCTCCTTTGATGCCCTGTCCTTTTTCCTGAAGAACAAATGAACCATTTCCTCCCTTAAGAACTCGTCCGCCGCCTCGCTGAAGGCGAGGGAATAAAGCTCTGCGGGATAGTTATCCTCTATCTCGCTGAAGACAAGCAGCGCTTCCCTCCGCAAATCCTTATCCTCATCCTTGTCCATAAATATAGAGACGAGGACTTCCTTCGCCCTCTTGGGGTCGAATTTGCTTACAGCTCTAATCGCCTCTCCCCTCGCTTCCTTATCTTCCTTCTTATCCACCGCGATGGCGAATATCGGTTCCATCGCCTCCCTCCGCTTAAGGTAAGTGAGCAATCTAATCGCACCCGCCTTAATTCTTGGCTGCTCTTCTCCCCTTAATGCGTTGAGAAGAGGAGGAATTGAGGGCTCGCCAATCTTGACAAGTGCCCATTCAACATATTGAGAAAAATCATACTCCCTCTCCCTTAAAGACAAAATCAACGCATTCACAGCCCTTGGCTCCCTCAGCTTCCCCAGAGCGTAAGCTATGTATTTTCTATTTTCCGCCTTAACGCTGGAATCGTTTAAAAGCTCTATTAGGGTTTCCAAACCTGGTGTCCCGAGTTTAGCCAGAGCTAACGCGATTCCCTTATCTCCTCCGTAAGTGGCTCGCCAAGCGTTCTTAAGATATTTAATAGCTTTGCTTTCCTGTAAGCTTGCCAATCCCTTGAGGGCGTATAGGTAAATGGAATCCCATAAGGCATTTCCACCCGGATAATCTTTCGTCAATTCCCAGAGGGCTTGAACCGCCTTCTTATCACCTATTTCCCCAAGAGCAACTATAGCCGCTTTACGAGTATCATCGCTTATCTCCTTATTTAACGCAATCCTCACTAAATCGTTTACCGCTTCCTTTGCCTTAAGCCTTCCCAAGGAGCGAACCGCGGATTCCCTTACCCAACTATCCTTTAAAGCTTTAATCAGATGGGGAATCGCCCTTTTATTGTTCAGCCACCCCAACAACTCCGCCGCATTATCCCTGATAAAATCATCGGGATTATTTAAGGCTTTTATTAGGCATTCCACCGCTCCTTTCCCGAATCCCCAGATAGCTCTTTTCGCAACTTCATCAAGCTCCCACGCCCTCTCACCCAAAGCCGGTATCAGAACCTCCACCCCAAAGAACTTACCGATAACTTTCGCCAGCTTATCGGGGAAAGAGCCAACTTCCAAAAAGGCGAGAAGAAACGGCGCCCTCTCCGGCGTAGAGGGAAGGTCCTCAGCGAAATCCCTTGAAGATAAATACTCATCAGGCTCTATTAATCCTTGAAATCCTTCCCGAACGATTTTCCCATCCTTCCCCTTTAAAATTATCTCTCCCTTCAGAATAGCTCCTGTATAGAGAAGGTTGATTGGTTCAAATGGCTTAACAGTTGGATTGAAGACCTCGGGAGGAGACCAGGGTGTCGGCATCTTCTCAATCTCCTCATAATCCCTTGTTTCTACCTCGTCCTCCTCTTCCTCAAAATACATACCCTCCCTTTGAATTTCCTCTCCTTGAAAAGGAGTGAACAATAGGAAATCACCCCTATAATAGCCACAGATGGGCTTGCCTTGGACATTTATTTCCAAAACAACATCGCAATCAGCGGACTTGTCAAGCACAACCTCCGCATTGGCGTTCTTCAATAAATGGTAGGAGATATCATAGAAGGGAAGAATGATTTTCCCCACATTTTCTATGCTTTGGTTGACAACTAATCGCACCTTTCTGACGGATTGTGAAGGATTAGGCAGGCTACTCGCCCAACAGCTTAAGAGAAAAAGCAAGGATAAGAAGAACGACCTTCTCATTCCCTTCCCCTCTTCATCGCTTTTGCTTCAGGAGATAGTCTCTTTCTCTTTCCCACCATATTCGCCATTTCCCAACATCCTCACCGTAATCGTTGTGGGCAATCTCCTTCAATGCCCCCCTCGCCGCCTCCCTAACCTCCTTGTCCTCATCAGTCATCAGCTCTAACAGTTCCTCCACTCCATAGGGAGATTGAAGATAACCCAACGCCTCCGCAGCCGATTTCCTCACCTTTGGGTCCTTATCCTTGAGATAGGGAATTATGACCTCCGAGGCTCCCTTCAAATCCGTCCACTTCAAAAACGAAGCGATTTCCTGCCTCCTCAGCGCGTCCTGGCAGGAAACGAGGAATTCGGCTAATGGCTTTATGGAATAAGGCGACTTCAGCTTTTCCATGAGGGAGAAGGCTGTGGAACGAACGCCGGCATCTGGGTCATATTTGTAGGCATCAACTATTGCGTTTATCGCTGTGGGATTGTTCAGCTTCGCCAAACAATCCAAAGCCTTTTCCCTGTTGTCAGAATCGTCATCGTTTTTGGAAGTGTAAATCAAATCGTTCATTATCTCCTCCGTGGGACCTATCTGCAAAATCGCATAAAGGGCAGACCTTCTGACCTCTTCGTCCTCACTATTCAGGAGATTAGCTATCTCTTTAAGCACCGATTGGTCTTTTATATGGCTTATAAGCCCCAAGACCTCATCCATCCCGTAGGAGCTTTTGGTTTCCACTATTTTCTTCAGCAAAGCGAGCAAGGGAGGAATAAATCTCTTATCGGTCAAAACGCTTTTCGTCTTAGCCTCCCATACTTCTGCTATTACTCTCAAAGTGGATATCTTCGCCCCAATTTCCGCCTCCTCATCATTGAGAATTGATAGGGCTAAATCAAGAAAGCGAGGGTCATTCTGTTGGGCGAGTCCATTGACAACGATAAGCCGAATCGTCACATCCTTGTCCTGCGCTAGGGAAAGAAGAAGTTCCTTCGCCCACTGCTCGTTGCTTTCCGCCAAAGCCCTCGCCATCGTCTCCTTCACTATGGGATTATCATCGGCAAGGGCGTCCTTTATCCTCTCTAAAGCCGGAATTCCGATGGAGACAAGAGCTTCAGCAGATAAGACACGCAAATCATGAACCACCCTAATCACTCCATCTTTGGTGAAGGGAGGGGTAAAGACTTCCTCAAAAGGCGTATAAATTCCCCCAATGCTTTCCTCTTTCCTCTCAGCTGGTGGGCTCACGGGCTGCAACTTCAAGGCAAAATAAAGAGCCTCTATGGAACGAGCATCTCCAATTTTCCCCAGGTTATAGGCTGATACTTCCCTCAGCCAAAGCGGTTGTTTGACATCGGTGAGGAAGGAAAGAAGGAGTTCGCTGGCTTCCTTAACCTTCAAGCTGCCGAGGCAATGGATGGCGGCTTGTCTAATCGTGGGCACTTCATCTTTGTCTTTCGCTATTTTAAGGCAGGGCTCTATTAAGCGTTTATCTTGTAAATTCCAAATAATTGTGAAGGCGGCTTCCCGAACATCTTTTTTCTCCATCTTGTTCATTATTATGGGCAAAAGACCATCCACAGCTCTTGAGCCAGCAGCTTTTAAGAGCTCCTCCGCCTTTTGCCGTTCAGGATAATTTTTATGTTCCACAGCTGAACGCCATCGCTTAACGATATTGGGTATATCCTCAGGTGAAGGAGTTGGCACGGGAACGACCTGAAGAGCTTTCCGAATTGCTTCCCCTATTTCAGAGCTCGGATTTTGTTGTAAAACATCCAAAAGGGGTTCGCGTGCCCTTGGGTCTTGAATCGCTCCCAGGGAGTAAGCGGCTGCTACCTTGATTTCCTCCTCTTCCTTTTTATCCTTCAAGACCGCTATGAGGGGTTCAACAGCTCTTTTATCCTTTAGATAGCCCAGCCATCTCACAGCCGTCATCCTAACATTCGGGCTTTCATCCTTTAAGGCGGAAATCAGCCCCTCAACCGCTCTATCTCCTCCCAACCTTCCCAAAACTTCCGCTGATAAGCCTCTTACACTTGGATTTCCACTCTTCAGGCAATCCAGAACGATTTCAATTCCTCCCTTCTCCTTCACTATTTTTGCCACATTGTCAACTATCTCCTCCCGTCTCAGCGTTGAGGGGCGGGCGGCATATTCCAGAAGATAGGGAATCGCTTTTGGCAATTTCGTTTTCTCAAGTGCGAGCGCTGAACTTATTTGTATCCATTCCGCCCTGCTATTTTTCAATAAGTAGACAAGTGGGTCAAAGAGCTGTTCTCCCAGTTCCTCAAGAAGAGGAGAAAGGGATTGGTAGGGTGCGCCAAAGCGAATATCGCCAGAACAAGCCACAGCAGCCAAAGCGTAGGGACCGAAACACTTGTAATACATCCTCGCGAACTTATCAATGAAGGAGCCAGGGACATCCAGAACTTTATAAAAGGGAGCGGATTCAGGGCTCTTATAATCATCTATATGCTGTTTTACCTCTACGGGGAGCTCATCGGGAGGCTCAGCATTTCCCCTGAAATCGTCCTCTATTTTGAATCCTTCCCTTGTCTCAAGGGAGATTTTCCCCTCAACATAAGCTCCCGTGTAAAGAACCCCCTCATTATATTTTTTGCTCAAAGCCCGGAACGAAGCAGAGATTTTAATGATGGCATCGCAATCAAAGGGAAAATTCCCCACCACGCTGCGTAAATACACAATTTGGAGAAAAGGCATTATCCTCCCAGCAAACCCTAAACGAGGTTGGGACTTTTCCCATTTGACATTTTCCCATTTCACATCCTCAAGAATTTTTATGACCTCCACTTTCTTCAAAGCGGGATGCCACTGCTCCTTGAGACGGATTTTAGCAAGGAGCTTATCATAGGCATCGGGAGGTTGTAGACCCGTGAAGGATGGTATATCTTCCAGCCCCTTTTCAATATCCGCTATATCCCCCTTCGCTTTTAGGGGCAGGAGAAGGAAAAGGAACAAAAGAAAAATCCCTATTCTCTTCATTTCATCTACCTCCTTTGAGGAAAAATCCCTTGTTGTTTTCCCACCATTCCCTCCAGAGAGAGACATTGTATCCGAGGTCCTGGTGGGTTATGCTTCTCAATGCGTTTAGCAGTTGCCAATCGTTCAATCCCTCGGGGCTTACGCTCAAACCGAGGGAATGAATCTCCTCAAAGAGGGAGAGAATGGGCTCAATTGCCCTTGGGTCTTGAATATCGGCGAGGGCAGAGATGGCGAGAGCCTTCATTTCGTAAGAGGAATTTTTGTCTTTCAAGATATTTATCAATGGCTCAACCGCCAAAGGACCGAGACGAACAAGGGCGTTATAGGCGCTTCTGCTCAAATCATAAGCTCTTTCGCTTTTATTCCACTCCAACCGCTCTAAAATCTGGATGATGAGGGGAATGGAGCGTGGGTCCTGAAGCTTGCCCAAGGAGATTATCGCTGATTCCTTCACATCTTTATTCCTATCGTTCAAAAGGGGGACAAGGGCGTCTACAGCCCTTTTATCCCCGATATCCCCCAACGCCCTCGCCGCTCCCTCCCTTACAATCGCATAGCTATCCTTCAAAGCCTCTATGAGAGCTTCCGTAGCTTTAAAGCTGCCAATTCTCCCAAGCGCTATCGCCGCTGCCCGCCGAACGATAGGGTATTCATCCTTCAAAAGCTTTAGGAGAGTATCAAGGGAATCTGTGAGACCGATTTCCCCCAATCCCTCCGCGCCCAAGCGGCGCACCTCGGGGTCGGGGCTTTTGCAAAGCTCTTCAAAAAATGGTATCGCTGAGGGAGATTTGTATCTCCTCAAAGCGTTCAGAAGCTCGATATCAAGCGCGCCCGCCCTCTTATTCAATAGGGAGATGAGATGGGGAATCGCCCTCTCATCCCCCAGCTGGGAGAGGGCTACGGCAATAGGCTTCTCCAAAGAGGGGTCGCTGTTCATCAGGGAGACCAAATCGTCTGCGATTCCCTCCCTCCAAACGAGGACGAGAGTGGAGAGGCATTTGGTCTTAACATAATCGCTTATTTTAGGGTTTTTGACAATCGTTAGCAATCTCTCCTTTATTGATTCATCCTTCTTACCCGCTAATGAGAAGATTAAAGCCTCCCGCAGGAAATAATCCATATCTCGTTCCAATGCCATTTCCACCACTTCGGGAGGATATTCCCCTCCCATCGCCTCCAAAGCACGAAGGGCGCTCATCCTCACCTCGTTCTTCTCCTTATCGTCCTTTAATATGGAAAGCAAAAAATCCCTGACCCTTTGGGAGGGGAATTGACGCAGGGCAAAGACAGCCTGGCTCCTCACATCAACATCTTCACTCTTATTTTGAGCTATGGAGAGCAAGGGTTCCAAAGCCTCTTGGGCTTTGAGATTGGCGAGAACCCTGATAGCTACGATTTTTCGCTGGGGATTATCCCCTTTAAGAACCGCAAGGAGGGGATTGATTGCCGGCTTCCCGATTTTATATAAGGCATATTCCACCTGGGAAAGGTAGGATGGGTTGGTTTCCTCTTCTAAAGAAGCGATGAGAGGTTCAACCGCTCTTGGGTCCTTAAGCTTCCCAAGTGTTAACGCTATGTCTCCCCTCACATAAAAAGGATAATCTTTTTCATTGAAGAGGGAGAGAAGGGCATCAACCGCAGGAGCCCCTATTTTATAAAAAAATCTGCTTAAATTGCCGTAAAATCTCCCTTCCTTGAAATCCTCAACGAGAAACTCAATTGCTCTTGGGTCTCTTGTGTTAACAAGAGCGGATATGGCGGTGTAGTAATAATCGTATATTTTCCCACCCTCACGGGATTTCCTCGCGAAATCAACCAAGAAATCGGCTGCCTTCTTCCCGCCAATTTCACCAAGGGCTTCAATAGCCGCCTTACGAACCTCTTCTTTTTCCTCCTCATTTTTCGCAATCTCAATCAATTTATCAACCGCCTCGCTTGCCTTCAGCTTTCCCAAGGCGCGAATCGCCGCTTCCCTTACATTTGTGGAAGGGTCGTTCAGCCTCTCCATCAAGTAAGGGATAGCCTTCTCATCGCCGATATCCCCCAAAGCGGAGGCGGAAGCTGAGCGAATAGAGGCATCTTCATCCTTGAGCAAGGGAATGAGATGCTCCACCGCCCTCTTGTCCTTGGCTATTCCCATTAGATAAACCACATCCATCCTCACAATTTGGTTCTTGCTCCCCAGAGCGGATATGAGGGATTCAACCGCTGAGGGAGCGAGTTCAGCGAGGGCGTTGTAGGTTGACCTGCTTACTTTCCAATCCCCGTCTGCCAAAGCAGGTATGAGAGCATTTATGCCGAGGAATTTCCCCAAAGCGATAGCGAATTTATCGGGGAAGGAGCCTCTATCGAGGAAGGCTTGAAGGAAGGGCGCCTGCTGGGGCTTATAAGGCGGGTCATAGGAATGGGAGAATTCACTTGGTAGCCAAAGTCCCTCAAATCTTTCGCTTACTGCTCTCCCATCCTTTCCCCTAAATGTTATGCTCCCCTTAAGCTGAGCGCCAGTGTAAAGCATATCAAATTCCTGCTCGGGATTAAGGGCAAATTCTTCCGCTGGTGTGCCAAGTGAGATGGGAATTGGCATCATAATCCCTGGACCACCATCACCGTAGAATTCCTCCCAATATTCTATCTCGTCGTTTTCCTCTAAAATAGTCATCCTTTTAACCTCCTCTTCTTCCAATCCCGCAAATGGGGTGAATAGGAGCTCTCCCCTTTTATCGTAATAACCCCAAAGGGGTTTCCCCTCCACTTTTATCTCTAAAGTGGCGTCGTAATCCTCCGCGTTCTCCGGCAAAATCTGAACATTCGCCCATTTCAGAAAGCGAGAAACCATATCCTTGAAGGGGAGATAGATTTCCCTCGCTTTCCCATAGTCTTGGGAAATGATAAGCTTAACTCGTTTTATGTTTCCATCTGCCTGTTGGGCAGAGGCTATCGGCGCGAGCGAAAAGGGAAAGACGAAGATAGTCAATAAAAGGAAGCCGAATCTTCTCATTTCCTCTCTGCCTCCTTCTTGCTTCCTTTCTATTGATTAGACGCTTTGGAGAATTGGTTTGTTTCTCTCTATTCAAAATTTAATAGCATTTTAGGGTGGTGTTTAATTTATTGCGGATATAGTTACGCCGAATATTTCGCTACGCATAATTCCCCAAAATCCCCCATAAATTATTCTTGATGTAGAGCATAAATCGTAAATCCGCATTATTTGAAACGCTACCAATTTTAGTTACCCCTTCCCCCTTCCAAGACCTTGACCCATATCAGCACGAAAAACCAAACTACCTCAAATTATTTATTCAAACTATCCCAACCTTCACGAGGTCAACGATATCTATCATTCCCAAGACGCGTCCTTCCTCATCAACAACCGGCAAATCGTCTATATTCCTCTCCTGCATCAATCTTAAAGCTTCAGCGGCCAGCTTCCCCTTTTGAATGGTTATCGGCGTCTCGGTCATAATTTCCTTCGCGGGCTTGTTCAGAACTTTCTCATCAAGAAGGAGGTGGCGTCTTATATCGCCATCTGTGATTATTCCCACCAATTTGTTATCCTCATCTACAACGCTTGCCGCTCCTCCCCTTGCCTTAGTGATTGTGAAAAGGACATCCCTTACGAGGGTATCCTCCCCAACTACCGCATGACGCTTTCCCGTGCGCATCACATCCTCCACTTTCAACAGCAATCTCCTGCCGATTGTCCCACCCGGATGGAGCCTCGCGAGGTCGTCCCTCGTCACCTTCCTCAAACTCATAACCGCTATGGCAAGGGCATCTCCCATAGCCATCGTTGCGGTGGTGGATGAGGTAGGGGCGATGCCGAAGGGACAGGCTTCCCTTTCAACGCTTACATCTATCACTATATCCGAGGCTTTTGCGATACTTGAATCCGGGTTTCCCGTGAGAGCTATCAGCTTTATTCCCAAGCGTTTGAAGAAGGGGATGATGTTTATCAGCTCTTCCGTCTCGCCGTTATAGGAGATGAGGACGACGATGTCGTCGGAGGAAAGGAGCCCCAGCTCGCCGTGCATTGCCTCAGCGGGATGGAGGAAGACGGAAGGGGTTCCCGTGGAGGCGAAAGTGCTCGCTATCTTTCTGCCCACCGCTCCCGACTTACCAATCCCCGTGATAACCACCTTGCCCTTACAAAATAGTATTTCCTCAACCGCTTCATATATCGCCTCATTTATCTTTTCCCTCAACCCTAAAACCGCTTCCCCCTCTATTTTAAGGACTTCCCCTATTATCTGCTTTATCCTTTCCTTATCCTTCTCTTCCCTCATAGTTCAATCTGGCTTACCTGCAAGCCATACTGCCTGCACTTCTCCAAAATCTCCTCATCGGGTGCCCCAACGGAGAGGATTCCGGGGAGAATCCTCATTTGATGGATTTCCAGGAAACGCCTCAGGAAGTAAAGGGTATATTCCCCATCTCTTTTAGTTCCTGATGAGGCGAAATAGCCCGCCGGTTTCCCTTTGAACTCTCCCACCAAATTCGGACCTTGGTCGAAGAGCCTCTTCATTTTCCAGGAGATATTGCCGAAGTAGCAGGGAGAGCCGACGAACAAAACCTCCGCCGAATAAAAATAGTTGATGGAAACGATGTCCACCTTAGCGACGACTACATCCGCACCCGCTTCCCTTGCTCCCTCCCCTATGGCTTCAGCCATCTTCTCCGTATTTCCTGTTTGTGAATCATAAACAACTAAAACCCTCATCGCTTAATACCTCCTTTTTAAATATTATATTCGTAAAGAGGGTTCCACATCAAATTCCTCTTCTCCCCTCTTTATGAATTCATAATAGCCCAAAACCGCAACCATAGCCGCATTGTCCGTGCAGAGATATAAGGGAGGGATGTAAAGCTCCCAATTTTCTTCCCTTGCTTTCTCCTCAAATCTTTCCCTCAACCTGCTGTTCGCTATCACTCCCCCTCCAAGGAGAACCCTTTTAAGGGAGAACTGCCGACAAGCCATAGCTGTTTTCTCCACGAGAGTCTCCACCACGGCTTCCTGAAATGAGGCGCATAAATCTTTGACGGGAATCTCGCCATTCGCTTGAAGTCTCCTCACTTCCCGCAAGACGGCTGTCTTCAGCCCACTGAAGGAGAAATCCCAGCTATCGGGAAGAAGGGGGCGTGGGAAATCAATGAATCTTGGATTCCCTTCCCTTGCCAATTTATCAATTATCGGTCCTCCGGGATAGCCAAGATTCAATAGCTTTGCGACCTTATCGAAAGCTTCGCCCGCTGCGTCGTCCCTCGTCCTACCAAGATATCGGACTGATTTATCCTCATTTAGGATGAAGAGATTCGTATGTCCTCCAGAGACTACGAGGCAGAGGGCGGGAAGGGGGATATCGGGTTTTATGAGGAAATTAGCGTAGATATGAGCTTGGATATGGGAAACGCCTACGATTGGCTTTTTAAAGGCAAGGGCAAGGGTTTTGGCGAAGACAACACCCACGAGAAGCGAGCCCGGAAGCCCGGGTCCCTTCGTAACGGAGATTAAATCAATGTCTTGAATTTGGAGATTCGCTTTTTTGAGTGCTTCATCAACAACGGGGATAATGGCTTCCAAATGTTTGCGAGAGGCTATCTCGGGAACAACGCCTCCGAAAACCCTATGGAAATCCACCTGGGAAGCAACTATATTTGAGAGAAGATTTTTTCCATCTTCCACTACCGCGGCCGCGGTCTCATCGCAACTGGTTTCTATTCCTAAAACCAACATAGTATTTTAAATTATATAACTTCCTTTTATTTTGCAAATATTTGGGAAATTGCTATAATTTTTAATTGAGCCGATGTAGCTCAGCGGAAGAGCGGGTGATTCGTAATCACCAGGTCGTGGGTTCAAATCCCACCGTCGGCTCCATATTTAATCTTTAATTTTCCCCTTGATAAAATATAAATCCCTGTAATAATTCCCTATTTGATATGCGAGTTTCAAAATTGTTCCTCTTATTTTTTATTTCTCTATTTCTATCGCTGGGCTATGGAAGTAATAAGGTCATAAATCTGAAAATGGTCTTACAACCTCCTCGTTTGGATGCCCTCTTTGATGACGAATGCTGGAAGGAAGTGGAATGGATTGACGATTTCGTTCAATCCGAGCCGATAAGGAAAGCACCTCCCTCTGAGCGAACAGAGTTCAAGGTAATGCAGTATAAAAACGACCTCTACTTCGCAATCAAATGCTACGATAAACGCCCCCTTGAAATCACTGCCCTTCAAAAGAAAGAGGATGGAGAGATGGGTTCGGACGATTGGTTTGAGATAAGGATTGATACCTACCTGGATAAGAGAAATTTCTATTCCTTCCGCTTCAATTCCATAGGAACGAAGAGGGATGAGAAATGGGGAAATCTGGAGTGGGATGGGGATTGGGAAGTTGTGGCGAAGGTAACCGATGAAGGTTGGGTGGCTGAGTTAAGGATTTCCCTCATCCCTTTGGCTTTCC
>Ga0080004_1096289_pt1 | contig 27250 bp, 31 predicted proteins | sample WasSprMetagenome_FD_69207 | JGI IMG/M metagenome (GOLD analysis project Ga0080004, IMG submission 69207) | Sulfidic aquatic microbial communities from Washburn Spring, Yellowstone National Park, USA - WS (SPADES assembly) (version 2) | ecosystem: Environmental > Aquatic > Thermal springs > Hot... | reverse complement strand
AGCAGAAGCGTATCAGCGGCTTTCGTACCAAGAAAGAGGCCGAGGCGAAATTGGCGGAAATCATCGCCGAGGTGGAGCGCGGGACGTACCTGGACCCGGCCAAGATGACCGTGGGCGAGTACCTCCAGGAGTGGCACCGGATGCGGGAGGAGAGACTTTCCGAATCCGCCTGGCACCGCTACCGGGGCCTCATAGAGCAATGGCTCGTTCCGCTGCTCGGTAGCGTGCCCCTGGCAAAGCTCCAGCCCCTTCAGATCGAGCAGGCTTACGAGACCATGAGGAAGTCTCCCCGCAAGGACGGCAGACCGGGCACCGTCTCCCCTACCACCGTCCACCACGCCCACTGCGTCCTGCACAAGGCCCTGCGGGATGCGGTGAAGAAGCGCCTCATACCCTACAACCCGGCCGATGCCGTTGAAGCCCCGCGCCGGAAGCGCAAAGAACCACGGGCATACGCCGAAGAGGAAGTCAACCGGCTACTGGCCGCCGCCGAGGGCACGCGCCTTTATGCTCCCATCGCGCTGGCGGCCTACACCGGCATGCGGTTGGGTGAAATCCTGGGCCTCAAGTGGGAGGATGTAGACCTCGAAAGCGGCACCATTTTCGTCCGCCGCGCCCTTAAACGGTCGAAGGAGCGTGGCCTGGTGCTGGAGGAGCCCAAGACCGCCAAGAGCCGCCGCCGCATTGAGATCGGCCCCGACACCATAGCGGTGCTGAAGCGACAGAAAAGACTCCAAGCCGAATGGCGGCTGAAGGCGGGACCGGCCTGGCAGGACACCGGCCTGGTCTGCACCATGGAGGACGGCTCTCCTGTAAACCCGCACGGCTTTTCTAGCGCCTTCTGCAAGCTGGCGGCGCGGCTCGACATCGGCGGCGATATGCACGCCCTGCGCCACACCCACGCCACCTTAATGCTCAAGGCCGGCGTCCCGCTGAAGGTGGCCCAGGAGCGGCTGGGGCACGCCAGCATCACCATGACCGGGGACATCTACTCCCACGTCCTGCCCGGCATGCAAAAAGAGGCGGCGCACGCCGTAGAGGAGGCCCTGCGCCGCAGAAACACGTGACCAATTTGTGACCAAAACGGCCTCCCCAAGTCCGGGAGGCCGCATTTTTGCTGGAAAAAATGGAGCGGGTGACGGGGATCGAACCCGCAGCCCTCAGCTTGGGAAGCTGATGCTCTACCATTGAGCTACACCCGCACAACTATATTCTAGTCGAGAGGCCTTGTCTCTGTCAAGCCCCTCCGCCGCGTTCGTGGCACCGGAAGGCGCATCCAAGCATATGTTGGAAAAAAGAGCGGAGGTGACCAGGATGCGCTACGTGGTGCAGCCCCGCGATACCTTGCTGGGTATTGCCCGGCAGTTTGGCGTGGAACTGGAGGATTTACGTTCCGAGAACCCGATGATCCGGCCGCCTATGCGCCCTGATGAGGTGCTTTACCCCGGAGAGATCATCAACGTTCCGGTAGGCCCGCCAGTGCCACCGCCTCCGGTACCGCCGCCACCACCCACGGTTGTCGAGTACATCATACAACCCGGAGACACGCTCTATGCTGTCAGCCGCCGCTTTAACCTTCCCGTCGACGTGATAGTTGCGCGCAACCCGCATCTGCTCGGCCGGCCCGAGCTCATTTTTCCGGGAGAAATCATTTATCTAGATTACACCGGCCGCGTTTAGAGCCAGCCCAGGGTGCGCCGGACCAGGGCCCGGTAGGCGTCAAGGAGCAGGCGGGTGACGCGGCCGGGCCTCCCCTTTCCGATGGCGCTCCCGTTGACCGTCACCACGGGCACCACCTCGCGGACCGAGTTTGTGAGAAAAACCTCGTCGGCCGACAACAACAGGTCCGGCCCAAAAAGCCGTTCTTCAACGGGTTGACCCATTTCCCGGGCCAGTCTCATGACTGTTTCTCTGGCCAGACCGGGAAAGATGCCCGCCTCCACGGGGGGCGTGAGCACCTTCCCCTGGACCACTACGAACAAGTTGCTTACGCTGCCCTCGGCCACCGCGCCGTCGGTGTTCAACATGATGGCCTCCTGTGCCCCCATGGCCCGGGCCTCGCGGTAGGCCAGAACGTTGTTCAGGTAGTTCAGGGACTTGGCCTCCAACGGGACGGCCGCCGGGAGATTGCGCCGCGTACGCACCACCACTGCGGCAATACCCTTCTGGTAAACCCGGGGATCGATGGCCAGGGGCGTGGTATGTACGACCAGGGTCGGCTTTGCCGGGGCGGGCGGCTCGATGCCCAACCCTTCCCCCCGCGTGACCGTAATCCGCACGTAGGCGTCCGGGAGCTTGTTGGCCTCGAGCGTCACCTCCACCGCCTCCCGAACGGTACCGGGCGGCCACGGCAGTTCGAGGCCGATAAGGGATGCCGAACGGTACAGGCGGGCCACGTGCTCTGTTAGTTGAAACGGGCGCCCACCGTAAGCGCGCAGGGTTTCGAATACGCCGTCGCCGTACAGAAACCCCCGGTCCGCCACGGAAACGCGAGCCCCGTCGGCCGGGACCAGTCTGCCGTTCAGATAGACGTACTCGGTCCGGTCCCTTCCTTCGCTCCTGCCCATGAGCGCCTCACAAGCTCAAAAAACGCGGTGCACCGCGATGGTCTGATGCCGGCCGGTCCCCACCCCAATGAGGGCCACCGGTACCCCGGTCAACTCTACGATACGCTCCACATAACGGCGTGCGTTCGCCGGCAACGCCCCGTATTCCCGGACGCCGGAAATGTCCTCGTCCCACCCGGGTAGGGTTTCGTAGACGGGTTCACACTCTGCCAGCACCTTCAGGCTGGCCGGGAACTCCGTCAGCTCTTCACCGCGGTAGCGGTAGCTGCGGCAGATGCGGACCTCCGGGAGACCACTCAGGATGTCGAGCTTGGTGAGAGCCAGATAATCGAGTCCGTTGATGCGGGCCGCGTACCGCACCACCACGGCGTCGAACCAACCGCAGCGGCGGGGACGGCCCGTGGTGGTCCCGAACTCCCTGCCCCGCTGCCGCAGGAGGTCCCCCAACTCACCGTGCAGTTCGCTCGGAAAGGGGCCCCCGCCCACCCGGGTGACGTAGGCCTTAGCCACCCCCACCACGCGGTCGATCCGCGTCGGGCCGATGCCCGCCCCCAGGCAGGCCGCGCCTGCCGTAGGGTGGGACGAGGTCACGTAGGGGTAAGTGCCGTGGTCGAGGTCCAGTAGGGTACCCTGGGCGCCCTCGAAAAGGACGTTGCGGCCGGCCTTAATGGCTTCGTTGACGACGACGGAAGTGTCCGCCACGTAAGGACGGATGCGCTCGGCCAGCCGCAGGTACTCCGACAGCACCTCCTCGAAGTCGAACCCGGGGACCCCGTAGATCTGGGACAGCACCTTGTTCTTCTCGGCAATGTTATCCCTCAGGCGTGCCGCAAATTCCTCGGGGTCCAGCAGGTCCACCACCCGGATCCCGCTGCGGGCCGCCTTGTCCATGTAGGCCGGCCCGATGCCCCGGCGCGTGGTACCAATACGCGAATCGCCCCGGCGGTCTTCCTCCGCCTCGTCCAGCCGACGGTGGTAAGGCATAATGAGGTGGGCCCGGGGGCTGATGCGCAGGTTGCCGGTGGAAATCCCCTGCTCGGCCAGCATGTCCAGTTCCCGGACCAGCACCGCCGGGTCGATCACCACCCCGTTGCCGATGAGGCAGATTTTATCGGGGTAGAAAATACCCGAAGGAATCAGGTGCAGCCGGAATTCCTGCCCGTCAATCACCACCGTATGCCCGGCGTTGTTACCCCCCTGGTAGCGCACCACCAGGTCGGCTTCCCGCGCCAGGAAGTCCGTGATCTTGCCCTTTCCTTCGTCCCCCCACTGGGTACCAATGAGCACCACCGTTGACATTGCTACCCCTCCTCAAGGCGCTTCCGGATTTCCCGCGCGGCAACCATCCCGGATGCCGACGCCTGGGCCAGACCCCGCGTAATCCCGGCCCCGTCCCCCACCGCGAATAGATTGGCCACCTGCGTCTCGAGATGGGCCGTGAGCATGAGGCGGCAGGAGTAGAACTTGACCTCAACCCCGTACAGGAGGGTGTACCGGGAGCACACGCCCGGTGCCACCCGGTCCAGGGCCTGCAGCATTTCCACGATGGCGACCATATGCCGGTGGGGAAAAACCAGGCTTAGGTCCCCCGGAGTAGCCTCGCGCAGCGTGGGGGTGACCAGACCCTTGGCCAGGCGCTCGGGCGTACTCCTCCTTCCTGCCAGGAGATCGCCCAGGCGCTGGACGATGACGCCCCCACCGAGGAGGTTGGCCAAACTGGCCACGTACCGACCGTAGGCAATGGGGTCCCGGAAGGGTTCGGTGAAGGTCTTGCTTACCAGGACGCTGAAATTGGTATTAGACGTCTTGCGGTACGCGTGGCTGTGCCCGTTGACGGTGATCAAACCGTCGTTGTTTTCCATTACCACTTCGCCGTACGGGTTCATACAAAAGGTGCGCACTTTGTCGTGGAAGGTCTTGGAATAGTAGATGAACTTGGATTCATAGCACACCCGGGTGAGGTGGTCCATGGTGACGGCCGGCAGTTCCACGCGCACACCGATGTCCACCGGGTTGACCGCCGTCTCGAGCCCCAGCCGCGCGGCCTCGCCCACCAACCAGCTCGCCCCCTCCCGACCGGGTGCCACCACCACGAACCGGGCTGCAATTTCCTCGCCGTCCACGGTGCGTACGCCGACCACGGTCCGGTCGCCGACTATAAACCCAGCCACCGGCCGGCAGGTGCGGATGGTCACCCCCCGTGCCAGCAGGTAATCCCGCATGCGCCTCAGGATGTCCCGGCAGCGGCCTGTACCCATGTGCCGGATGGGAATGGGTACGAGTTTCAATTCCGCCTGCAGGGCGCGCCGTTCGATCTGCCTGATCTCTTCTTCCTGGGCCACACCGTAGAGGGTTTCGGGGGCGCCGAACCGGAGGTAAACCTCGTCAACCTCCCGGATAAGGGCGGCCAGCCGCTCCTCACCAACGTACTCCTCCAGACTGCCCCCCACCTGGGCGGACAGGGTCAGCTTGCCGTCGCTGAAGGCGCCGGCACCCCCCCAGCCACACAGAGCGTTGCAGGGCTTACAGTAACGACAGCCGCCGCCCGCCTCCCGCGACGGGCAATTGCGCTTTTCAACGTCCAGTCCTTTTTCCAGCATCAATATGCGCGGTACCTTTGACCCGTTCTTCACCAGTTCCAGCGCGGCAAAGATGCCCGCCGGCCCTGCGCCCACGATGATTACGTCGTACACAATCCTTCCCTGCCTCTATTCGCGGGCCAGACTCACAAACCTGGCGTATTCTTTCAGGAAACCCAACTCCACGGTTCCGACCGGCCCGTTGCGTTGCTTGGCCACGATTATTTCGGCCACGCCGCGGTTCTCGGTATCGGGGTAATAGTACTCGTCCCGGTAGATGAAGATAATCACGTCCGCGTCCTGCTCCAGGGCCCCCGACTCCCGCAGGTCCGACATAATGGGCCGTTTATCGTGCCGTTGCTCCACGGCCCTGCTCAGCTGGGACAGGGCTACAATCGGCACGTTGAGCTCTTTGGCCAGAGCCTTTAGGGAACGCGAGATCTCGGTCATTTCCTGCTGCCTGTTTTCGGCGCGGCGGGTGGCCTGCATCAGCTGCAGGTAGTCTATTACCAGTAACCCCAGACCATGCTCGGCCTGGAGCCGCTTTGCCTTCACGCGCAATTCCCTCACCGTAAGGGAGGGTGTATCGTCTATGAAGAGGGGCGCGCGGGCCAGGTACCCCGCCGTGCGCGTTAGCCGCTGCCAGTCCTCCTCGGTCAGCGGGCCGGTGCGCAGCTTACGGGAGTCGATCATGGCCTCGGCACAGAGCAGGCGCTTGACCAGCTGCTCCCTGGGCATCTCCATGCTAAAGATGCCGACGGGCATGTTCATTTTGCAGGCCACGTGCTGGGCGATACCCAGGGCCAGGCTGGTTTTACCCATGCTTGGGCGCGCCGCGAGGAGGACCAGGTCTCCTGGTTGCAAACCCGCCGTCATGCGGTCGAGGTCCGCATACCCGGTGGGTACGCCCGCCAGGCCTTCCTTACCGCTGAAGCGCTCGAGTTGCGCGAACGCCTGAAGTAGGACCTCCCGTACGGCGACGAAGGCCCGGTCCGAGCGTCGCCCGGTGATCTCGAGCAACTGCTGCTCGGCCTGCGCCACCAGTTCCTCGGAACTCTCGGCCTCTTCGTAGCCCATCTCGGCCAGGCGATTGGCAATAGCGATCACCTGGCGCAGGATGGCCTTCTCACGTACGATATGCGCATACCAATCCGCGTTGACGGTAGCGGGGACCATGTTAGTCAGGGTCGCGATGTAACCGGCCCCGCCGACCTTTTCCAGTTCCCCCTCCCGATCCAGCTCGTCGACCACGGTCAGGAGGTCAACCGGCCCCCCCCTCTCGCTGACCCGGATGATGGCCCTGAATATGGTCTGGTGGCTGGCGCGGTAAAAATCGGCCGGCTCCACAATGGCCATAACCTTGTACAGGGCCTCCTGGTCCAGCAGGCAGGCCCCAAGTACCGCCTGCTCCGCGTCAATGCTATGGGGTGGTATGCGCTCCCGCACGGCTAGATGGCCACCACCTCCACGGTGAACTGCACGTGCACTTCCGCATGCAGGCGTGCCGTAACCTCGAAGGTGCCGGTGGCCCTGATGGGCTCACGCAGAACGATCTGCTTGCGGTCCAATTCCAGGCCCAACTGCCGCGCCACGGCCTCCGCAATGTCCCGGGTACCCACCGAACCATAGGGCTTTCCGGTACTACCCATCCGTACCCCGACGCGGATCGTCTTTCCCTGCAGCCGTCGTGCCGTGTCGCGGGCACGCTGAAGCAGCCTCTCCTCGCGCCTCAAAGACGTCTCCTTCTCAGCCTCCAAGGCCTTCTTCTTACCCGGGGTGAGGGGTTCGGCCAGGCCGCGCGGCAAAAGATAGTTCCGTGCGTAGCCTTCGGCCACCCGCACCACGTCTCCCTTTCTTCCCAGCCCCGAGACGTCCCGGAGCAGCACTACCTCCATCAGTCCTTCTCCCCCCGTCCCTCGCAAAGGCGGCGCCAGTTACAGACCGGGTCCAGCGCCCCGATGAGGACACACACCACCAGAGCGAAGGGCCAGTAGAACACGACCGCGGCCAGGAGTAGAAAACGCAGGGCGCGCTGACCGCGGAAGGTCTGGAAGTAATACGCCACCACCGCAGACCCCACCGCCAGAAGGGGCCATACGGACAGGTAAAGAACGTTCTTGCCCACGGCCGCCACCACCGGCCAGCGCCACTGGTCTCCGGCCAGGGTGAGGCTCAGTCCGAGAATGGGCAACCAGACTATGTACCAGGGCAGGTACAGGTAACGCCACACCACAGGCTCACCTGCAGGCAGGCCCAAGGAACGAAATAGCCGGTCCAGGATGAAATAGGCGGCCACGGCCACCACGACGGCCCAGAGGAGAAAATTGGCGGGCCCGAGGAGACGAGCCGCCTCCCAAAGGTGGCCTACCCACACTCGGGCTTCGCCCCCGGGAACGAGGTCTGCCAGCGGTTCCGCTGCGGCCGGTACCGCGGCCGGGGGTACAAACCACAGACCGGCGCGCCAGGCCACCGACAGGCAGGCGACAGCCACCATAACGGAGGTACCCACGGTTGCAGCTAGAGCACGCCCGCCGGGAACGTGGTTCTTGAACAGCAAACCCAGCAACAGCCCCGGCAAGCCCGTTTCCGCCACCAGCAAGAAAGGCCAGGACACCCGTAGCATAAAAAATAGGAGCGTCAGGGCCCCGGCCCAGGCTCCGGCACCGGCGACCAACCCTGCCCTGCGGACCACTACCCCCAGGATAACCGGAATGGCCACCTGTAGGACCGGAAGGTAAGCGCCAAGCAGCCCCAGCGCGGCGGTCATTGAGGCCAGGGCCGCGACACCCAGCAGAGTCTTTGCCGGATGGCCCAGCAAAGGCCTCACCTCTTCCGGTCCGCAAGGAAATAACTCAGGTAGCTGGAGAGGTCACCGTACCAGCGCTCCACTTCGTGGCCGTCATCTATATTCTGCCTTAGCTTGGCCTCCACCCGTAAATCCAGGACCGAAAACCCTATACCGAGGCGCCGGGCCAGGACGTAGCAGGTGATGACCACGCCCGCCAGGGCGTCGACCAGTTTGTCGTCGCTCCCCCCGGCCATGGCCCGGAAGACAGCCGCCGTAGACGCCACGAGGTCGGCCTTCAACCACTCGACCACCCGTAGGTTCCTGGCAATCCCGGTTTCCTGGCCCACCGACAACCACATCACCCCCGCCCGGGCCGGCCCGACCAGCCCCTACTCTACCACGAAGGGCAATAGGGCGATGATCCGCGCCCGCTTGATGGCCGTGGTCAGCATGCGCTGGTGACGCGCACAGTTACCGGAAATGCGGCGGGGGAGGATTTTTCCGCGCTCGGTGATGAACTTCCTCAGGCGCGCCACGTCCTTGTAATCAACGGTGGGAATGCGGTCCACACAGAAGGCACATATGCGTTTTTTGCCCCGCCGTCCACGCTCCTTCTTCACCCGCTCACCTCGCATCTAAAAGGGTAGTTCGTCCTCCTGAAAACTGATTTCGCTCTCCAGCTCGGTGCTTTCCGCGTCGGCAGGTATGGTCTGCTCCCGCGGGCGGTCCAGGAAGCGTACGTTGTCAGCCACCACTTCGGCCGCCCTACGCCGAATGCCCTGGCTGTCCTCGTAGGACCGCACCCGCAGGCGCCCCTCCACCGCCACCAGGCGCCCCTTGTTTAGTACCCGGGCACATGTCTCCCCCATCTTGCGCCACACGACGATGTCGATGAAATCCGTCTCCCGCTCACCCTGACGGTTGGCAAAGGGACGGTCCACCGCCAAGGTAAAGGAAGCGCGGGCCACGCCTTCGGCTGTATACCGCAGTTCCGGGTCGCCGACGAGGCGGCCGATCAAGACGACGCGATTCAACAAGGCCACCACCTCAATTCATTTCCCGCCGGACGATGATGTGGCGCAGGACCTCGTCCGTAATGCGAAAAACGCGGTCTAGCTCCTTGGCGGCGGCGGGCGGCGCATCGAAATGGGCTACCACATAATAGCCCTCACGGAGGTGCTTGATTTCGTACGCCAGACGCCGCTTGCCCCAGCGGTCCATCCTGACCATCCGGCCGCCGGCATCTTCTACGATACCCTTGACCCTGTTGAGGATGCCACCGGTACGTTCCTCGTCCAGATCGGGACGCAGAATGAAAACGGTTTCGTAGGGGACCAGAGTTTCACCCCCTTCCCACGGTCTTTACGGCCCCACCACGCTGGGTGGAGCAGGAAGGAGTACGGCAACGCCTTTAGCTTAGCACAAAATCCGCGGCGCGGCAAGGGCCGCCCGCCCCCGTTGCGCCCCGTTGCGGCCGCCGCTCACACGTGAAAACGGAAATGAATTACGTCCCCATCCTGCACCAGGTAGTCGCGGCCCTCCAGGCGAATTAACCCCAATTCTCGCGCCCGGGCTAGAGAACCCGCCCGCACCAGCTCCGACCACGGGAGGACCTCGGCACGGATGAAGCCGCGCGCGAAGTCGCTGTGGATCTTGCCGGCCGCTTCGACGGCCCTTGTACCACGGGGAATGGTCCAGGCCTTTAGTTCGGTCTGGGTCGTGAAGAAGCTGATCAGCCCGAGAAGGGCATAGGCCTCCCGAACCAGCTGCGGCAGGCCGCCGCGGCCCCAGCCGAGGGCGGACCGAAACTCCGCCCGCTCCTGGGGAGGCATCTCCAGCAGTTCCACCTCCAGCCTGGCCGGCACGATGACGACCGGTGCGCCGAAGGCCTGGCCGTGCTGCACCACGGCGCGAACCAGAGGGTTCTCCTTTGCAGCCTCGTACTCCTCTTCCGCAACGTTGGCCACGTAGAGCACGGGCTTGATGCTGAGCAGGGAGAGTTCGCGAGCCAGGTCCCGGGACTCCGGCGAGAGGGTGGCGCGCCACAGGGGGATACCCCGCTCCAGGGCCGCCGTGAGCTCGGCCGCCGCCTGGGCGCGTTCCGCAGCCCGCCGGTCTGGCTGGCGCACGCGGGCCAACCGCCCTCTAGCCCGTTCCGCGGTCTCCAGGTCCGCCAGCATCAGCTCGAGCTCCACGGTCTCCACGTCCCGTACGGGATCAAGCCAGCCAGGAACATGTGTCACGTCCGGGGCCTCAAAACACCGTACCACATGTACCAGGGCGTCGACCTGGCGTATGTGGGCCAGAAAGCGGTTCCCCAGACCTTCGCCCCGGCTGGCCCCCCGGACCAGCCCGGCCACGTCCAGGAAGCGTACCGTGGCGGGCACCACCCGCGGCGGGTTGAGCGCCGCGGCCAGTCGCTCCAATCTGGGGTCCTCAAGGACCACCACCCCCACGTTGGGGTCCACGGTGCAGAAAGGGTAAGGTGCCACGGTCGCCCCGGCCCCGATGAGGGCGTTGAAGAGGGTAGATTTGCCCACATTGGGCAAACCGACTATTCCGCAGCTCAGACTCAACCTTTGTCCTCCTCGACACCCCCGGCCCAGACCGGGGCGCGAATGGACTTCATGAGCTTGATACGCGGCAGCATCAGCACGCGACCGCATTTCAGACAGCGGATGCGGACGTCGATCCCCGTGCGGAGCACCTCCCACCGGTCTCCGCCGCAGGGGTGGGTCTTGCGTAGCTGGATTACGTCACCCACCCTCAAGCGCATGGCTCACCCTACACCGTCTGCCAAGGGATGGTCCAGCCGGACCAGGGATGGAGGCCCAGTGCCGCAAGCAGGTGCCACGCCCCACCCAGGAGCCGGGAGCCCGAGAGGGCCTGGCAAAGGAAGGACACTCCGGGTACGGCCTGCGGGAAGACGGTCCCCTGGCGCAAGGGAGCCAGTGCGAAGGCCAGGACCATGATGATTATACCGGCCCGTAACAGCCCCAGCGCAAGCCCCCCCAAACGGTCCAGGAAACCCAGGCCCACGGTGCTCACCATGCCGCAGGCGGCACGTCCCACGGCCACGGCCAACCGCTCGATCACCAGAAAAACGGCCGCGAAGGCTACCACGTCTGCCAGGGTCAGGTTCAGCAACACAGGTGGCAAGCCGAGCTTGGCGGCCGCGGTCCCCCTTTGGGGGACGGGAAACCAGAAAAGCGCGCGGCTCAGGGCTGGCCACCAGGCGGCGAGTTGGGCACCGACCGACGCATAACTCCGGCAGGCCAGCCAGAAGCCTCCGACCAGGCCCAGCAGGGCGGCGACCCCGGAGACCAGGCCCTGGCGTACTCCCCGCCAGCAACTCATCAGAACTAGGAACAGGAGCAGCAGGTCCACCCAGTTCATGCCCGCACCCCCCAGATGGTCCGGGCTGCGATCCCGGTGTAATTCATTTCGCGGCCTGGGGGAATAATCCCTCTGCAGTTCGGTAATAAATATAGCAGTTTCGCCGAGGAGGAGATTGGAGATGCCTACATTAACTGATACGGCTACCAAAAGCAGCGTGCACATAGAGGACCCGCTGGCGGCCCTGAAATTGGGATGGGAAGTTACGGCGCGCCTGCAGGAATTGGGGGTGGGGCGGGACTGTCCCATCGTGCTGCTGGGCGTGGGTACGGACCGGTCCACAGGAGATTGTCTGGGACCCCTGGTAGGTTCGCGTTTGGCGGCCTTGCGGCAGAGACTTTTTATAGTATACGGAACCCTCGACGAACCGGTCCATGCGGGAAACCTGCGGGAAAAGCTGTCTGAAATCCACCGCCGCTTCCACAACCCGTTCATCGTCGCGGTCGACGCCTGTTTGGGGCAGGTGGAAAACATTGGCTACATCAACATTGGCAACGGGGCCCTCAGGCCAGGTGCGGGCGTTCACAAAAACCTTCCACCTGTGGGACACCTTCACATTACCGGAGTGGTTAACGTGGGCGGCTTCATGGAATACGTGGTGCTACAGAATACACGGCTCAACCTCGTCATGCGCATGGCAGACGTAATCGTGGAGGGGCTGGCCATGGCAGTGCGATGCCTTAGCAGCAGTAAGACCCAGGGTAGCGCCTGACCCTGGGTCTCAACTTTAGCTGAGGCGCGCCACTTCACGAACTATTTCCTCCGGCGTTCTGCCACGCGCCTCCACGATGCGCCCCCGCGTCACGATATCATGGTACCCCATCACGTTTTTGTCCACGCCGCTGGTGACCACCACGTCCGCCACCCCGGCCTGGTCCATTCCCACCACCTGGTGACCTTCCCGTCGCAGACGCTCCTTAATTCCCGAGAGGTCGTCGTCCACCGCCACGCGCAACACAGTTTCACCTCCCCGGATTATTATCCGGGGCCGCGGGGCCCTTTATGCGCGGCTAGAAGAGCCAGCACCTCGCCGTCATCCACCTGGGGGAAATACTCGTAGAACTGACCCACGGCGTAAAACGGCGTCGGCTGCAGAAGGCACACCACCTCGTTGACCTCCGGGCGGAGAAGGGCGACGGTTTCCGGGGGGGCCACGGGAACGGCCAGGATGATCTCCCGGGGGTTCTGGGCCCTGAGGGACCGCAACGCGGCCAGAACCGTATAACCCGTGGCAATGCCGTCGTCCGTAAGGACGATGGTCCGTCCGCTCAGTTTGGGGACCGGCTCGTCCCCCCGGTACAGTTTAAGGCGGCGGGCGATCTCCTGCAGGATTTTTTCCACCTGCGGCCGCAGGTCCTCTTCTTTGAGCCCCAAGGCCGCCAGGGAGTAATAATCGTACAGGACCGTGCCGTCCTGCGCTACCGCACCGACCGCAACTTCCGGGTTGTAAGGCGCCCCTATTTTACGGGGGATGATGACGTCGAGCGGCAGGCCCAATCGGGATGCGATCTGCGCGCCTACAACCACGCCGCCGCGGGGGATAGCCAGTACCAGACCCTCGACGTAGGTACGGCCCTTGAGGACCTCGGCCAGTTTTTGCCCCGCGTCCTCACGGTCCTTAAACATGGGGCCCATCCCTCCCCGCGTTTTCCCCCTTTAGCATGGCCAGGGCGATGGCGCGCTCTTCCTCGGCCGAAAGGCGGTAACTGGAACTGCCACGCCGTACGGGTTTGGCGAACAGTCGGGACTCTTCCCGTCCGTACAGGCTAGAAAGGACCACACCATCTCCGTTCTGGTCCAGCAGGGCCAGGCTGAAGCTCAGGTCGCTGCCCACGTCGTCGAAGGCGGAAAAACGTAACAGGGCCGGACGCCGTACGCAGGTGGTCAGCTGGGCCCGTAATTCGGCGTTGGCCTGCCGCACGGCATTAAGCCGCTCTTCCAGGCGCCTGAGGGTTTGTTCTTGAAGGCAGGCGCGGCCGTCACTCCCTTTCCGGAGGCGCACCAGGAGCCTGCGGGTGTTGAGGAAAAATAACACCTGCGCCAGAAAAAGAACAAAAGATAGCGATAAAAGGATGTACGATTCCGTCAAAACTCATCCCTCCGCTCAGGGTGCCGGCGCACGTTACCCGCGAGGACGCAACAGGCCGTAGTTTTCCTTCATCATCGTGTAACGCTCAAAGGTGGGCGGATCAAGGGCCTGCAGGGGCAATTCGTCGAGGAGTGCCACCAGACGCCGTAGGGCCGCGCCCCTCACCATCCACTGGTAGTAGTGGCGTCCGCCGTGGTAGTAGGGACCGTAAAGGCGGGAGTCGGGCACGGCGGCGAGCAGCCAGCTGAAGAGCGCCCGGTGGCGGGCGTGCATCCTTACGGTGATCTGGGGTTGGCGCCCGTCCCCTCCGAAGTGACCGACAGTGATAAGCAGCCCCAGCAGCAAACCGCGGGAAAAGTCATCCATCCCGTAGCGCCCCACCTGTTTCACCGTAAGGTAACACGTGAAACATCCCGAGGTCCCGCAAAAGGCCCTGGAGATCCGCCAAAGACGAAAAGTGGATTTCCAACCTCCCGCCCTCGTGGGTGCCGCGCACCGCCACCCGCCTCCCCAACCTACGCGCCAGCTCTCGTTCTAAGCGCCGCAATTCCGGATCCCTGGTGCGGGGCCGCTTCATGGGCCTTTTGCCCTCAAGCCAGCTCCGCACCTCTGCCTCCAGGGTCCGCACCGACCAGCCCCTCAGGGCGGCGCGCCGGGCCAGCTCCGCCTGCCACACGGGATCCGCAACGGCCGCCAGAGCCCGACCGTGTCCGGCCGACAGGCGCCCGTCCTCCAAAAGTTCCCGCGCCTCTTGCACCAGACCGAGCAGGCGTAGCGCATTGGCCACGGCCGCGCGGCTCTTACCCACCCGGCGGGCCAGTTCCTCCTGGGTCAGCCCGAACTCCTCCATAAGGCGTTTGTACGCCCGCGCTTCTTCGAGGGGACGCAGGTCCTCCCTCTGGAGGTTTTCGATCAGCGCCATCGCTGCAGCAGAGAGGTCGTCGCAGGTACGTACCACCGCCGGCAAACGTTCCATACCCAGGGCCCGGCACGCGCGCCACCGCCGCTCCCCGGCCACCAGATCGTAACCTCCGTCCCCCCGCGGCCGAACCACGACCGGTTGCACCAGCCCGTGGGCCCTGATGGAGGCCGCCAGTTCCTCAAGTTCCTCCTCGCTAATCCCGGTCCGACTCTGCCAGGCGTGGCCTTTAATTTCATCAACACCTATCTCAACCAGGTGCTCCTCCAGCGGAGTTCCGGCCGGAATGAGGGCGTGTAAACCCCTTCCTAAGGCCCTCTGCTTACCCAAGACCCATCACTTCCCTCGCCAACTCCCGGTACACCTCTGCTCCCCGGCACCGGGCATCATAAAGAACCACGGGTTTTCCGTGGCTTGGCGCCTCGCTCAGGCGCACATTCCGTGGTACGATGACGCGGTACACCTTGTTGCGGAAGTGCTTCTTCACCTCCTCAACCACCTGGATGGCAAGATTGGTCCTTCCGTCGAACATGGTCAAAAGAACGCCCTCGAGGCGCAGGGACGGATTCAGGCGCCGGCGTACCAGCTCCACGACGCGCATCAGTTGGCCGAGCCCTTCCAGGGCATAGTACTCGCACTGCACCGGTATCAGGATACCGTCGGCCGCCGCCAGGCCGTTGACGGTTAGGAGACCCAGGGAAGGGGGGGAATCAACAATGATAAAGTCGTAGGCGTCCCTGACCGCTTCCAGGGCGCGGCGGAGCAATAACTCCCGCCCCTCCACACCCACCAACTCGACCTCGGCGCCTGCCAGGCCAGGGGTAGCGGGAACCAGCTCTAGCCCCCTCACCGCGGTAGGAACCTTTACCGCCTCCAAGCCCATACCGCCGAGCAAAACGGCATAGATGCAGGCCTCGAGCCCCTCCCGGTTTACGCCCATGCCACTCGTGGCGTTGCCTTGCGGATCAATATCCACCAGAAGGACGCGCTGGCCCATCAAGGCCAAACATGCCGCCAGGTTTACAGCCGTGGTGGTTTTACCCACCCCTCCCTTCTGGTTGGCCACCGTCAGGACCCGGGCCATACCTCGCACCCCTAATTACAGCCTGCGTAAACGCACTTTTCTAATCTATTCCACGGACCACGGCAAACTCCTTCCCCTTCTCCAGCACCACCAGTACCCTCCGGCGCTCCCCAACCCGCACTTCCCGCAGCTCCAGTATCCGACCTCCGTGGACCCTGAGAACCCCCTCGGCATCCTTCAGCTCGACCGTTACCCGGGGACCTTTTTGGGCCACCAACCTGCCGCCGGTCCGCAACAACGGCCAGGCGTAACCGATCACCACCGCCAACGGCCCTACCGCGCGGGCCACGGCCCACCCGCACCGACCCGCGTACTCCGGGCGCCTTGCCAGCTCCTCTGCCCGTTCCCATAGCACACTCACACCCCTCAAATCCAGCTCCCGCACCACCCACTCCAAAAAGGCCGCCTTCTTCCGCGCCGCCTCCACCAGCAACAGTTCCCAATGCGGCCGGGCCAGCTTAAGTACCACGCCGGGCAGACCGGCCCCGGACCCAATGTCAACCACGGCCCCTTCCGGACATTCCGGCATTACCAGCAGGCAACTCAGAGCGTCGGCCACGTGGTACCTGGCTAATTCTTCCTTCGAGATACGGGCGGTGAGGCCCAGGGCGCGACCCGCTTCCGAGACCATATGGCAATACCGCTCCAGCCTGGCCATGGCGGTCCCGTCCAGCACTAGACCCCATTTCGCCACCTCCTCCGCTACGATCCGACCCACCCGACCCACAAGCCCACCTCCGGCCGCCCAAAAAGCAAATCTGGTTGACAATCACACCGTATTGCCAACCAGATCCGAAAAAATACCGCCGCGCCCGTGCCTGGCACCGACTACTTCTTCGGCGCGATGACGATTTTCCGGAAGGGTTCTTCCCCCTCGCTAAAGGTGCACACGTCGTCCCGGGACTGCAGCGCCAGGTGAATGATCCTTCTTTCGTGGGAGCTCATGGGTTCGAGCACAATGTTACGCCCTTTCTGGCGCGCCCGGTCCGCCAGCCGCATCGCCAGACGTTCCAGACTTTCCTCACGCCGCCTGCGGTATCCCTCCACGTCCAGCCAGACTTTTTTGCGCTGGCCCTGGTTCTTATTGGCACACAGGTTTACCAGGTACTGCAGGGCGTCCAAAGTCTCCCCCCGCCGCCCTATGACCACGCCCAGACTTTTACCCTTTATGTCGATGAAGACCTCGTTGTCCCGCTCACCTACCGCGAATTCGGCCTCCAGGCCCATGCAGCGCATTATTTCCCTGAGCAACCGGACCGCACGATCAGCCACGCCCTCCCTCACCGTTACCCTCACGCGTGCCGGACGGCCCCCAAACAAACCCAGCAACCCCTTGCTACCCTCATCCAGCACCTCGACCTCGACGTCCTCACGCCGGACGCCTAACTCTCCCAAGGCCACAGACACTGCTTCCTCTACGGTCCTGCCGGTTTTCTCGCTAACCCTCATCCTTCGCTACTCCCTTCCTCAGGTGCGGAATCTGCCTGTTAATCCAGTGCTGCTGAAGTGCCCCCACCACACTGAAGACCACCCAGTAAAGAGCCAGTCCCGCCGGCACTGTGGTGCTGATCCAGGCAATGAAGATGGGCATGGTGATGAGTAGCATGCGTTGCGTGGGATCAGTAGGCGAGCTTGTGAGCCGTGACTGCCAATACGTAGTGGCACCCGCCAATACCGGTAAAATGAAATAGGGATCCTTGCCGCTGAGGGTGGGCACCCAAAGAAACCGCGCATGTTCAGGGTTCACGTAATTAAAGCCCAAAAGGGCCTTATAAAGGGCAAACAAGATGGGCAACTGGATTAATAGCGGCAGGCACCCGGCCATGGGGTTCACGCGGTGCTCACGGTACAACTCCATGATAGCCTGTTGCATCTTTTGGGGATCCTTCCGCGCGTACCTGGCCTGAATTTCTTTCACACGCGGCTGTAACTGCTGCATAACCGCCATGGAATGCATCTGGGCGCGGGTAAGCGGGTACAAAACCAATTTCACCAGGATGGTTAGCAGGATGATGGCCAGACCGTAATTGGCTATCCCAACGTACTGCGTAACGTGATATAACCAGTTCAGCAGGCCCGCCATACCTTCAACCAGGGCGTTGAACAAAACCGTCGCCTCCCGCGCCTACACCGGGTCATATCCGCCGGGATGCCAGGGATGGCACCGCAACACACGCCTGATCGCCAACCCCAATCCCCTCAGGGGCCCGTAGCGCTTTACCGCCTGCCGCGCGTACTCCGAGCAGGACGGGTAGAAGCGACAACTCCGGGGCTTCAAAGGCGACAGCAAGCGCTGGTACAGTACGATCAATCCACAGAGCAAAACTTCAACGATCCGCACGCCCGGCTACCATTCTCCCCAGTAATTGGCCTAACTCTGCCAGCAACTCCCCGAAGGCCCGCCCACATGCTCCGGCCCGTGCTACGATCACGTAATCGTATCCGCCGGGGAACATACTTTCTCGGGTGCGACATATCTCCTTAAGCAGCCGCCGTACCCGGTTACGCCTTACCGCCTTGCCCACCTTCCGGCCTACCACGAAACCAAACCGGCGCCCGGCACCCTGCCTCCTGAGGGCATACAGCACCACCGACCTACCAGGCAACACCATACCTCGCTCGTAAACCAATTTGTACTCGCGCCGCCGCTTCAAAGTCGTCAAGGCACCGGGCCTCCGGCTCAGGCCGTCAGCCGCTTCCTGCCCTTCAAGCGCCGCCGTTTTATTACCCGCCTTCCGCCAGGCGTGCTCATGCGCCTCCGAAACCCGTGGACACGCTTACGCCTGCGCCTTTTCGGCTGATAGGTGCGCTTCAACTGTCTCCCTCCATGGGCCGCCCGATGTACATCCCAATTATACATAAAAGCCTGCGGAGCGTCAAGCTGAGGCTCCGCTGCCACCCTCTGCCAGCAAAGCCGCATTGCTAACATGGCCCCGATCTGCTATGATTATAACGTACCGCGACCGAAGGGTTTTACACAGACTGTGAATAACCCTGTGAATTAATCGCAACCCTGCCGGGGGGTACCCGTCATGGTATCCAACGAACTCCAAAACGTCTGGCAAGACCTAACCCGTAATCTGGAAAGGAAGATGAGTCGCCATTCCTACGAAACCTGGTTGAAGGCCATGAAGCCGGTGGCCCTCCACCACAATACGCTTTTAATTGAGGTTCCTCATCATTTTTCCAAAGACTGGCTTTCAAACCGCTACCAACCTATCTTACAGCAGATGCTTCAGCAACTCCTCAACCAGCAGGTTAATCTGCGTTTCGCGGTACCGGAAGAGGTGCCAGACGTATTACTGCAGATGGCCAAGGGGGAGGCCCTGACTCCGCAACGGCAAAGCCAATCCCAGCTGAATCCCCGGTACACTTTCGATACCTTCGTCGTCGGTAACAGTAATCGTTTTGCTCATGCGGCCTCACGCGCCGTAGCCGAGGCTCCGGCAAGGGCTTATAATCCGCTCTTCATCTATGGTGGCGTGGGCCTCGGTAAGACCCATCTCATGCATGCCATTGGTCATTTTGTGCTCCTAAACCACCGCAACCTGAAGGTCACCTACGTGACTTCGGAAAAATTCACAAACGACCTCATAAATGCCATACGCGACGACAAGACCGTCGAGTTCCGCTCCAGGTACCGGAGCATCGACGTGCTGCTCGTCGATGACATCCAGTTTCTCGCCGGAAAGGAACGCACCCAGGAAGAGTTTTTCCACACTTTCAATACCCTTTATGAGGCCAACAAGCAAATTATCATTTCCAGCGACCGCCCCCCGAAGGACATTCCCACACTCGAGGACCGTCTGCGGTCCCGCTTTGAGTGGGGCCTAATCACGGACATCCAGGCCCCGGACTTTGAAACCCGGGTGGCTATCCTTAAGAAAAAGGCTCACCTTGACAGCGTGGCGGTGCCGGACGAAATCATCACCTATATCGCGGACCGTATCCAGTCCAACATCCGGGAGCTGGAGGGTGCCCTCATCCGCGTTATAGCTTATGCCTCGCTCACCAACCGGCACCCAACCCTTGACCTGGCCATGGAACTCCTGAACGATATCCTTCCGCCCCCGAAACCGCGCCAGATAACCGTCTCCCTCATCCAGCAGGTGGTGGCCGACCACTACGGCCTCCACCCGGACGAACTTCGCGCCAAAAAACGCACCAGAGCAGTGGCCTTTCCGCGCCAGGTGGCCATGTACCTCGCCCGGGAACTTACGGAACTCTCCTTACCACAGATTGGTGAGGAATTCGGCGGACGTGACCACACCACGGTTCTGCACGCCTTCCACAAAATCGCGCAGGAACGCGCAACGAATCCGGAACTGAACAACATACTCGAGGAACTCAAGCGCCGCCTGACCACATATTATCCCACGTAGCGAAATAAGTCGTCTACTGTCGTCATGTGACTTATGAACAGGTCCCACACACCTTACTAATACAAGTGCGACTGGCACCTATGCACTACTATATGCACCATCATAACTGCCGCATACGGCCATGTCAGGAGGGAAAAGCATTGCACGCCACGGTGAACCGTACGACCATGGCGGGAGCGCTCGCTATTGTGCAGAGGGCCGTTGCCGCCAAGCCTCCGCTAGCCGCCCTCGGGTGCATACACCTCCTAGCAGAGGGCAGCTCATTGCAGTTAACCGGAACCGACCTGGAACTGACCCTGCGTACCTGGGTGCCCGCCGAAATTGCCGAAGAGGGCGAGGCTCTCGTCCCGGCACGCATCCTGACGGACCTGATCCGCAAGGTCCCGGAGGAAACGGTCGTACTGTGTACTACAGGCGAGACCCACCAGACGGTTTTCCATTACGGCGAGAACCGCGTGGTTTTTGCCGGCCTGCCCCCGGACGACTTCCCGGCTACTACCATTACCTTCGAGGGGCCAAGCTTGTCCTTGAACGAAGGTGCATTACGCGATGCCCTGCGGGAGGTAATCTTTGCCGCCAGCACAGACGAAAACCCCCCTCTTCTGAGTGCCGTATGTTTTATGGTAAATACGGACGCCACTGAAATCGTGGCCACCGATACCTATCGCTTGGCGTGGCGCCGTCTGGACCACCATCCCGTGGCGGACCATCCCGTACTCCTCATACCGCTCCGGGCTCTTGCCGAGCTAGCCCGGCTTCTATCGCCAGGCGAGGGTACTGTTGACCTCGTCATGGGCGTAGCCAGTGTGACCTTTCGCCACACCGACTTTCTCCTTTCGTCTCGCCTTCTCGAGGGTCAATTTCCCAACTACCGGACCTTTTTGCCGCAATCCTGGTGTACCCGCATCCGCATATCCGTCAAACCCTTCCTGGACGCCCTGGAGCGGGCAGCTTTGCTGGTGAGCAAACCGCCCGTTGTGCGCTTCCGACTGGAGCGTAGGACGCTGTTCGTGGAGGCGGTAGGTGAGAGCGGTCGCCTGGAGGAACACGTCCCCCTGATTCACATGGAAGGCGAACCACTGGAAATAGCCTTCAACCCTAACTTTGTTGTCGATGCCCTCAGGGCGCAACCGGGCCCGGAAACGGTAATTGAATTCACTGGACCTTTGAGCGCAGCCATTTTTCGTCCTGTGGAGAATACCCAGTATTTCTCCCTACTTCTTCCTATTCGCCTCCTTTGAGGTGGCAACGACGCCGGCATCGCAGTGTTGGAGATGCTTTTAAAAAAAATTCACCTGATAGCCTGGCGTAACTACCCGACTTGCGAATTCAGACCCCATCCCGAACTCAACTTCGTCGTAGGAGGTAACGCTACCGGAAAGACTAATCTCCTGGAAGCCGTATACTACCTCTGCACGGGGGAGTCGTGGCGGGCCGGGCGGGAAGACGAACTGATCAATTGGGACGCCGAGCGCGCCGAGCTCGTCGGCCTTCTGGCCCGGGACGGGTACGAAACCAGGGTTACTGCCACCATAGAGCGTGGCGGCCGAAAGAGGCTGACCCTTAGTGGGCGGCAGGTCGGGAAGCAGGTCATCAGGCACGCCGTCGGGGCGATACTCTTTACGCCCTGGCACTTAAATCTGGTGCAGGGGCCACCGCATGAGCGCAGGCACTACCTGGATATCGAGTTGGGTTCCTCTCATCTCCAGTACAGTCGTTCTTTGGAGCAGTACCACCGGGCCTTGCACCACCGCAACGCCTGCCTGCGCGAGGTCGCGTCCGGAAGGGCGGGTCAGGCCTTACTGGAGGTTTGGGACGAACAGGTGGCCGCCTACGGGGCCAAGGTCTTGGTATACCGCCTGCAACTGCTCCGAAGTTTTTGTCCTTTGGCGGTTAGATTCTACCGCGACCTCACCGGGGGGGCAGAAACTCTGGGCTTACGGTATGCCTCGACCGTCGAATTCGGCGGGACAGACACCGAAGAACTGCTGGTGCGGAAACTGCGGTCCGGCCTGCGCGTCCGGCGACATGAGGATTTGTTGCGCGGTGCGACCACGGTCGGGCCCCACCGCGACGAGTTGGTGATCCTGATCGACGGCCGGAGCGCGCGCTCCTATGCCTCCCAGGGCCAGCAGCGCACCATCGTCTGCGCCTTCAAGCTGGCCGAACTGGAAATGCATGCGGCCCGCAAGGGAAGGCGACACGTCATGCTCATGGACGACGTTCTGTCGGAGCTCGATCCTGAGCACCAGCAGTACTTGCTACGGGCTCTGGTCGGCAAGACCCAGGTTTTCATCACGACCACTCAGTCCTTCACCTTGGACGGCTTTAAGTCGCGTGCCGGATTATTTGAATTGCAAGGCGCACGGTTAAGGGAGGTGTAATCGAGGTGTTCTTATACCTGGGCGGTGACGTAGTGGTGCCGGTAAAAGAAATCGTGGGCATCTTTGACCTGCGGCTGCGGGTTTCTCCCGTTACCAGGGAGTTCCTAAACGTGGCCCGCGACGAAGGCATATTCAAGGTGGTTGTCGGCGACGAACGTGCCAAATCCCTGGTGGTTACAACCAGGGAAGTATACCTCTCGCCTGTTTCCTGCCACACACTAAAGCGCCGCGCATCGCTGGCGCCCGGCAAAGCCCTGTCCTTCGGTTGAGGCTGCGCGCACGTTTATGGTAATCTAGTAATACAAGGCATTGCTTAGCGAGTTTCAGGGGAGGAAGAAGATTGCAGGAGCGGGAGACATTCCGCTACGGGGCCGAAGACATTCAGGTGCTGGAGGGTCTGGAGGCCGTACGCCGCCGCCCCGGAATGTACATCGGCACCACCGGGCCCCGAGGGCTCCACCATCTGGTCTTCGAAGTCGTGGACAACAGCGTGGACGAGGCCCTGGCCGGGTTTTGCGACCGCATCGACGTCACCCTCCACCGCGACGGTAGCGTCACGGTGGAGGACAACGGCCGCGGGATACCCGTGGAGGAGCATCCCAAACTGGGTCGGCCCGCCGTGGAGGTGGTGCTGACTACCCTGCACGCCGGAGGTAAATTCGGCGGACGGGGGTACAAGGTATCCGGCGGCTTGCACGGCGTGGGCGTCTCGGTAGTCAACGCCCTCTCCGAATGGCTGGAGGTCAAGGTGCGGCGCGAGGGCAAGGCGTACCGCCAGCGTTTTGCCAGGGGCGCGCCCCTCGGCCCCCTGGAGTGTACCGGGGTGACCCAGGAGACGGGAACCACGGTGACCTTCAAGCCCGATCCTTTGATCTTCGAGAATACCGAGTTCGACACTGAGGTGCTGGCGCAGCGGTTGCGGGAATTGTCCTTCCTAAACCGCGGTCTCCGCATCACTTTGCGGGACGAGCGGCGAGACCAGGAATTGGTCCTGTACCACGACGGGGGGATCAAGGATTTCGTCCGCTACCTGAACAAAAACAAGGAAGTCCTGCACCCGGAACCTGTTTATTTTCTCCGGCAGCGGGAAGACATTTGGGTGGAGGTTGCCTTCCAGTACAACGATACGTACGCGGAAACGATTCTTTCCTACGCTAACAACATCCGTACCGTAGACGGAGGAACCCACGAAGCCGGCCTTAAAGCCGCCTTTACCCGTGTTGTAACGGATTATGCGCGGAAGCACAACTTCCTGAAGGGCAACGACCCTCCCCTGACGGGAGAAGACATCCGCGAGGGCCTCACTCTGGTATTGAACGTCAGGTTGTTTGAACCCCAGTTCGAGGGACAGACCAAGACCAAACTAGGCAACATGGAAGTGCGCGGCACTGTGGACGGTATAGTAAGCGAGGGCCTGAGCACTTTTTTGGAGGAAAACCCCGGCCTTGCCCGCCGCATCGTCGAAAAGGCCATAGCCAGTGCGCGGGCCCGGGAGGCGGCCCGCAAGGCCCGGGAACTGGTACGCCGGAAGACGGCCCTCGAAAGTGCTGCGCTACCCGGCAAACTGGCCGACTGCAGCGAGCGCGACCCCAGCGTGTGTGAGCTCTACCTCGTCGAGGGCGATTCTGCGGGCGGCTCGGCAAAGCAAGGGCGCGACCGCCGTTTTCAGGCCATCCTGCCCCTGCGGGGCAAAATTCTGAACGTAGAGAAGGCCCGGCTGGACAAGATCTTGGGTAACGAGGAAATCCGGGCCCTGGTAACGGCTCTGGGAACCGGCATCGGCGACGATTTTGACCTCTCGCGGGCGCGGTATCACAGGATTATCCTCATGACCGACGCCGACGTCGACGGTGCGCACATACGGACCCTCTTGCTCACCTTCTTTTACCGTTACATGCGGCCGCTGATCGAGGCCGGTTACGTTTACATTGCCCAGCCGCCCCTGTACCGGGTGGAGAAGAAAGGGCGCCAGGGCACCTACATTTACAGCGAGGCCGAACTCCAGAAGTTCATCCGCTCCAACGGACTCGACGGTCTGGAAATAAAGCGCTATAAGGGTCTCGGCGAAATGAATCCCGAGCAACTGTGGGAGACGACTATGGATCCGGCCCACCGGACCATCCTCCAGGTTAGCCTGCGGGACGCCATAGCCGCCGAAGAATTGTTCACGACCCTAATGGGCGACCAGGTGGAGCCGCGCCGCGAGTTTATCGAGCGGCACGCGCGGGAGGTAAGGAACCTCGATATCTGAGGACATAGTTCATCCGTATCATTTAGGGACCAACGGGGGGACAACGGCAGCCAGTGTCCATAGGTAAGGTTGTACCCATTGACCTCAACGAAGAGATGAAACAGTCCTACCTGGAGTACGCCATGAGCGTCATTGCCGGGCGGGCCCTGCCCGACGTGCGGGACGGACTGAAGCCCGTGCAGCGCCGCATTCTGTACGCCATGCATGACCTTGGCCTGACCGCCGAGCGGCCTCACCGCAAGTCGGCCTACGTGGTGGGTGAGGTGCTCCGTTCTTACCACCCGCACGGCGACGCGGCGGTTTACGACGCCCTGGTCCGGCTGGCTCAGGACTTCGCCTGCCGGTACCCGCTGGTCGACGGCCACGGCAACTTCGGCTCCGTAGACGGGGACGCACCGGCGGCCATGCGTTACACCGAGGTACGGCTGGCACGCCTGGCAAGCGCCATGCTGGCGGACATCGACCGCGACACGGTGGATTTTGTTCCCAACTACGACGGGACCACAAGGGAGCCCGTGGTCCTGCCGGCACGGGTTCCCAACCTCCTCGTAAACGGCTCTTCGGGCATAGCAGTGGGTATGGCCACCAGCATTCCGCCCCACAACCTGGGCGAGGTTATCGACGGCGTGATCATGCTCATCGATCACCCGGAGGCCACGGTGGCGGATCTGATGGCCGTTATCCCGGGACCGGACTTTCCCACGGGCGCCAAGATTATCGGGCAAAAGGGCATCCGCGAAGCCTACGAAACGGGGCGCGGGGTCATCAGAATGCGGGCCCGTGCCACGGTGGAACGCTCGGGCGGTAAGACTTCCATTGTGATTACCGAGATACCCTACCAACTCAACAAGGCCCGTCTGGTAGAAAGGATCGCCGAACTGGTCCGTGAGAAGAAGATCGACGGCGTTACGGACCTGAGGGACGAGTCGGACCGGCAGGGACTGCGTATCGTCCTCGAGTTGCGGCGCGATGCCAACCCCAGGGTACTGCTAAACCGCCTTTACAAGCATTCCCAGCTTGAGGAGACCTTCGGTGTCATTATGCTGGCCCTGGTGGACGGCCAGCCCAGAGTACTCAACCTGCGGGAAATGCTCTGGTATTTCCTAGAACACCAGAAGGAAGTGGTGACGCGGCGCACCCGGTACCTGTTGCGCCAGGCCGAGGAAAGGGCCCACATCGTGGACGGCCTGTTGCTGGCCCTGGCGCGTCTGGACGAGGTGATTGCCACCATCCGGGCCGCGCGGAACGTCGATGCCGCACGCCGGGCCCTTGTGAGCGGGTTTAACCTCAGCGAGCGGCAGGCGGACGCCATTCTGGAAATGCGGTTGCAGCGTCTGACGGCTTTAGAGCGCGACAAGCTCCACGCAGAGGCGCGGGAGTTGGCCACGAAGATCACGGAGCTACGGGGCATCCTGGCCGATCCCAACCGGGTACTCGCGATAATCAAAGAGGAACTTGCCGTCGTTAAGGAAAAATACGCTGATCCACGCCGGACCGTAATCGAGGTCGACGAGGGACCCCTGGCCGTGGAGGATCTGATTCCCGACCAGCCTGTGGTGGTCATGGTTACCCATCAGGGCTACATCAAGCGTACGCCCGTCTCTGCCTACCGGAGCCAGCACCGCGGCGGGCGCGGCGTGATGGCCGTGGAGACCAGAGAAGAGGACGCGGTGCGTCACTTTCTGGTAACCAGCACACTACAAGAACTGCTTTGTTTTACCAACCTGGGTAAGGCCTACCGTTTGAGGGTACACGAAATCCCGGAGGCCGGGCGCCAGAGTAGGGGCACAGCCGTCGTCAACCTACTGCACCTCGGGCCGCAGGAACGAATCACAGCCGTGGTAGCGGCGCGAGAACTGGCCGCGGACCGGCCGCTGGTTCTGGTTACCCGGCAGGGACTGGTGAAGCGGGTTCGGCTGGCAGAATTTGCCGGTTGCCGGCGGGACGGATTGCGGGCCATCACTCTGTCCCCGGACGACGAGCTGGTGGATGTGCAAATCACCGACGGCCGGTCCGACCTGCTCGTGTGCAGCACCGCCGGATACGTATTGCGGTTCCACGAGGAAGAGGTGCGCGTCATGGGTCGGGGAGCGGCCGGGGTCCGGGGCATAAGACTTATTCCCGGAGACCAGGTCGCCGCCATGGCCGTGCCGCGGGAGGGCGATACCTTGCTGCTGGTGACCGCCGGGGGTTACGGCAAGCGCGTGGCTGTGCACCAGTTTGCCGTTCACTCCAGGGGCGGCAGGGGCATCATCGGACTGAAGAGCAGCGAACGGAGCGGGCCGGTGGTAGCGGCTCACGCCGTTCCCGAGTCGGCAGAAGTAATTCTGGTCAGCGGGCAGGGATCCGCCATCCGACTCAAGTGTGCAGAGATTCCGCTGCTGGGCCGGGCGGCACGCGGCGTGCTGCTCATGCGCCTGGCTCCGGGAGACGCCGTGGTTTCGGTGGCCGTGAGCGAGGCAAAGGGGCCTTGACACCGGTCCCGAACTGTGCTATATTTCTTAACGCAGCCGGCAGGAAAACAGGGTCTTGACAGCGGCCGGTTGTCCGTGATAAAGTTAAAGTTGCTGTCTCGGAAGGACATCGATCCTTGAAAACTGAACAGTGGCGCTGTGGGTGTCAACCTTGCGTTGAGAGTTTTCGGAGATAGGGATGGAGAGTTTGATCCTGGCTCAGGACGAACGCTGGCGGCGTGCCTAACACATGCAAGTCGAGCGGGCCGGTCTGGCGGGGGAAACTTCGCTGGGCTGGTTGAGCGGCGGACGGGTGAGTAACGCGTGGATAACCTACCCACGAGACCGGGATAACACT
>Ga0080004_1096160_pt1 | contig 27271 bp, 43 predicted proteins | sample WasSprMetagenome_FD_69207 | JGI IMG/M metagenome (GOLD analysis project Ga0080004, IMG submission 69207) | Sulfidic aquatic microbial communities from Washburn Spring, Yellowstone National Park, USA - WS (SPADES assembly) (version 2) | ecosystem: Environmental > Aquatic > Thermal springs > Hot... | reverse complement strand
CCAGCCCAAAGTCTTGTAGAGTGTCTGGAGTAACCTGGATATTTGTCCCCCAGTCGACGGGATAGCCAGGGGTAAGTATAAGCTTGTCCATCACTCTCTCTGCTACTGTGTACAGTTGCTCCCCGCGTGTCGCCTCCGTGGTCGAGGTCACAGCGCCCACCATTTCGTATGCCGCTAGAACCATGAGCACTATCAGCAACCCAACAGCGAGGTATTCCAGCGTTGCCTCCATGCCCAACCACAAGAAATAGCCGCGCCGAGCATAAAACCTTTTTCAGTGGAGCATAAACACAGAGAAAAAAAAACGGCTTATGGAGAAAAAAAATCAGCTCCCAGGGGCCTTGTGCCCCGCGCTTTCAGGGGGCTTCGGGTAGACGGGAACCCTCCAGTCCTTGAGGAGCTGGTGGGCGGGGACGCGTATCCAGGGCTTGACTTCGCGCCAGACCTTTTCCTCGAGCCCCCTCCTCACGTAGATATAATGCTTGCCCACCTTCCTGTATTTCCTGCCTTGGTACATTATTCCGACGAAGACCCATCCGGGGACCGGAACCGCCGCAATGTATCTGTCGATGTAGCTGAGGACGTGGGGCCTGGCCTCTGCGAGGTGCTTCCTGACGACGCTTTTCGCCGGTATGAAGACGTATGGAGCCCTAGCCTTGGCCTCAAGGATGCTGGCGATGCTTTGCCAGACCGCCTTGGCGATTCGCGTATATGGGTCGGCCGGGTCCTCCTTTTGCCCGTCTCCCTGGACCACCGTTCGATTTTCCATGGTTATCAAGAATGGATGGTGGGCGAGGTATAAAAATGTTTCGCTTTTTGTTTCTGCGAATCAGGGCAAAAAAGGCCCGTTTAGGTGGCCCCTGGGAGCATCGCCTTTGGCAGTGTGAGGCCCTTGAGGACCCTGAGCATCTGGTCCCTGTCCCTGACGCCCTGTGCGAGCTGGACCTCCCTGGCGAGCCTTAGCATCGGGCCCCTCAGCCTCTCCGGGTACGAGAGCACGTCGCGGCCCGTGACGAGCCTCGGTAGTGACAGCATCTCTGCAAGCGTGGTCCTGAGCTCCGTGTACCTAGTGCCGACGTCCGCCTCCGCGACCTGTAATGTGAGCTCTACCAAGGCTGGGTCTTCGCCGAGGTCTAGGAGGAAACTAGCCATCGCCCTCCTCGACATTGTCTCTGCCAGCGTGTGGACCCTCATGTGATGCTCCACTGCAGTCTTTACGGCGTGGACGACCCTGTTTGGGAACCTCATCTCCCTGAGCCACACCCTGGCCATCTCCGCGCCGACTGTTTCATGCCCCGGGAACATGGTCTTGACGCCGACCTGCCTTACCGTGCGTGGCTTGCCTACGTCGTGGAGGAGGACGGCTAGGACGCTTTCCAGCGTGAGGCCGTGGAGCCTCCTTAGGTTGTCGAGGGCCTCGAGGGTGTGCTCCAGGACGGTCTCGCCGTGGTGGTGGCCCCTGTGGTCGTGCCTGACCTGTGCCATGGCGCCCAGGAAGGGGGCGGCCTCGTGGTAGAGTCCTGTGTCGTAGAGCATCGAGACGGTCCTTGCAGGGTCGTGCATGAGGGCCTTTGCGAGCTCGTCCCTGACCCTCTCCCTGCTTACCCTCCTGAGCTCGCTGTGCATCTCCCTTATCGCGTTGTAGGTGTCTGGGTCGACGGCGAAGCCCAGCTTGACTGCGAACCTGACTGCCCTAAGCATCCTCAGCGGGTCCTCCATGAACCTTACCCTCGCGTCGCCGACTGCCCTGACCACGCGTAGCTCGAGGTCCCTGAGCCCGCCGAAGGGGTCCTCTACCTCGAGCTCTACTGTGCCCTGGCCGACCGAGGCGACCCTTGCATACATGGCGTTGAGTGTGAAGTCCCTCCTGGATGCGTCCTCGAGCATCGAAGTGGCTGGGGCTGTGACCGGCTTCCTGGAGACCATGTCGTATGTCTCCGTCCTGAAGCCCGCAACGTCGACCACCTGGTCCGCGAGGAAGACCTTGACGACCCTGAAGCTCCTTGCCTCCTCGCTTACGTGGAAGCCGTGCATCCTTAACGCTTCAACCGCAACGTCGAAGTCCTCCACCGCGAGGTCTAGATCCTTTACTTCTTCGCCTGTGAAGAGGGCCCTGACCGTGCCGCCTACCAGGTAGACGCTTGTAGCGGACGCGAGGGCCCTGAGCAACCTCTCAACGTGGGCAGGGACATTCATGGAGACCCTCATGGCACCACCCCTGTGGCGTAGAGGGGGGAGTGGCTAATAAATTTTTCGCTGATACGTATAAACGAAAAGGGAGCTGGCCGACCGGATGCACGTGGAAAAGGTTTTAAACGCCTAGAGGGGTTGTTGTCTTGTGGAGAAGCCTTTCTATGTAAAGTTCCACGTGCCCCCCGAGATAGCGCGGCTCGCCTACGAAGCCGTGAGATTGGCGCACGAGACAGGCAGGGTCAAGAGGGGCGTCCACGAGGTCACGAGGTGGCTCGAGAAGGACAGGGGCGCGGTCCTAGTGGTTATAGCCGAGGACGTCGACCCCCCGGACCTGGTGGCGCACCTGCCCTTCCTCTGCGAGGAGAAGGGCGTCCCCTACGTCTACGTGCCCAGCAAGGAGGTGCTTGGGAGAGTCATGAACATAAAGCAGGCCTCGTGCGCGTTGATAGTGGAGCCTGGACGTGCCGAGGACCACGTGTACCAGATATTTTTGTGGCTCCAAGAGGTGAACAGGGCGAGGCAGGCAACGTAGCCCGGGCCGAGAGACTGCCTTGGGGGCGCGGGGGCGCCGATAAGACCGCTACGACAATTTTTGCCGTTCCGCGCCGCAGGACTGCCGGTTCGGCTCAGCGGAGACTTCGACCCAGAGCGTCTTTTTCCAGAGCCCGGTCCACAGTAGGATGAGCCTCAGGACCCTGGAGAGTATTGGGAGCCTGGGAACCAAGTCGAGCATGGTGACGTAGCGGACGCGGGCCACGTAGCCCCTATGCGCCAGTGCATAGACGTAGCTGTAGAGCCTAGCGGCGCTCCCCTTGTCCCTCAGCACCGCGGGGTTTATCCTGACGGGGCCGGCCCGCTGGACGCAAGGGCCGCCGGCTTCTAGTTCTACCTGTGGCAGGACCAGGTCCTTGAAGTTCAGGAGGAACTTCCCGTATGGTATCTCTTTTTGCATTGCGTGCAGGATCCTCTTCGCCAGGCTCGGGGGGAGAACCGGCAGGTCGACAAGCTTCCTGGCGCCTTCCTCGTGCCAGTAGGTGAAGCCTGCTGGAAAGTCGCCTATCGTTACAAACGATGCGTCCTTCACCGCTACGGCCACCTTGATGGGTGCGAGGGACGCCACGTATGTATGTGTGCGGTAGAGCCCCCACTCGGGATTTTCGTAGAGCCACGTAGCATAGACCGCGACGGCGCGCCCATCCTGGTCCGCGAGGACGCCGGCGTAATAGCCGCTCCTGTCTTCCAGCGTGTACCTTATGTCGTCCAGTATGATTGCCTCGACGAGGCCCTTGATGACCTCCTTATGTATGAAGACGCCGTCCAGCTCGACGTGTTCCAGGCTCAGGGCACGAACGCTTGCCAGCGAATCATATACCTCTTTGGGATGCATACTGCACCCGACCGACTCACTCATACCCGGTCAAGACGATCCACACGGGACACGTATAAAAACTTTTTCGCTTCAAGGAAAAACGAAATGAGTGGGGCCCCTTTTCCGCGGGCCTAGTGCTGGTTCTCAGGGGCTTCTGGCGGGCTTGGCCAGATGAGTGACGTGAACGGGTAGATGACCCTGTATGGGGAGCGCTTCTTTAGGTATCTGTATACTGGAACGAGTTCAGGCGTCAGTGCAGGTAGCCACAGCTCCCTCCTCCTCTCCACGAGGTTGCCAAGGGTGCCCTCTTTCTCGACGATCGTCCACCACAGGGGCCTTATAGATAACACGTACCGCCACGTGAAGTAGTGTGCGTCTTCCTGGTCAATGAAATGGAACGCGGCGTAGATCCCCAGCACCTTGCCTGAGCCGTCAGCAAATATGCCTGCGTCGAAGCCGTTCATCACGTTTTGTGCCCCACGCAACTTGGCGACAACCGTTAGCCAGTCCACGTCTTTTAGGGTGGCTAGGCGCATCTTGCCCTCGGTATCCCTCTCGCTCTCAAGTAACAATCCGTGCCTTCGAAGCTTCTTGTAGATGCTTTCCGCGTCCATTCTCGTCTTGGCCTTGGCCATCTTACTCATCCCCGTCCCGCGGCCTCACAATGGCGACGGCCTCCTCGTAACCATCGAAGAGCCACACGACAGCTTCATAGCCGTTTTTCTCTGCATATTTCATGGCAATTTCGACAAGGTCAGCGTCATCGTCTGGATATTCCGTGGCGTAGTCCTTGAAGGAAGAATCGTGGTAAATCACATCAATGTCTGGGCTCGCACTGAACAACAATTTGTACTCTATTGCCTCGTATTGGTCAAGGATTAATTTGAGAAAGTCTTCGCTTGCAAGCTTTACACCATATCCATAAAGTTCATCAAGGTCTATCTTGACTAACCGAACCTGACCCTCTGGTGGCTGAGCCATACCCATCGTGATTGTTTAACAAAAAGGTGTATTTATGCCTAATTCTGGTCAAACCATCCAAAAAACGACAAGTTTACCTGAGCAGAAAAACGCCCTCACGTAGTCCTCATTTCTCCAAGTTTTTGCGAAAGCCACAGGGAGACCATTCTCTCAATGTTTTTCGGGCTTTCTCGATGACTTAGCCAGAGGGTCTGAACCAGCTCGAACAGGTCCTGGTATCCTTCGGCTAGGGCGCCAGAGTATTTTACCTCCCTCTTTTTGCCCTGCCCGTTAAGGATGATGAATGTGGGCTGGTGGTCGTGGTTGTAGACGAGGACCTCACTGAGGGGCTCTATGTCTTTACAGCTCGGTCTGAGCACCTGCTTACAGGTGGGGCAGAACGCGACGACGTAGCCCTCGTATGGCTTCTCGACCCTGTGGCTTATGACGGGCTTACTCTTTAATTCGTCGAGCTTGTGTTCTAGCTCCTTGACGTCCTCTTCGAGGGCTGGAAGGATTTTTTCTTCTGGTATGTGCTCCTTTGTCAGCAACAGGGTCAAATCTAGAACCCACCCGTAGTCCTTGACTGGGTTTCCCTTATCGTTGTAGACGGTGCTGTGGCACTGGACAGTGATGCCGCCCATGGTAGCATAGACCCCGAAGACGTCGTCCTGCATTGTCTCGGACAGGGCGTCACGGGTCCTTTCAAGCGGGTAGCCGGGCTTCTGCCAATATTCATAGGTCTTGTTTCCGCCGTCGTCCACGCCACCAAAGAACTCTATCCGTGGCACCGCACATATGTTCAACTGTATAGCCTGCTTCACGATTTCGGTCGCCCTTTTTTCCAGCTCTTCCACTCTCATACCCACCGACCCTTTACCCACACCCATGCCCGGTCAAGATAGTCTATGCGAGGTAGATATAAAAACTTTTTCGTTTCTTGAAAAAACGAAGAAAAACTGAACCCCTTTTCCCCTACTGCTTGCCTGCCTTGCCCCCTATCAGTGGCCAGACCCGCTCTTCTGGGTGCCAAGCCCTCTCGTACAGGGCTCTGAGGACCTTTTCGGCGTCCTCGCTGGGGAGGACTGGCAGCTTGACCCTCTTCCAGCTCTTTGTCTTCCACCAGAAGCTGTAATCCAGGCGACGCCACCTAATCCTGACGAGTTTTTCCTTTATCATCACGTAGCTCATCTTGAATGGCACAAGACCCGCGATGTAGATGTTTTCCTCGTCGTGCTCCCAATGCCTGAAGTCCCCGTCATACTTGGACGCATAGACAGCGACGACCCGGTTGTCCTTTGTTACCATGATCCCCGCCCTATAGCCGTGCCAAATGCCTTTCTGGACCTTTACGTCGTCAATGATTCCATGCATTTCGAGGTTCTTGAAGACCGCGTGGTTCCAGTGGGAGAACTCGTCCCAGCTACACTTAATCCTGTAGGCACCATTACGGACCAATACATCGTAAATCTGCTTTGCGCCCATACCCGAGACGGGCTCACTTTTGGCGACCATACCCGGTCATGATATTCTACGGGCGTAACTATAAAAACCTTTTCGTTTTTCCTTTGATCGAAAAATGATTTGTTTTCCTAAAATTCAAAAAAAACGATCCGCGTTATATCCCTCGACACGTGCCAGTGTTGGAGCGATGCTAGAGAACCACACTAGTCAAAAGAAGTAAAACAATTAGACCTGTAGAGAAAGATAGCTACAAAGACAAAACTGACAATCGCGCGCGGTTTCCCCATGGCTAAAGGAAAGAAAAAAAATACCAAAAAATGAATTCTACTCGACGACTGGGGCTAGGTAGAAGACTATTTGGAACTGTCCGTCAGTCACCCTGCCCGTTATCTTGAGCGGGGTCCTCTCGGCGAACTCTAGGGTTACATGGTTAAAGAGCTGTTTAATCCTGTCGATGAACTTCTCGAGCTCTGTGAGACGGTAAGACGCCTTAGTGGGAGATTCAACGTTTAGATCGACTATGCTGGGGTCAGTGATGGTTATGGTTACGTCTTTCTGGTCCGTCCCAGAAAACAGGACGAGCTTCTCGTTGTCAGCCTCTAGGCGAACAGTGTCTGCGAAAAGCTTTGCGTCCTGCAAGGCACTGGCTAGGCATGATGGTTCAATGATGACCTTTGCAGTGAACTTCAGGTTGAGGTCTGGTATCTCGGGGACTTCTGGCTCCTGTATCGGGAAAGTGAACCTCTTAGTAACGCTCCCGTCAATGATTATGTTGAGCTTGTTGTCTGAGACCTTGAGAGTTGCATTGATGCCACGCCTAGCTCGAGCCAAGACTTCCTCTAGGTCGTCCAAGTTTAGATACAAGAGACCCTCTTGTTGGACATCGTAGTCATAGAAGCCCATCCTATCGAGATAGAGATCTACCATGACGGTCTTAGTGTCATCCATCTGTCTAAGCTTGATGCCGTCATTGGTTACCTGGAGAACAGCGTCAGAACTAAGGACGGAATGTATGGCGGAAACGAGGTATCTGAGGGTCTTGACGTCGATTGTGGCCTTGAAAATGGCTACCTGGGGCTTCTTTTCTTCTGTCTCTTCGCCCTGTGCCTCTCCTTGCCCATTTCCTTCTTGTTGAGCCACCTCCAGCTCCTCTTCAGAAAGCTCTTCTTGTTCTTCTGTTTCAGGGAGCTCCTCTTCAAGATTTTCCTCCTGTTTTTCAACCTCTTGTGTTTCCATACCTTTGCACCTCGGCAAGTATAGTTTTGTGGCTTGGCATATAAATGTTTCGCTTTTTGGTTTCTGCGAAAACACTGCCTCCAACAAGAGCCCCGATTATGAGCGACGCGTTAATTAAGCCATTTTACAACTATTACACGCTATGTCGGAGAGCGGAAAGATTTTCCAGGTGAGGCAGACCCTGAACGTGAACGGAAAGACACGCATAGTGGACTTCATGATTGACCGTGGAGGACCAGAAGCCGATGGAAGCACGCAGAGCATAGTCCTCCAGGTAACCGAGGCAGGCAAGAGGGTCCTGTCAATCAGGGTCGAAAAGGAGACGGTTACAGATGCCAACGAGGGGAAAAGCTACTGGTTTGTCATAGACATCGACCGCAACGACGTGGGGACAAAGACGAAGCTCACGGCAGAAATTGAAGGTAAAGGGAGAGACTTCTCTTGGTTCAATGTCCCAGACAGCATCAATGTAGCATACCTGCATAAGAAAAGTATCGAGAGCCTTGCAGACGAGTTCACTAGGGACCTTCTGGACTTCTTGTCCAGCCACATCAGGGTCAAAGAAGAATAAAAAAATCTTTCTTTTTTACTCGTCCTGGTAGTTCTCGGGACCGTATAGCTCTTTATAGTATTCTTCACGCATTTCACGTAGAGCCCAATAGTCCCTCGGCTTATGCTCGTCGATCTCAACGATGTCGAAGTTGTCCAGTGCCTCGGTCTGCCTCTCCTGGTTCAGCCTCTTCTGATGTTTCCGACCCCTAACACCTTGCTTTTTCATGCCCACCACCATGTGGACAGCGTTTTCGTGGCTTTTATTTTTTTCGTTTTTCATTGAAACGAAAAGTTTGGATATGCCTAACGGGAGACGCTAGGGGACAAGCATGGATAGATGGATGGAAAAGCATTTTTGCCACGTGCGCTGTTTGACATTGGATGACTGAGGCTACAGCTCTGATTGGTGATGAGGCTGGTCCAAAGTGACCCCAGGATAGATAGCCTTTTGGTTAATTCAAGCATGGCTAGGTTATATTGGAGACTGGAGAGGCTGGGCAGGAAGCTGATGCGTGGAGAGGTTTCCGTGGATGATGCGGTAGAGATGCTGAGAGAGATAGCCTTTGACCCCGAATATGAGCCTGCATGGTCGAGGATCGAGCGGGACGCGGAGGCGAGGGCTGGCAGGGTTGGGGTCAGGCTCTAGCTAGGCGATTATCACTGTTATCGAGTCGGGCTGTTCCTCGGCGTAGAGGGGGAGGATGTGGGTCCTGAGGACTCGCTCGAGGTGCGACTTGTCCCTGGCGACTGCCAGGAGCACCAAGCCGTCTACCGTTATGACTTTTTCCCCGGTGAGCCTCACGTCTAGAAGGTGGAACGTGTCGCTGTTGACGCCCTGGGCCGTGTGCCTCTCGATTGTCAGGGTGCTCGCTTTTTCCAGCGTGTTGTTGTACACGACGCCTACCTGGACCGTTTTCCCGCCGAGCCTTACCTCGAAGCTCCTCATACAGGTATGGAACGTGGCACGGATAGAAAAAGCTAGCGCATTGATTTTTAAGCAAAGGGCTTAAATATACCTTGTATATACTTATCCATGTATGCCGAAGAGGAAATACATCGAGAAAGAGGTGGAGGGAAAAAAGGTGCTGGTGTCGAGGCAACTGTTAAGAATTGACCGCATTAGACTGCCGAGCGGCCAGACCGGGGAGAGGTTCTTCTTGACGATACCGAAGCCCCTTGGTGAATTTCTTTACAGGAGCGGGGTCGTGATGCTGGAAGTGATGTGGGACAGGGACAGCCCGTGGGAGTTCAGGGTGGTGGCGCTCAAAGCAGAGAGGGCTGACTCCGGGCAACAGGCATGAATATGCCCAGACCGTATTATTGTCCAACGGGGTGGTGGGATGGATAGAAAGAGGTTGATCGAGGAATTGGAGAAGAAGCGAAAGAGGGACATGATGCTCGTTGGGACACTTCTATTTGGCTACCTCGTATTCGCGGGACTGCTACTGAGCTATGGTCTCTGCGGGCTTTTGGGGATACCGCCCGAGGGGAACGTAACCAAGAGCGTGGAAAACATACTGCTAAAGGATCCTAAGCTGGGCGAGGTGCTGAGGGGCAACAGCTATAGCATAAGCATAGTCAAGGTGGACGGGTCCCCCGTCTTCACGTGTGGTCAGGTTAAATGCATGGCTAAATACATCGTGGCCGACGTCGAGTTCAGAGAGCCGGTCCTCGTGGCAAGCTACTATGGCTCGAAGATAAACTACTACACGGTCAAGAAGATAAGTGTAACAGTGAACCTCGACACTGAGAGAATCGAGGACGGCAAATTCGTAGAGATCGTTAAGGTCTAAAACGGGGACCCGGCCCACGGAAAGCCGGGTAGCCTAAGGCATATATGCCTGTCCGCCAGCACAGCCTTTTCGGCTGTGCATGTATCTTTATGTTGGGAGGGGTTATATTGTTTTCGGGTCTTGAGTTGGGGAACGCTTCTCGAAAAATGATGGAAAAACGGTTCTTATCATGTGAAGACGTTTATTCTGCCTCTTTCCGAGGAATAACACGGTATTATGTCCCAATCACTGCAAAGGTAAACAATAGGTATAAATATACACTTTTCCGCCGCATTATTGGTGGGGTGGAACATGGAAATAGTTGAATTATTTAGGAAATATGATGAGCTCAAGCAGTCTGACTTTTTGAAGATGGACATAAAGGAGTGGAGAGCCTTCATAGAGGTGATGGAACGCGTTGTTTTGATGCCTCGCCCAGACTGGTTAAGTATCGAGACGTTCTTGACAGGCAAGGGTCTTTACGTGTGGCTAGACCTCAGCTACCTTAGGTATGCAGTCGAGGAGTGGAGAGGGTGGAGGCTTCTCGAGGTGGCAGTCTCGTTTGTTAAGAGCATAGACATGGACGTCGTGGCTGGGGTTCAGCCTCCCACTTTCGGCATGGCTGGACCAGGATATGTGTATCCAGAAGAGAAGGAGATGGAGCTCCTTGAAATTATTGAGTGGGAGCATGATTTCGAGAGACTTGCCCTACGGCTCATGAAGGCATATGGTCCATGCATACTGGTTTACGCAGAAGATGAAAGCGACAATGCACTCCTGTGCACTATTCCGAAGGTCGTGAGACAGCGACGAAGGTCAGAGGCTACAGCATTGGGTCATGGGCTTTACTGATTGCCCCTTCAGCCCATAACCAAGACATACTACTGCGAAGATTAGGTTTGGTGAGCCTGTGTCCATAACGACGTATGGAATCGTGAAGCAATACGAGACACGAGTAATTTGGGTAAGGATCGATTTCGACGAAAGCACAGTGAACTTATACTACAACGAGCCCACGGTCTTCACGAAGCCCTAGCCCCAGACAGCCAAAAACACAGTTTTTTCTTTCTCGAAGTGTAAAACGAGGGCTACTGTGGAGCAGGGCTGTAGACAGCCCTGGCGCCTCGGGACCCAGAGTTGCGACCAGGATAGCTTCTGCGTAGCCTTTCCCCGGCCGACTCGAGCTTTTCCCTGATCTCCGAGACGAGCGAGAGGTTCGGCTCGCCGCCGCGTGTTATGGCTGTGTCCGAGACGAGTAGGAAGTCCTCGACGTAGAAGCTGACGGACTGGCTAAGCCTCTTGGTCGTGCCATTGTATGGAACGATGCGGTCGAGCTCGACTATCGCCTTGTCGCCGACTGCAGTTATTATTACCTCTGCGGTGGGGAAAACGATGAAGAGCCTGAAACTGTCAATGAATGCCTTGAGGGGCAGGGCCTCTGGCAGGGCCTTGAGGACGAAGACTTTTTGATCCGTGACAGTCATGACGTCCTTCAACGTGATTTCCGTCATGTGCCTCAATGTTTCACCTTGGTCTGGACTAAAAAGCTTTTCGAAGCCGGGGCTACGTTTTTATCTGTGCCGTGCACGTTTAGGAGGGGTGGGGCGTGAAGAAGATCGAGATACTCGTAAACAACGAGACGTTCAGGGTCCTCGTGAGGAGGGCTAGGGCAGAGGGGCTTTCTGTACCGGACTACGTGGTGAGGGCGATCATACGCGAGCTGGAGAGGGACGAGGGGAGGGACGTGGCTTCTAGGCTCGAGAGGATAGAGGGGAAGCTGGACGAAGTCTTGGAGAGGCTGGACGGGGGGAGGGGCAGGGCCAGAGAGAGACGGGCCGGACGGTGGGGAACTAGTTGAGGGTGGCCTGCGGCCCCGGTTTCCTGGCCTTAGCTGGTGGCACGCTTTCATCCACGCCTACTAGTCAAAGCTGGAGAGAGGGGCACAGAGAAAAAAAAAGAGAAAAAAAGGCTTTAGGGGTATACCTTCTGGTCCATGTAGAAAAGGAAGAAGAGCAACATGTGGACTGCCCTGTTTTCCGCCCATGGGAAGACATCCGTGTCTAGGATGTTGACGCCCTCGAAGGACAGGCTTTTGACTTCGTCCCTTGTCTCGTAGTGGAGCTCGTTGTTCTTTATGGCTGTGCGGTAGACGGGAATGTTTATCTGTAGGGGGCCCCTGCCTACGAAGAAGCTGTGGCGTGGAGGGTACACGTTGAAGATTAGGTGGTCCTTCCTGTCTTTCCACATCTTGATGGTGCCAGACTTGTCGAGGACGTAGTAGAGCTGGGTCCCGTTTAGGTTCTGCCTGTTGTAGACGTGGTAAGTGTTGTTGAGGAGATCGACGAGGACCAAAAGTGTCATGTAACGGTCACTGGAGTCTGGTGCAACAAACTGGAAAGTTTTGACCACCTTCATGTTTTGGGCCCCGTCCCCACCCTTTAAGACTGTTTCCATTTTTTACCCATCGCCCCCTGCGGGGCAAATATAAATACGCGTGCCGAGTATATAAAAATTTCGTAGATATGAATAGGCGAAAAGAAAAAAGAAAGACAGCTTATGCCTTTGCCTGAGTTGCCTGGACCTGAGCCGCCTGAAGCTGTGGCTGGAGCTCGAAGTAGAGATTGAGTGCATATGTGTAGACATCATCGACCTCGTGGAAGAACCTCATTACCTCGGAGTCAGCCTCGCGGAGCTTGTCCTTATAGACGAAGCCGTAAGCCAAGCCGTACTTTGTCCCGAGCTCCTCGTATTTCTCCTCGCACTTTGCCACCAGCCTAGACAGTTTATCGATGTGGTATGGGACGGGCTTGCCGAAGATCCTCTTTACGCCCTTCTCCTGTGCCTCTTGCAACATGTCGATGACTTCCTTTGCGTCTAGGATCATGTCTGCGGTGTCGCTGAACTTCTGGAAGACCCTGGGACCCGAATCTGGATTCTCTAGGATTACCTCGACGCCGTAAATGCTTTTGACGAGGCCAGAGTCGTTGTCACGTATGAATACCATCATGTCGGCGAGATACGCCCTTCTGCCCACCTCGGCAATGGCCACGACCGTGGAGTCGTTTAACTTGACCCTAGGTATGCTCCAGCCCCTGGAACGCAGATAACCGAAGAGGTCCTCGACCCTGTCCGCTAGCCACGAGACAGGGTAGATGAGGTATTGCTCGAAGGTGTGTAAAGCCCTGTGTTCAGCGAGCAGGATTGTCTCGGAGCCAGAGCCGTGGAGCCACTTTGCGACCCTGAAATGACCGTTTTCGTGGATCTCCACGGCCACCCTGTCCCTTTTTGAGCGGTATGGCTTGAACTCATTGAGTGCACGATAGACGCTACTCATCCCCACCGCCCCCGTTTTGCTTGCTTGGACACTTCTCGATGCCCGTCTGGAGTTTTTCCCCAATTTTTTCCCAAACCATTTTCCCACCCGCCCCTCGGGCGCCTATTAGGGCGCCAGTGGGCTATATAAAAGTTTCGCTGATACGTGTCAGCGAATAGAAAAAAAAGAGAGGGGGGCTAGACACGTCCCGCTGGGGCCTTTTTTGCCCGCTCCTCCTGGACGAGGGCGTAGTCGTAGAGCGACGCCCTGACGAGCAACCGCTTGACGCTCCTGAACAGCACTGGGACCGTCTCCCACGCCTCGCTGAGCCAGTCAGTGTATACAAAGCCCCATTCGAGACCGTATCTCTCTCCATATAGCTGGTAGAAGTGATTGTAGTCCTCATAAAGGCTTACCAACTCGCTTAATATTGCCGAGAGCGGTCTGCCCCTGAGGTGTTTCCGACCCTTTTTCTCCTCGGTACTGAGACGCAGGATAATCTCATATACCTCGCTAAGCATGTTGTCGATTTCTCGATACAAACGGAAGAGACCTAGGTGTGGATAGTCCCTCGATAGCCTTGCTTCAGAGCCGTAGTATATTGCCATTGCCTTTGAGTCGAGCTCACGATAGAAGCTCATGCTTTTGGCGTGATATGTTTTTCCGTGGACCCTCGAGAAGACGTGTGAATTATACTCGAAGAGGTGTATCCTCGGGAGCTCCCACTCCTTTACGAAGTATTGGAAGAAGCTGTTCAAGAGCGGAATGGTGGAGACAGTTGGATAAATCTCGTATCGCTCGGAATGCTCCCAGAGGCTACGCTCCACGATGAGGGAGTTTTCCGTGCCTCGAACGTGGAACCACTTTGCGACCTTCTTTACAGTGCCCTCATTGACATCTATGACGACCCAGTCTTCAAAGTCTCTTGAAACTAGAGAGGCAGGCTTCAGATCCACGAGCGAGCGGTATATCTTATACGCATATAAGTTCATTCCTCGTCACCCCTCTCAATGACCAGCTCTTCTCTTATTCGATACCCCCTCCTCTCCAACTCGATGAGTGCATATTCCCTCAACAAAATATCTAGGGGATTGAAGCAGTCGTTCTGGATGACGTCGTTTTCTACCTGTGCCAAATGAATGAGCTCCTCGTCTGACATTCTTTTGAGGTCTTCAACACTCCTGATTTCGGCTTTTTCCCCACCCATGCTTTCCCGACGCCCCCCATGGGGCAAGAAAAGATGTGGAGGCGAGCCTAATAAACCTTTCGCGGATACAAATAAGCGAAAAAGAAAAATCACTACTCGCAGGCTTCAGCCTTTTCCTGCAACTCCTTTATCTTTATCCTCAGAGCCTGCATCAAATGATTCCACAGTGCCTGTGCCTTGTCGTATCTCTCCTTTGAATATAATGGAGGATAGATTGGCTTCATTTGTGTCGTGAGCTTTGCTGTGAGGCTACGGTTGTTTACAGTGTATTTGACCGTTATGACCGAGGCGTAGTATATCTCGCTTATGATGAACTTGTAGTCTATCTCTACAGCCTTGTCGAGGAGTTTGTCGAGAGACCTCTTTACCTCGTAGTTGTCCTCGAAGGTCATTGCCTTGAGGAGCTGGAAAGCCTCCTCCGTGACGTTAAGCTCTAGGTCCCCAAAGAAGACCTTGAACTTCTCGGATGGAGAGCTCATTCGTTATCCCCCTCCAATTGTTTCAGGACTTCAGGACATGAATTGGAGACCTTGTCGATTATGTTACTACACTCCTCATACTTTGGCTCGAGGTCTTGTAGCAGGCGAGCAAGCGACTCTGCAACGTGGAATGCCAAAGCGTCACGCAGAGCCTTTCCCGCCTTGTTTCTCTGGGCTTTAAAGTGACGCGACGTGTATTCCCTCTCCCCAAACGATATCCTGTCGGCCACCATGAAGTTGGGGAAGCTGGATGGATACGCCTTTACGACGACCGATACGTGGAAGGAATTGAGGTTAGAGTGATCGACGGACGGCAGAACCTCGAAGGTTATGTCTGCAACGATCTCTTTTACGTTATAACCCATCTGGAACAGTTCTCCTACTAACTGGAGGAGTTTTTCATCTATCCTCTTGAGGAAGTCTGGAGTGTCGTTGCTGAGGATGAGGAACAAGGCAGTCTTCTCCTCCTCGCCCAGCTCGATGTCCCCGACGAAGGGGATGTGTGCACGGTATCTTGTGTGCCTCTCGATTTCCTCTTCTAGTGTGTCAACCACCCTTGTCTCTTCCACCCCGGCTTCCATTCAGACCACCCCGGCCATGTATATCTGGCGAATGGTGGGATATAAACCTTTTCGTTTTTCCATGAAGCGGTGAGAGGTTTAGCCAGCGAAACCTTTTTATGTGTGGACGTATAATATCTCCTGCCCCTGGACGCAACGTCCAGGGGCCAGGCTACTTGGCCCCTGCGGAGCCCACCCCCCGCAGGGATAATTTTTTATGTTATTCATGCAGAGATATCCTTATGCATGTAAGGGAAATTATAAAGACAGACGTGGACACCGTGGTTTTGGACTTTTCCGACCTCATCAGAGGCGAGTGCAAGACCATCTATTTTTCGGACACGGCGACAGCCATAACCATCTGCAAGGAGGGGGACGACGTGTTCAGGGTGGAGAAGAGGCAGGTCCTAAACAGGTAGAGAGGGATTTGGAAAGATTTTGGCCCTCGGCGTGGCGGATTCTCTTCATCTTTAGGGACGCGGGTTCAACGTCATTGGACCAATAATTGAAACGAGAGTCAAGTTTAAATAGTTTTTCGTTTTTCCTTGAAAAGTATGACGCTTAAAGAATTTAATGAAGCTGTTAAGAATGTTAGAAAAGTCTTGCATGAGAGGGGGATAGAGCTCCCCTCGAACCAGCTTGAATATGAGATTGCACGCTTAGTAGCCAAGTATGATTTTCCGCCCGAAGTCGATGTTGTAAATGTCCTAAACGAGATTGCCGACAGTTTGGACCCCGCATTGAGCCTGGGGGAAAACCTCGAGATAGCCAGGGCAGTCATTGATAAATACGTCAGCCTCGAGGAGAGGCTTAGCTACAGGGATGTCGAGGACATGATCAGGGCACTTGAAGAATGGAACCGTAGCCAAGCCGAGGAATACGTTAAGGAATACTATGAGCAGGAAGGAGAGAGTGGGGTGGAGTGGTGGCAGATCTTTAACGTGCCTAGGAGCCTGATACAGCACATCGAGACCGCTAGCACCGCCGTGGCAGTGGAGCCCGAGAAGATTGAGCAAAAGGTCCTAGAGGTCAGGGACTACCAGGGACAGGCGATAGAGGTGTGGAAGAGGACGAGGAGGGGAGTAGTCGTGATGCCGACTGGGACCGGCAAGACATACGTGGCGTTGAGGGTTATATTTGACGCCCTAGCATCGAACCCCAAGACGCATATAGCAGTCATAGTGCCACTGATAGAACTCGCACAGCAGTGGAGGAAGAGGATGCGTGAGTTCGGTCTCTATGCGACGCTCTACTATGGAGAGGAGAAGAGGATAAGCAGGGTAACCATTTTCGTTATAAATTCCGCATACCTCAACATGAGGCTCCTAAGGCTTTTCGACCTCATCATAATAGACGAGATACACCACCTCAAAGGAGAGAACTTTCAGAAGATAATCCACGAGATAAGGGACAAGGAAATACTCGGACTCACTGCTACCCCAGAATTGGGGAGCCTGCAACACTTTATACCCGTGATCTTTAGGATGAGCTACAACGAGGCCAGGGAGAAGGGAGCAATAGTGGACATCGACGTTGTCCCCGTCTATGTCGACATGACGCCCGAGGAGAGGAGCGAATACCTAGAGATCGAGGAGAAGATGGAGAACGTGGCGAAGCTGATTGAGAGGCTGAGGGACAGCGAGGACGAGGAAGACAGGGCAGAGCTGGAAGAGCTCGAGAAGAGATACAGGATACTGGCAGACAAGAGGAAGAGGCTGATGTCTAGGCTAGAGGAGAAGCGGAGAAGAGTCGTGGAGATAGCGAGGAGCCACGCAGGGGAGAGAGCCATGGTCTTTACGGAGAGCATTGAGTCTGCAGAGGCGATAAAGCGTGAGCTAGTCTCGAACGGAGTAAAGGCAGAGACGTACCACAGCCAGAAGCCAGACGGCGTCAGGAAGAGGATACTAGCCACGTGGGGAAAAGCCTTCAGCGTCTTGGTGACGGTCAGGGCATTGGATGAAGGAATAGACGTGCCAGAGGTGGGAGTAGGAATCATAGTGGCCAGCGGGACCTCGACGAGGCAGATAACCCAGCGTCTAGGAAGGATACTGAGACCAGCCCCTGGAAAAGAAAAGGCGACGCTATACGTCCTAATAGCTAGGAACACGTATGAAGCAGAGATACTGAGCAAGATAAGGGAGATTGCTGGAAAGACAGGAGTGTGGAGATAGACGGCTTCCCGCCCAGCCCATGAACGTGTTCATGATTATTTTGTTCATATCGTTTTCCAAGAGAGGAAGGTTTAAATACTTATTCGAAAATCTATGAAACGATGGGCATGGACCCAGAAAGAATGAAGATTATTGGAGAGGTATTGGAACGAGCCAAGAAAGCTTTTGGAGAAGAGTATTGGAACATCATGACGCCAGAAATGAGGCTATTTTATGTGAAGACAATGCTGGAGTTCATGGAGGAGAACCACGAGGAGGAACCAGACATGCTCACGCTCCTAGAACTCACGAGAAAGGAACTCGAGCAGGTAATGGAGCTTGAAAAGAGGGCGAAGCTGATGATCCTAGAGGCAAAGGCAACCGTCTAAATATTCCTTTTTTCTTTTTCGTTTTTAATCAAAGCGTCACGTTTTTATATTTTCCAGCCCGCTATACACATATACCACGAACAAGAAATTCGAAGAACCTGAAGAGAGAGGAAATAGTGAATAAAGAAAAGAGGGTGAGGAGTGCATCTATCGGAGACCTAATAGACGTCTCGAACGGAATTGAGTTAAAGAGGCCACGCTTCTATGGTTTAGTATTCACTTGGCTTGGCACACAGCCAGACGAGGAACTACCTCCAGACGTGACTCGAATGATAGTAGTTGTAACGTTGGGTTTTAGCTTTGACTTAGGAATAACGGAGCAAGGAAAAATAAAGATAAGGGTATTTATTGAGGGTAAGAACGAGGAGTTACTCTTAGACTTGTCGGAGCTGAAGAAAATAATGGACATCCGTGTCATAAAGAACTGTAGACCTAATATGAGGATAATGGAGGAAATAAAGGCGAGATTGGGGAGATAGCCGTAGCGAGCATGACCTTTTTCCCTTTGCCCTGTTTCCAATTTTTCCTATTCGTTATTCCTTGAAACGAAAAAGTTTTTATATCCCCGTGGAGGATTTTATGCCGACCAGCCATGAGGCAAATAACCCAAAAACCAAGATTGGTAAAGATAGAGAAAAAGATCATTCTACCAAGCCTAAAATTCCCCGTCAAGCTGAGGGGCTACTATGCAATCTACTTTGAACTGATAAAGGGAAACATAAAGATTGTCGATGATACAAGGAGGACTTATGACGGGAACATAGAGGGATGGGCAACGATTATCGCGGAAACCGAGGGGACAGTCGTGGACATCTACCAATACAGAGTAGAGTCGATGGTTTTTCCATCAAAATTAATCTCGAGCAGGACAAGGTGGATATACAGGAACGGACACTGGGAGGCGGCCTTCACGCATACGTTCAACAACATACATGGGAGAAGGGAGACGTGCTACTGCTATTCCAGCAACATTGACGAGTGCAACTGTAATTTTGTCAGAGACGAAGAGGACTAGATTTTTTCTTTTATCCGTTTTTTTCTCTTTTCTCATTCAGTTTTCCTTGAAGCAAAAGGTATAAATATACCCAAAGAGTGGATTGTCTTGACCCAACATGAGCCAACAAGAAGAATTGTTTGGGAAAGAGAAGGTTTTTAGTGGAGAAAAAACACTTAAAGAGTTCTTTGTGGCCTGTAAAGAGATAACCAAATTCAAGACGACTAGGAAAGGAAACATGATTTATCTATATGTCCCAACTAAGGAGAAAATAACAGGCTACCTGGAAAACGAGAAGCTACGCATAGATTTTGCCACAAAGGGGAAGAGAATAGCATTCAAGATCAACGTGAAGAAGCCAACAACTAGGGACGACGCAACGTTTTTCGGCTTCTTTGCAGATGCTCTAGGACATCTAGTTGAGCCAGTGGACAAGGACAAACCCGTAGATTTGGAGTGGGGAGAGCTGTGGTTTAGAACGAAGAGGTTGGACGTAGCCATAGTAGATGATGCGTTATCGATAATCATTAGGCCCAGCTGGAAAATGAGGCCCTACCTATGCCACGGAAAAATAAAGGCAGATGGCTTGAGGATTAGCTTCGAGCCTTATTTTAGGGACATGAAGTTCACTATAAAGGGCAAGCTAACTGCAAAGAAGATACGGAAGGCAAGGGAGGTAATCCGAGCATTCGAGATGATTTAGCCCCCTTTTCTTTTTTCTGTTTTTTGTTGTTGGAATAGGAATTTATGTATTCGTGTAACGAGTATAATGGCATGGATAAGCCGAGAGTTGTGAGAGAGGAGAGTGCTGATAGAAAGGTCTGCGTGGATGAAGGAGAGATACTAGAGGAGATTGGAAGGAAGTGTAAAGAAGTGTCGGACTACAAGATTGTGAGATATGGAAACAACTTCTACATCAGAGACGTGGACGCAAGCTTCTTGATGCTTAGCCGAGGCAGGGTGTCAAGCGAGAAAGTGGGTGTAGAGTTTCTCCACGACAGCGGTAGGCTAGTCTTCAGCGTGGATGTGAAGAGGCCACTCGGCGAGAGAGACGTGTTGTTTACCGCTACACTCATAGATGAAATAGCCAAGCTGGTCCACGAGAGAGACGAGACAGCCGAGATACCAGACACAGTATTTGCAGAGCTGGAAAAGGCTTGGAGAGTAAAGAGGGGCAAGAGATATACGAGGATAATTGCGGGACCATTGCAGAGCGACGCCGAGGGCTTCTACCTTTTCCAAGGAGAGGTTAGGACTTCAAAGTTCCTGCTATCGTTTAGACCATACAGCAGACATGAGATGCTCTTCTGGATAAGCAACAGAGTGGACAAGAGGTATGTTAGGAAGATAGAGCTTTTCATTTGGAGCATGAGCATGGTTTAAACGTTTTACGTGTCGTTTTTCCTTGAAACGAAAAGGCTTAAATACCGCTTCTGCGTAGATATCCCCGACCAGATATGAGCCAACAACTTGAAGAAATGTTTCCCGTATTAAACGACACGAGAGAGGTCCTTTCAACGCTTAAAGAAGAGCTTGAAGAGTTTTTCCCGAGCATAAGTATTGAAGACGAGAAGCTCGTGGCAGAGCTTAGGGGACCCGAAATAACCCTGATTGGATGGGTAAACAACGAACGCTACTTTCTGGGGATAACCTACGAGGAGCGAAAACTTTTGATATGGCTGGTAAGCGAATACGTTGACCCGTCAGACGACATTAAATTCATTAAGAGCCTCATAATCAGCGTGAAGAACCTAGTGGAAGAATACCACGAGGGGAGGAGGATAGACTACACAGATGCAGAGATGTGGATAAACAGTGAGAGGGGGCTCGAAGCGAAAGAGATGGACGGCAAAATGAAGGTAATCCTGAAGCCGAGATACAGAGAGTACACATACAAGGCGAGTGGCGAATTGAACGTGACAAAGGGAGGATTCCTAGTAATAAAATTCGCACCAATAAAGTGTCCGAGAGGCATGAAGTTCTTGGTCATGGGTAAGCTGACAACCAAGAGATTCAAAAACGTCCTAGACATCATAAGGAGCTTTGAGATGGATTGAGCAGGGGTTTTGGTTTTCCTCCTTTTTTCTTTTCGTTTAAAGGAAAAACGAAAAGACTTAAATAACCCCAAAACATGTTATATTTTGCCCCGAAAGGGGAGTGAGAAAGATGATTGAAGAAGAAAATCGGGTAGTAGAAATGAAGAGTGAATTTGCTAGGTTTTACAACGCATATCTCTATTTGTTGGAGACCTCTCAATACCTGAGACCAGAAGAGGCACTCGTTTTGAAAAATGCAGTTTCGATACTGAGGGGCAAGCTTCTCGCTAGATGGGTAGCTGAACAGAAGAGGCAAGTCGTGAACACGACCCAGATAGGCAACACCAAGAGGATAACTATAACGGACATTTACAGAGCCGAACCCTATTCTTCTGAATACCACATAGTCAAGGTAACATACCACGTAGATATAGACGAAGAAGGAATTGTGAGGCATGGACTAGACAGCATAGAGACGATAGAAGAGGTGAACACGAATGAAGTGGACACGCCCTTCACGTTTAAACTGCAACAGCGAATATTCGACGAATTAGACGAAATGAGAGAGCCGTGGAGGACGGAGATTGAGGAGGCAATCTTGAGGCTAGCTTTTGCGGAGACGCAGGGAGCATTGGACGACGAACTAAAAGAGCTGGAAGCAAAACTTAGAAAGGAGCTGACACTAGAGAACATTATTTTCCTTGAAGCGATCGAGCAAACAAAGAGTGAATACGACGAGGCAGACAAGTAGTTTTTCCCCTTTTCTTTTTTTTCGTTTTTTTCTTATAGCGAAAAGACTTAAATATGCCTATAATACTTTTTAATTGATGAATATGAGCCAACAGGAATTAGAGGTTAGGGTTAATGCAAACGACAGTCCAAAGAGCCTTGAAGGCATTGCCAAATACATCGCTGAAAAGCTTAGGATTGAGCTGGGCAAAGAGATGAGAGCCAACGACGTGAAATACAGCGTATTCAACCACGTGATTGAAATCGTGGCAGGAGGACACCAAGTAGGAATAGAGGAAGAGGCAGAGGACGACGAGGATTATGAAAACCTCTTGGAGCAAATCAACGACGAGAACATGAACAACGTCAGAGGAAAAATATCCACCGAGAAGTTTACAGTCTTCTTTATGCCACAGCCGTGTCAAGGAGAACACTGCATAGTAGGGCTAAGAGCAGTGATTACTCTAAATGCAGACCTGAACTACATAATGTATTGGGAGATAGACAATTTGGTGATGTTAATCAAGGCAGTGTACCTGTTATAAGCCCCTTTTTCCTTTTTCTCTTTTTCGCTTTTTCTTTTTTATGAAAGGAATAAATAACACCAATGCACATTATTTATTTGTCCCGCAGGGGGCGATGGGTAAAAATGGAAATAAAGGAAGAATGGAATATAAGGTATGGAAGGGACAGACAAATAAGCATACAAGACAAAGAACTGATAGAAAAGAAAGAAAAAGACGTTTTCGGGGCTTGGATAGGTGTATCGCTATTCCGCAGTCCCCTTCTTGATCGCTTCGACCAAGTCCTCTCCTCCATATATGAACAATGTGTAGAAGGTGTTGCATGTTTTTTTCTCGAAGCCTTCCACGACTAGGAACTTGCCTTTATATACTCTTACCGCACCGCCATACGTGAACACTGGGTTGTCGACCACGGCTACTCCTCTTATCCTCGCCGAGAATAGCTCTACTTCATTTGTCTTTTCGATAGAGAACGTTGGCGTGGAGCCATATAGATAGTCTTCAAACTCCAAGTTCTTATCTAAAAGCTTCCTAACATACTCTGTTACTTCGCGGACTGGATCGCCGTCTAGCTCTATCCACTTCTCTCCTGTTTCTAGATCTTCAACTGTTAAGAATGAGATGTAAACCGCAAGCCTTGGTAGCTCTTTGACATAGTTTTCGTAGAACTCTGGATGCTCTGTCTCGTAGATTACGTAAAATGTCCCCTTGTGGTAGTAGATGTCCTTGATGCCCCTGAGCCTCAAGCTGTGCTTTTCACCGCTTAGAAGGGTAACAGATACTCTTCCATTGTCTATCCTCTTATCGATGCTTTTAACTGGCAAGACTATGCTTTTCGCCTCCCTCTTTTGTTTCATGCCCCCTCACCACATGAATAGACAATATGGGTATATTTATACCTTTTGTATTCCACGGCGAGGACAGGCTCCACGAGGGACGGGACGAGAAAGGCTTTTCTAGATGCCCCACGTTTACAGCGTGTGGCTAGGTGTCCTCACTGTGGGGCAGAAGTATCTAAGCTGATTCATGAGAAGAGGATACTCTACGCAGTGAAGCTCGCAGGTTATAAGCTCATATACAGCGAGAAGGGGACGGAGGCGACATACAGGTGTCCAAACTGCTGGATGATAGTAGCAAGGAGCGAGGCAGAGGCAGAGAGGTTCCTAAGCGGAGAAGGGACAGACAAAGAGGCATAAAATATACCTATAAGGTTATAGTAACTGCTAGGCAAGGTAGGGGGCTTGGGACGGGACAAAGAGGCTGACCACGCGTTTTTCCTCTTTTCCTATTCGTTTTTCCTTGGAGCGAAAACTATAAATCGGGACCCGTGGACACATACACGATGGACATGAAATGCCCAAAGTGTGGAAAAGAGTTGAGACACCTGGAGGCAACACTGCTTGTATATGAGAATTATAAGGTGACGCTGGACGACACGACGCTTAGCTATGAATTCAGGGGAAGTAGCCCCGAGGGAACCAAGATATTCTATTGTCCCCACTGCTGGCACTTTTTAACGGATAGGGAGGAGGAGGCGAAGAAGCTACTATCAGTAAAGTAGCCCGGTTTTTTCCCTTTTTTGTTTTTTTCGATTTTCCTTTTTGCGAAAGGTATAAATATACCCAATGTGATATAACAATTGCCCCACAAGGGGAGTGGGAAAAATGGAAACCAAAAGGAAAGTTTCAATTGATGAAGTGATTGAGAGAAGCAGAGAAATAAAGAGGATTTTTGAGGACTTCATGAAGGCATACCTCTTTATTTTGGACAGTGTGAAACACGTGGAAATAGAAGACGCTTTGAGCCTTACAACGACGCTAAACTATATTTCAGACGAGCTACAAAAGAGGCTTAGGGGAGCCTACACACACCTATTCTTTAATTCTGAGACGCAGGTGACCAAGACGAACAATGGGAGAATAATAAGAGTGATAGACACCCACAGAGTAGAGGACGGGAGAACCGAGAAGACCTACCTAGTGAAGACAGCATACAGGATTATCGAAGAAGAGCAAGGCAAAACAACCAGCGTTAGACACGTGCTAGAAGACGTGGACGTGTTGATAAAAGAATTGGTAAACGAAAACACGCCCTTTACACAAATATTGCAAGAGAAACTATCACTGTATTGGTTTAAGGAGCCGTGGAGGACTGAGGTGATAGACACGCTTTACGACCTAGCCAAGGCAGAAAGGGAAGACAGGTTAGACGAAGAACTAAACAAAGTGATAGACAAGGCAGAAAGCGAACCAGTATTAGAGAACAAGCTCTTACTGAACGCAATCATGAGAGCCAAGAAGGAATACGACGAATTCATGAGGAAACTGAGAAGCGGACAAATGCCCTAAACCAGTCTTTTTTTTCTTTTTCGCTTTTTATCGAGGCGAAAAGAGCTTAAATGTGTCCTTTACACAATATTAACCGATGAGTGTGAGCCGACGAGTCGAATTAAAAGAGACGGAAAGCGGGCAGATAAGAGAAATAGCCGAATATGTAGTGGACAAGCTGAAAAAATATTGTTCTTAAGAGACACGAGGACTTTAGCGAGAGAGGGGCAGAGTTTATCGTGAACCTAGTCAAGACACTGAAATTGCTTTAGCCTTTTTCCCTATTCTTTTTTCGATTTTCCCTGGAGCGAAAGGTATAAATATACCCAATGTGATATAACAATTGCCCCGCAGAAGCGGGGAGAGGGAGAAAAATGAGTAAACAAGAAATCAAAAAGGAGAGAACCGTGAAAGATGTCTTGATGAACATAAGAGATATTTACATACCGCTACGATATCTTCCTTCGAAGATAAGAATACCCAGGAACTTCATTGTAGCAAGGATAACACTGAGATATACATTGCCAGCCCGAACTCGTGAAGAGACATTCTATTTCCTGGTTTCAAGACACGCAGTGATTGACATGGTCAACAAGAGAATTTATTACATGACCCGGTCTGGAAATGTATATGCGATTCCATTAACCGACGACGATTTGCCCAAACAACTATCTAAGTACGTGCCAGGAGTAGACATGTTGGTTATAAGTAATAGAAAAGAGACGAAAGGGGCAGTAGTAGTCAAAGAAGTAAGCGTGTTGGTAAACTTTAACCTCGTGGCGACCTTTGAGGGGGACATAGAGGCAGTAAATACAGAAAAGTTCTTGGCGTCCTTGCTATTCAACCTTTACGACGACATAATGTTTTATTGGAACAGTTAGCCCACTTTTTTCCCTATCCTTTTTTTCCCGTTTTTTCTTATACGAAAAGACACGTGTAGCCTTGAGAGGGGTTACGGGAAGCATTCTCCCCTTTCCTATTCGATTTTCCCTGGAGCGAAAGGTATAAATATACCCTTTGCGTTTTAATTATCGCCCCGCTTTAGCGGGGAGTGAGGGAAATGGAGGTAGAAGAGAAATATAAGGTAACGGTAAGAGGGAAAGAGGTAGCCGATAGACAACTAGCGGAACTATTGATAAAACACTCGCAAAAGACGACAGAAGGAGTGAAGAACAAGATACAGAGAGCGATAGAGAATCTCAAAAACGAGTTTCTGAAGCAGGGATACAGCGAGGACGAGTTGGTAGCTGAAGTCTCAACCAGGATAGACGCACACATAGACAGTTATGGCTTAGACATACATGTTTATGTGTATCCGAGAATACACCAGGACGTCTACAAGCACGAACTAATACTGAGCAGTTACTTTATAAAATACACTGATGAAGGCTACACAAAAGAGCTGAACGAGCTAGGAACAAACATCAAGAACAGAATGACCATACTCATAAAGATGACAGAGCTTGAAGAAGAAAACGAGAAACTGAAACAGAAGATAAAATACCTTGAAACCGAGCTAGAGAAATACAGAGAGAAATGCGGAGAGCAGATAGATGAAGACCCGTAAAACACCTTTTTTTCTTTTCTTTTTTTGTCTTTTTGTTTTTTCCCTTTTTCGCTTTTCTCTTTTATCTAGGGGCAAAAACACTAGAAGCAGGGAGGAAAACAAAAAAGGAAAAAAAATAATTTGAGCAGGGGTTAGAGGACTATGAAGCTCCTTACCCCTTGTATTCGACCCTGAGAGTCACGGACAGCACCGAGCGGTGAGGGACCTGTGTTAGGAGCGACGACGTCATTCCTGTGGATACCCTTCGACTGAAGGGCTTGAAGCACAATCGCTGAAACGATGTATATTGTATTTTCCTGTGGTCCTGGAAGGTTCTCAACATCACCGTATTCGGTCTTGAAGAGAGGAACCCCGTTTATTGTCCCCACCTGAACCTCCTTTGTCGAGACTCTAGCAACGACACCGCTAGGAGGCACCCTGAGGGCGACGCTATCGCTCTTTGCGTCGAATACGACTATTTCGTGTGGGGTCAGATTCACTAGCCGGATGTTATCCAGGTTTTTCATGGTTTATCGAACTATAATTGTAAGGGGTTGTATATAAATTTTACGCTTAGGGAGACTTTCCCTATAATTTTGAATAATCAGGACATTGGAGTATTCGACCAATTTGTCTGAGCGGGCTTTTCGACCAAATGGGTTAATTGGACGATTCAGCCAATTTGACCAAATGGACTATTTGACCAAATGAGCCAATTTGGACAATTGTTATTTTTGACCAATTGGGCTATTTGACCAATTTGGACGATTTAGCCAATTGGGACAATGTCCTAATGTCCTATTTGGACAATTTGGGCGATTGGGACATTGGACTAATTAGCCAATTGGACTATTTGGACAATTTGACCAAGTTTTTTGTTCAGATTTTGTTTCTGCGAGGGGAAAGGTGCTTTTTTGCAAACGCAAAACAGCCCCCATGTTTTTCGTTTTTGGTTTTTGTGAAAGATATAAATATCCCCAATGTGATATAACAATTGCCCAGCAAGGGCAGTGAGAAGAATGAGACCGAGACACACAGGATTTATTGTTGAAAAAAAGGAGATGATACAAGAGGGGAACAGGAAAATCAGCGTCTTTTATTCAATCAAAACAATGAGCCATACAACGATTGAGGTATTGCCAGAGACATTGGAGAGAATGATAAAGACAGCACAATTGCCCGACCCGAAGCAGTTAGTAGAGGACGCAATGAAAAAAGTGGACTTAAACGACAAGGAGCCAACGGTGCGCTATGATTTTCTAATCGATGAGGACATACAGAGTTACAAAGTGAATATAGCCGTTAATGTAGGAATGCACACATTTTTAAGCATAGGGACGCCGAAGCCACTTGAGGACGCAGAGCTGAAAACACAGTTAAAATACGCGTTAAAACTCAGGGATCTATACAGAATGATTGACGACGCCTTTGAGGTTATAGAGCTTTTAAGAATGACCGAGGGGATAGAAGA
>Ga0080004_1072654_pt1 | contig 27322 bp, 25 predicted proteins | sample WasSprMetagenome_FD_69207 | JGI IMG/M metagenome (GOLD analysis project Ga0080004, IMG submission 69207) | Sulfidic aquatic microbial communities from Washburn Spring, Yellowstone National Park, USA - WS (SPADES assembly) (version 2) | ecosystem: Environmental > Aquatic > Thermal springs > Hot... | reverse complement strand
GTGCAAAAAGGGAAACAATGTGAAAAATGCCTCCTCATGTTGCGAGCCTTCCTATGAGGAATTGAAATGAACATCAACATAAAAACAGGAAATACTGAAAGGGAGGCGCTCTTTAGGTATTTTGGATAAGCTCACTGACCTTGATGGGAAGCATATAATAGAAAAGTATGGGAGAAGTAAACCATGAACCTTATACCCGCTAAAACATTTACACCAGAGTATGTCGAAGATATTTGTAAAGAAAACATTTTTGGAGTTGTTATCAGTGTTTAAATTTGAGGTTACTTTGGAGAGAAGATTCGAGCTTAGAGAGGTAAGAATGTGGACCTATTCCACAAGGCGACCTATGGGTACTTTGGTGTCAATTCCGCAAATGAAAGATTAACATCCATTACTTCGTTTTATGAGGTTTCCTACAATATCACTTCTACGGTATTTAACCCGAACTATTCCTCCTCTTTTACAATGAGAAATTCAATCTGATGAATATGGCAAGGAAGTATGTTGATGAATAAGAAGTGATAGAATCGATGTGGTTAGTTTTGTTCTATACGATATCTACAACTTATATATTTACTACTTCTCAATCGGTGTATTCCCCATAAATGATGTATTCCCCAAATACTTTTGAGCATGGATATTCATGATATTGAACTTCCATCCACTGAAGACAATAAAACGTATTTTGATGTTTAATTCTCATATGTTAAAATACTTGGAGTCAAGGTGAAAGATGATGAGTTCAAAAATGTACTTACAGCTTCCCAGAGATTGATAATTTTTAAGAGAGGGGAGGTCTGTAAAATGAAGAAGAGAATTTTTCTTCTTTCCCTAATTTTGCTAACTTCCTGTGCAAAAATTTCACAGGAAACCCTTAAAGAACCAGTTTATAGAACTTTAGACATGCTTCCCCTCAAAGATAGTGTTAAACAGGAAATAAGGCAAGTAATTGATGAAGAGTTTTCAAAAGCTTGGTATTACATTCAATATTGGGTAGAGGGAATAAAGAGTAAGTTTTTGAAATAAAAGGAGTTAGATTAAGCACCTTTTAGATTTGGTTCCGAGCCTTCCTATAGGGAATTGGAACCACAGGAGCCACAAAAAGAACCAAAGCAAGAGCAGGGTTGCTAGCCTTCCTATGAGGAATTGAAACTTTAAGATCTTATCTTAATAAACCTGTTGTTTATGTGTTGCGAGCCTTCCTGTGAGAAATTGAAACTCAGCAGGCTTGTGGATCCTAAAGCGTGAAAGGTTTTCAACTTTTATCTTCTCTTCATATTTATTGAATTTAAATTCAATTCCTAACATGAACTAAAAGAAAATTTAATACACCACATAACCTTTTCCAATTCCAGTGCACCTATTGATTTTATTATTACCTATTTATCACAAACTATAAATCTTCTAACAAACTTGTAAAAGCAAGCAATGTCCCTCAGTCTGCCTTTACCTCCTTTTTCCACCTTCATTTGTTTATCACTATTCTCCACTATCCTCAATAACCCGTTTAATTTTAAACCATGTAATCCAGTTAGGGGAATTTTTAGGGATAACGCCAGTAGTAATACCAATCCATTTTGCTCCTGGAAGTGGGTTTTCCTCAGGGAAAGCATTCACATAACCATCGGTAAGAATAATACAGGCTGTAAAATCCCTTGCGGGTAGGAGTTTAGGCAGCCTCTTAAGGTCGGTGAATACTGCTCCACCTCTCCCTTTAAAACTGAACTTATCGTTAACCTGTTTTACCTTTATAACTCTTTGGATCATATCATCGATTTCTACAAGATAGATGTCCATGTGTTTCACAAGACTGTTAATAAAATCTAAAGAATACTGAAGTTCCTCATATCCCATTGAACTGGATGTGTCTACTATAACCACAACAGCCTGCCAGCTTAAAGGTCGGTAAGAAGGGAACACAAATCCATACTTATAGGCATTAAGTAGGTTGTAAGCAAAGTAAGTCCTTTCCACTTCTCTCAAAAGCCCAAATATGTCGTCTTCCCCAGTAAATCTGAATTTAACTCTTCTCTTTTTGAGCCATTTAATGGTTTCTTCGATTTCACTTGGTATCGTTCCAATACCTTTCGAGTCCTTCTTGTATACCTCTGTTGTACTTTCAATGATCCCGCCGACAATCTCTTTTAACCTACTAAAATCGTGTTTTTCAAGCTCTTTAACTTCATCCGATAAGAAGTCTTCAAAGCCTTTGCCGCTATCGCCTGAACCATTACTTTCATTCACAGAAGATTGTTCCTTAGGAACAAGCTTTGCTAAAAGCTCCTCAAGCGGGATCTCCTTCTCAAGCGGTGGAACAAGTCCGCCTTGCTCAATAACTTTCTTATCCAGGTAAATATTGCAAAGACTGTCTGCCGCCACATTAGCTTTAGCAAGCAATAGTTCAGAAATCCGATTAATCTCTCTTCTTTTGAAAAACTCAACGATCCTTGGTAAGTGCAAGTTAACATAGTGCAGAATCTCATGTTTTACGATTTCTCTGAAAATGAAAAGCCTTTTTAGTAATTCTTCGTTTTCCTTGGTAATAGTTTTTACTTCTTTTATAAATCCGTCAGCAATGTTAGGATCCTTCTCAAGGATTTTTTCAATAAATGGGATAAGTTCAGGTCCATAAACAATCCTTGGAAATGCAAAAGAAATCGTATCCCTATAGCTCATTGCCATAACCGGAACCTTAGGATCAAAGTCTTCAACGCAAGTTAAGTGAAAGAAGGTATAGAAGTCCATCTTCCCAAGAACTACCATAAGCGTTTTCATTTTTGAGGTAAAAGCAAGGGTTTTCTTCTTTACCTCTTCGAAGGAGTTCTTTTCTGATAATTGTTTCATTGTTTTTACCTCTTTACAAGCTCAAAACACTCTTTAAATTCGGAAACTCATTATTAATGTATCTTATATGCCTTATAAGAAGTTCCCGGTTCCTTCTAGCAAGGTTAAAAAGGAAGCCGACAATACCGTCCTCGATTCCTAACCCCTCATAAAATTTCTTAGCAAACTTAATAGCATTAGAAAACTCATTGTCACTAAGTTGCATAGAAGCTATAACAGCCAGAATCACCGGAACCCTTGACTCTTCTACCTCTACATCTTGACCAGCGAGAATACTATTGACAAGTAATTTAATGAGTGAGAAGTCAAGAAAGGCAAGTAGTTCATCGGCAAAATCCGGGGAAATCACTGTGTATAGTAGTTTTCTTAAAAACGGGTCATTGTAATACATTTTAATAACTTTAAGCGCAAACTTGAGGTTCTTTGATGTATTGGAAGGATTAAGTTGACTAAAGAGGTTCGCTTCATAAAGAAACATATCTCTAAATTCCTTATCCTTAAAAGCTAAAGCTAAAGCTAAATCAAAAACGTCATCGCCAACCGAACGTCCTTCTGAAAGATAGCTTAAAAATTCGTCAATATCCGCAACGACATTGATTATAGCAAATTCTGCGAGTAAATCCTCCTCCAAATCATCAGTATTCGTATAATCCTCACCGGTATTGACGGCACCGATTACCAATGTATCCGGGTGGAGCTTCTTTCCACCAAGGGTCCTCTCAGAGAACACACTCATGACAGCTTCCCTAACCCATGGGGTAGAACGGTTAAGATGTTCGAAGAAAAACACAGCACCACTCTCAAAAGCCGGGAAAAAATAATTCCTTTCTGGGATCTCGCCAATACTCTTAGGAGTTTCCTGTGCAAGCCAAATATTAATCAAGGGAAGTCCAAGTTCTTCAGCTACCTCTCTAACTATTGCCGTCTTACCAACACCGGTTGCCCCATTGAGGAGAATAGGTATCCTCAATGGGTAGAGTTTTTTTATGGCTTCCTTGGTTTCGTTGAATGTAAAAACCGCCAATTTTTAAACCTCCTTTTTTTAATTTTTTTTATTATGCGTTGCAAACCTTCCTATGAGGAATTGAAACAACTCTTCAAAACTAAACTGCATAAAATTACAAAGACAGCGCTGCGAGCATTTCTATAAGGAAATGAGACCATGAATTTATGCGCTGGAAATAAGGATGTGGAAAGCACACCAGGCCTTTCTATGAAAAATTGAGACACTTCTATATCCCTTTCTGAACTCTCAGAGGGATATATTTTGACCTTGTGCACATGAATAAGCTAACCATATCCGAGACTGTAAGCGAAACCTTGATCCTTGAAAACTTTCTAAAAGTCTTCGGGTAAAGGTTAACTTCAATTGGCTCAAAGCTATTTTCTATTAGCCTGTTTACCACCTCCTTTAACTTGTTTACCATTTTGTATTTCATTGGTTCACTCTTGGAGCTTGTTTTTCTTCCCTTTCGTTTGTAGTCGTAAATGATCATTTTCGTTTTCAATCTTCATCATCACTAAGAAGCAGTCCAATAGCATCATCATCTCTGTCAGCAAACCCAACTATACCTTTTTTCCTTGAGATTGCTGTCGCTCTGATTCCACCTTTTCCTTTTATTACATTACCCACCACACCTTTGTGGACATCTATTACTGTTGCAGTGTAGTCATCCTCATCTATCACTGCCTTTAGGTTACCATACTTGTCATATATGTACCTGATCCCCATGGTTACACCTCCTTTTATTTAGATGCGCTATATATATAATACAAAAATTTGAATTGTCAAGTATATACCCTATGGGGAATTGAAAATAATGAATATACCTCCGGTACAACATTTAACCCCCTCAACAAGGCTAATGACCTTGAAGAGTATTATGGATTTGAAAGTACAGAGGTTTCATAGGATTCTTACGCAGTTATTTATAGCACAATATTTATGGCCCAAGATGCTTCCACCTATTGGAGCATGGATCTTGACTTAAAAGAACTTGACGAAGATTTTACAAGGGGGACTATAGAGAAGCATCGGATTTTGAAGAGTTTTAAATAACCCTTTCAACTTTAACTTACCTCTTCTTTCCACTATAGGTATTGGGATCTACGCTCACTGAATCTTTGTTAATAACAATTTCACTTCCATTCTAACTTCTCCAAACTGTGCAAAGATTTTCCAATCGCCGTATTGATGGAGCTTGAAATTTAGGGGGGTGAGATTATTAAATTTTTGAAATCTTCAGGATGATAAGGTCTATCAAGCGGAGCAAACCTATCTTCTATCCATTCTGCGATGGCCTTAGGAAGCAAAAGGCCCCCATTACCTTAATACATATAGGGCATTAATTACTCTAATAACCATAATCTTGCCTCATTAAAAAAGTTTGGCTAAAACTTAGGCATTAAGTAAATTGGATGAATTGCCTAAGATTTTCCTTCTATACTTCCCTTTTACCTTTCCCCTTCTATTAACCTTCATGCTACAGGCTTTCCATTTTCTCGAGGACTTTGAAATTCCTAATTTTTCCAACATTCTTCAACATCTCTCCCCAACAATCTCTACCCCCATCTTCTTTCCCTTACAACTCAATATCCATATCCCCATATTTAACCGCCTTCTAACACCATTCCCGTAATAGCTACTATATCCATCACCACTTTGATACTATAACCGTTATCACCGCTATGCACATTACCACCTATTCTATTTAACCATTATTGCCTTTTGTACCCATTATCCGTTATTATTCCATTTATCGTTCAATGGCTAATATCTGGGAAAAGTAAGACCGGCTGTTAGGAAGAATACAATCATTGATACTATTTTAACTGTTATATGCCAGTGGTTGCTGGCCTTCTTATGAGGAATTGAAACATAGTGTTATTGGTTGAACTACAATCAAAGATAAAACCCATCGTAAACTTACCAAATCTTATTAAGTTAATAAAGCTTGAAAGTAGAGCTCTAATGTGCTACAATTTTAGTATGGACGAACTTTTATCACCTCAACTTTTAGAGCAAAGGCTCAAAGAAGCAAAGGAATTCAAAGAAAAAGGTGACATTCAGCAATCCTGCGAAAAAATTTATTCAGTTGTAGAAAGTCTTATTAAAATACTCGCTGAAAAGGAAAATGTAGAAGCTTACCGAGAAGCCATGTCGGGTGATGGGTGGAATACTTATCTTTTAGGAGAAGCAGTTGCAGAGTTAGATGAGAAATACAGCAAAGATAAAAATTTTGAAGATTTGCTTTTGTCCATTTGGAAGGCAACTTATTTCCTACATAGAGTAGGTTTTCATGATAATTACATTTCTATAAAAGATTTTGAAAAGAGTTACAAATTTATCCTGAAAAATCTTCCTAAAATTGCTCTCAAAGCAGGCATCAAGCTAAAAATTGAACCATGAAAAAGCAAGTGGATAATATGCTGGAAAGTACAATGTTCCTTTAGACTGAAACTAAGATGGTTGAGCGTACTTTTTTAAAAAATTTAGAAAAATGGCTCAAAGAAGCCAAAGAATTCAAAGAAAAAGGTGATATGCTGCAATCCTGTGAAAAGCTTTACTCTGTCACGGAAAGTATTATTAAATTACTTGCTGAAAAGGAAAATGTTGAAGCCTATAAAGAAGCGATATCAGCCGGGGGATGGATACTTATCTCTTAAGGAAAGCATTCGCTGAGTTAAAAAAGATATACAGCCAAAAATTTGGCGAAGATTTTGGAAATTTGTTTCTTTTCCTTCGGAATGAAGCTTATTATATGAAAGATTTATGCGATATTTGTCGCAGCTGCAATTCAACAACAGTGTTCGAAAATTCTTACAAAACTATCACAGAAATCCTTCGCGTAATCGCACGCAAAACGGGAATCAAATTAAAATTTGAATCAGATACCAAAAAATGAAAAAGTCCTTAACATCTTAGCCTCGAGTTAAATATTCTTACTTAGACAAAAATCCAATTTCACAACAAGTTTTGCCTTGTGTTCACTGCGCAACACGAAACATCCTAAAAATAAGTCTTCTCAAAATTCTTTGAGGCATCAAACCTTCCGACGAGAAATTCAAACCACACCTAAATTTTAAAGCTGGTAAAAGAAAAAGGAGCAAGTCTTCTCTTAAAAAATTGACCTCAAGATTTCTAATTTTCTCGCCTTAATATCGCTTAAAGCCCTACTGTCAAAACATAGACTTTCAAGTTATCAAATAGCCTCCGACATGTTGAACATACCTTTCCCCTATATCAAAATTTATCTATATGTCCAAAGATTTCCTTCTCCAGCGGCTTAAAGAGGAAGAGAGACAATTAGAAGACTACCTTTTGGCGGGAAATGCCCGTTGGGCGTGTGAAAAGATTTATGTTATCGTTTCCACGGCCATCAAAATTCTCGCAGAGATTAAAGGATTACCTGAATATGAAGAGGCCAAAAAGGTTAAATTCTGGAGTGTTTATCACTTAAACGCCTCCGCCTATAGGCTCTCTCACGATCCACTTTACAAAATCGACGAATCAATAGAAGATATATGGGCAAAAGCCTGGAAACTTCATAGTCAGGGTTTCGAGCAAAATTATATAACAATCAAAGAAGCGAGGGATCTTAGTTCCATTGCAAGAAAAATGCTGGAAATTCTGGAAAGAGAAATAAAGGCAGGGGAATAAAAAACTCTGCAAATCTAAGCAAAATTTTGCGACTTGCTCGTTAAAGAATGCTTAAGGCACCTTTTATGCCAGGAGTTTAAATTTCCTTCTGCAAAATAATCCTTAAAAAACTGATTCACCTACTACACTTTAAAGTGTTCCCTCGTAGTGCCCGATACTCTGCTCCCTCGCAGGAGCGGATTTTGAATCACAACTTAAAAAGGCATAACAAATAGCATGAACCCTCAATCAAGCCCGAAAATCTGAAAAGCCTGAAAAAGCCGATATTCGATATTAGAAACATCCTCTATTTATGTCTTTCACCTTTATTCTCCTCCAATATCGCCGTAATTTTGACAATACCAGTCACCCTAATTATAATCTTGAAGTTCGCAATGCAAGTTGAATTATATTCTTTAATGTTATTTTCCGATTCTAAATTTCAAATAAGAGCAAGCCTTAGCTGGGTAAAAGTCCCAAATAAAAAATCTAAAGCCCTTGAGGCAATGTTCGGCAGCCAAAAACTTACACATTCACAAAAACTTTTAAAGGAGAAATTTCCAAACTTTTAAGGAGAGAAATTAAAATGGCAAACGAAAATCTGGAGAATTTCTGGAGTTTAAAGGTCGAAGACGTTGTAAGAATTTTAAAAACCACAGATAATGGGTTAACAAGCAAGGAGGCCCAGAGCAGACTACGTATATATGGACCCAATGCCCTCAAAGCAAAGAAACAATTAAACGCTTATAAACTCTTTCTATCACAATTTAAAAGCCCTATTATCCTCCTTTTAATAATCGCAACTTTGCTTTCCCTCTTCTTGGGAGATTGGGTTGATGCAGTCATTATTTTCTCGATAATCCTGATAAGTGGAGTACTTGGATTCTGGCAAGAATACAGCGCATCAAATGCCATTAACAAACTCCTCTCCATCGTGCAAATCAAAGCAGAAGTTTTTAGAGACGGCGTAAAAATTGAAATTCCAGTGGAAGAAATAGTTCCTGGGGACATCGTGATCCTCAATGCAGGTGACATCGTGCCCGCTGATGGAATAGTTATTGAATCAAAAGACCTCTTTGTGAATGAAGCAGTGCTCACGGGAGAAACTTTTCCGGTAGAAAAAGAAAAAGGAGTTTCACCAGAAGAAGCCCCAATCAATCAAAGAAAAAACGCGCTGTGGATGGGCACAAGCGTTGTTAGTGGAACAGGAAAAGAACTGGTTGTAAGGACAGGGAAAAACACGGAATTCGGCAAAATTTCAGAGCATTTGCAGTTCAGAGCACCCGAGACAGAATTTGAACGGGGAGTTCGACACTTTGGCAACTTCTTGATGGAGGTAACTCTAATCCTGGTAATTATAATTTTCTTCGTAAATGTTGTTTTAAAGAAGCCTATTCTGGATTCCTTTCTCTTTTCGTTAGCCCTCGCCGTTGGGCTTACACCTCAATTGTTGCCAGCAATTATAAGCGTAAATCTTTCTCATGGTGCAAGAAGAATGGCACAACTGAAAACCATAGTTAAAAGGCTTTCTTCTTTAGAAAACTTTGGAAGCATGAATATCCTGTGCTCTGACAAAACCGGAACCCTAACTCAAGGGGTGGTTAGCCTGCAGTCAGCCCTTGACCTAAGCGAAGAATTTAATAAAAAAGTTTTGCTTTATGCTTATCTCAACTCTTACTTCGAAACAGGATACTCTAACCCTATTGATGAGGCAATCCGCAGGGACCACAAATACGATGTGTCAGGCTACACAAAATTGGATGAAATTCCCTACGATTTTGTGAGAAAACGATTGAGTATCGTTGTTAAATGGAAAGAAAAAAATCTAATGATAACCAAGGGCGCCTTAAGTAATGTTTTAGAAATCTGCACCTTCGTAGAGCTTGGAGATAGCAAAATTGTAAAATTAGATTCTGTAAAAGAAAAAATTGAAGAAATTTACGAAAAACATAGCAAAAAAGGCTTCCACGTTTTGGGAATCGCTTACAAGAATGTAGAAAGAGTCCCCGTTGACAGAGAGGATGAAAGCGAAATGATATTTTTGGGTTTCCTCATATTCGATGATCCTCCCAAACCCGGAATCTCCGAAACAATCCAAAATCTGAATAACTTAGGGATAAAACTCAAAATCCTTACCGGTGATAGCAAGATTGTTGCTGCTTCCCTTGCTGAACGAATAGGACTCCTCCAGAGGAATATTCTTACAGGCCCAGAATTAAAAAGGCTGAGTGACGAAGCCCTTCTTAAAAGTGTTATGGATACTGACATCTTTGCAGAAATTGAACCCAACCAAAAGGAACGCATAATCCTCGCACTTCGTAAAAGAGGCAATGTAGTGGGATACATAGGAGATGGGATAAACGATGCCCCAGCACTTCACGCCGCCGATGTGGGAATATCCGTTGATAATGCCACGGATATCGCTAAAGATGCTGCAGACATCGTACTAATGGAAAAAGACCTGGATGTTCTTATTGAAGCCGTGAAAGAAGGAAGGAGGACCTTTGCAAACACGCTCAAATACGTCTTTATGGCAACCAGTGCAAACTTCGGAAATATGTTCAGTATGGCTGGCATATCCCTCCTCATTCCATTCCTTCCCCTTCTGCCAAAACAAATATTACTTACGAACCTTCTAACAGACCTGCCTGAAATGACAATAGCTACAGATAATGTGGATGATGAACTTGTAAAGTATCCTCACCGTTGGGACATTAAATTGATACGTAAATTTATGGTAATTTTTGGACCACTAAGTTCTGTTTTCGACTATCTGACCTTTGGACTTCTATTACTAATTTACCATGCAAATGAAGTCCTGTTCAGGACTGGATGGTTTATTGAGTCCGTTGTTTCAGCCTCAATGGTGGTTCTGGTGGTAAGGAGCAGGAGATCCTTCTTCAAAAGTGAACCTGGAAAATACCTTTTACTGGCAACTCTCTCCGTAGGGGCCTTCACTTTTCTTTTTCCTTTTACTCCCCTTGCAAAAATCTTTGGATTTGCACCCCTGCCCATTCACTTATTTTTAGCTATTTTAATCGTTGTAATCCTTTACATCGTGACCGCCGAAATTGTGAAAAAAGTCTTCTACAAAAAGGCAAATTTCTGAGGGCTAACAGATTTTAACCTTACCAAAATGAAAATGTATAAGACAAAATAGACTTTTCCCAAATTTAAAGATCAACTTCGATAATACACGCACCGAAGCATTCTCACTTTAATCCAACTCGCCAGTGCCTTTCTTCAATCCCTCTTTTAATGGCCAATTTTACCGATTTTTCACGAAAATAATCCATCCACCTTAAAGATACCGTACTTCCTCAAAATTAGACCTACTTGAACTATTTTCTATTGTAGTTCTGATGCCCATTCGAGCCTCCTTTTCTTGTTGTAAGCCCTGTCAAGCTCCCTTTGTACCTCTTTGCCCTTTTACTTTTTTCTGTTTTCCCAAACCACATTCCTTTGCTAAGACCACACTGTATTGCCCCTCGTTTACCGAATAAAGAATGCAATTTGGTCGCCGTTTTATTTTTTCAGGAAACAATCCCATTTCGAGTAGATTAATTTTGAGGAACGCCGAGCTATTTCAACAAAAACTCTCTTCCTCCTCTCGCCATCTAAAGTTAGCCTCCTCTACACAAGACTTTAGCCTTTTTAAGCCCACCTTGAGGAATTAAACTCTTAATTTTATAAAACTAAAAGCATACTTGACAAAAATTAAAAATTAATTTATATTTTTAAAACTGTCGGAGGTGGAAAATGGAAGAAGCCATCAAAAAGGTGCTGGACCTCTTAGAACAAGGGAAGATCAGCCCAGAAGAGGCCGAAAGGCTGATTAGGGCAATAAAAGAAGCTGAAGCGACAAAGGAACAATCGAAAAAGGAAACAGAGAAGAGCGAAAGAAAGCCAGCAGGGTTAGGAATCGTCTCCGAGGTGCTCGATGAGGTCTTTACAGGCGTTGGCGAAACAGTTAGAACCTCCATTGGATCAGCTCTGGAAATTGCCCTTACCCACGAAAAATTCCATTCAAAAACCTTTGAAAACATCAAAGAGCTCAACATAAAGGTTTTAGGCGGTGACTTGGAAATTGAGCCTTCAGAAGATGAGAAAATAACTGCCTCCATTGAGGGTAAGCACAGAATTGATGAAGACCTATTAGATCTGAGCATTGTAAAGGAAGGCACATTGAAAGTTCCACAGAATGTGAAAATAAACCTCTCGGTTCTGGGCGGGGATGTTATTATTAAAGGCTTCTACCCCGAAGTCAATATAGATATAAAAGGCGGAGATGTTAGCGGCAAAATCGATTTTGAGAGACTTACCTGCAAGGTAATGGGGGGAAATGTTGAAATTAAGACTGAAAAGAAACCCCTTAAAATGCAGGTTAAAGCCCTTGGAGGTGATGTGGAAGTACCTTCGGAAATGAAAAAATCTGGAGAATACTACATTTTTGGGGAAGAAAATTTCAGAGAGGCAGAAGTAAAAGTAATGGGGGGAGATTTCACCCTCGAATTTGAGGAGGAATAAAAATGAAAGAAGAAGTATACAGGGTGCTAAAAATGGTAGAAGAAGGGAAAATAAACGCCGAACAGGCAGCAAAGCTCCTCGATGCGATGGGAGAAGTTCTAACAACACCTAAAACGGGTAAGTTTATCAGAATATATGTCCAGAGTTCTGATGGCAACAAAATAAACATAGTTGTACCCTTAGGTCTAATTAAAATCCTCTCCAGCTTTATCCCAAAGGATGCAAAGGCCGTTTTGGACGAGAACGAAATAGATCTTAATCAACTTGTAACAGCAGTCCAGGAAGGTGCAAATGGCACCATCGTCGACATCATAAGTGAAGATGGGGATGTTGTTAAAATAACCGTTGAGTAAAACAATGGGTATTTAACTTAAAGGTTTCAGGAGGTAAAAATGGTGAGTGGTGGCATTCTCCTTATAATCATTGGGCTACTTATATGGCTCAATAAAATGGGCATATATCACTGGGTGTGGCGGAGGGACTGGCCCCTCATCCTCGTAATCCTTGGAATTCTATCCTTAGTGTCGTATTTAGAGGGAAAAGACAGATTTCATATACGATACAGGAGAGAAAGCCGTAAACTGGACGAGAAGGAGGAAGAATAATGGAACTTATCAGCATTCTTTCGATTTTAGTCATAGTGGCCTTTTTTGTTCTAATAATGGCTTCAACAAAGATCCGTGGTGGACTTAAGTGGGGAATCTTCTTTATCGCGTCGGGGCTATTGATCTGGCTCGGGAATATGGATCTCCTACCTTATATAAATTGGAGCAGGGATTGGCCCTGGATTCTCGTTTTTCTGGGACTCCTCTTTCTCCTTCGCCCTTTCTTCAGGAAGTCTCGCCGGGACATAAGGAAGAAGGTTGAGAACGTGATTAAAGACCTCGAGGCTGGAAAAATAACTCCTGAAGAAGCAGAAAAGAAAATAAAGAGACTGAAATAACCATGGCAAAACTACCAACAAGATGTCCCGGATGCGGGGCAAAACTGGTAATAAAGACCCTTGAATGTCCATCCTGCAAAGCTAAAGTTGAAGGAAACTTCGAAATCCCAATGTTCTGCGACCTTGAGGACAGGGACCTCGAAATGCTCTATCTGTTCTTGAAAACCCGTGGAAACCTTTCAGAAGTTGCAAAGATTCTTAAAATATCCTATCCAACAGCGCGGCAGAGGTTTGAAGAATTTTTGAGAAAAATTGGAATAGAACCTGCCTTCCCCAAGGACAAAATAACAGAAATCTTAGAGCAACTCGAGCGTGGAGAGATCACACCAGAAGAAGCCGAGAAAAGAATTAGGTCTCTGAAATAACTGCCAACAGGTAAATAGATTATGGATGGCGAAAGATAACCTCCGAGATAGGAACCGAAAACAAGAATAGTTGAACAATTAGAATTGCTTAATGGAGTTATAGAGAAATTATATCAAAATGGGCGTTCCAACGCTTGTAAAAACAAACCCTTAAAGAATCTGATTAAAACAACTGGATTGAAATTCCAAGCGACATTGCAAACCTCTCTCAGATGGGCTCAAAAGTAGATACTCAACTACGCGAATTTCTACGCCCTTCTATTTCTTATCTCCCTGTACAGATCAAACAAAATCTCCTGGTAATCCTTTTCTCCTACTTCCACTTTATCCATAAGCTCTTCCAGAACCTTTGTGAACTCTTCAGAAAGGAACTTTTTTACCCTCTCCAAGTTATTCAGGTAGTGATAAACCTTTTTGCCCATGGGCGTCGGGAAGAGGTATCCCCTCCTTTCCACCACATACTGCCTTTCAATAAGTTTTGCAATGATCGTTGCGTAGGTCGATGGCCTTCCTATACCACGCTCTTTCATCCTGAAGACCAGTTCTCCGTGGGTAAAAGGATAAGCCTTAGGCAAAATTTTCATCTTTTTAACATTTCTCACATCTATTCTACCTTCGAGATCAGGATGAAGTTCCAGAGGCACAACCATATTCCAACCGTTCTCAATTACATCGGTAATAAGTACTTTCTCAAAACTCTTGTTTAGAGCCTTTACATCAACCACTTTCACCTTCACCTTAACGGGTTTCATCTGGGAAGCGATGAAACGGTCAAAAATAAGCTCATAAAGTTTCAAATGATCCCAGCTAAGCGTCTCATATTGCCCACTGAGAATTAAAGACCTCAAATCCTCGACTTCAATTGCCTTTGTAGGTCTTATACATTCATGGGCACCACCCTCTCCCCAGCTCCTTGCGTGGAAAAACTCCTTTCCGAAAGTCTCTTCGATAAACTCCCTCGCAACTCCCATGCCCACATCAGAAACCCTCGTAGAATCTGTCCTGTGATAGGTGATGTAGCCAAGCTCGAAGAGGTCCTGGGCGAGGTCCATCGTCTTAGGTAAAGAAAATCTAAATCTGTCACTGGCATCCTTGAGCATCGTGTCAGTTCTATAGGGCGGTAATGGATTTCTAAACTCCTCCTTTACTTCTTTAACCTTCACATCAATGACATCGAGTTTCCGGAAAAATTCCCTTGCCTCCGCCTCGTTATCAAAATCGACATCTAAGGAAAATTTCCTATCGCCTTTCAGCAATTCTACGCTTACGCGGTAAATCCTTTGTTTAGTCAGTTTTTCCCTTTCAATAATCCAGCCAAGGACTGGAGTCTGAACCCTACCCGCCGAAAGGTTGCTCTTCCCAAAGGCCTTTTGTAAAAGTTGTGAATACTCAAAACCCACCCACCTATCGGCGACTCGGCGCACAATCTGAGCCTTGACTAAGTTCTCATCAAAATCCCTCGGATTTCTTATTGCATTTACAATGGCCTTTTTTGTAACTTCATGGAACCCCATCCTTTTTATATTTTTAACATAAGGTTCCAAGAGTAATTTTAAGTCCCATCCGATCTTCTCACCTTCAGTATCGGGGTCCGTTGCCACATAGACTTCGAAGCTTTCAAGAGAAGCAGACCTTAAACTATTTATGATCTCCTCTTTACCTTCAATTGGCTCGTAAACAGGCTTTATTTCCCGATCTACGTAAACCCCATAGTAGCCCTCCTGCTCGTTTAAATCCAGAATATGTCCAAGGGACGCAGTTATCATAAGATATTTATCATCGAGAGAAGTCTCTAATATATCGTGATTGAAAATTTTTCTCCGTATGGGTCTTCCGAAGAAATTTGCTATGGTGCGTGCCTTATTAGGTGACTCAACAATAATCAGGACGGGCTTCAAGATATCCTCGTTCTCTTTCAATACCAGTTTGCCTTTCATGAACTGTTTTACCTTTTCTCTATCTGCATCAATCTCCTCAAGGACCTTCTCCAAATCTACATTCTCAAAGGGAACAAAACTAATATCTTCACTGAACCACCTTACCCTCTTTTGAAGATGGTTAAAAGCCCTAAGATCATCAACTAACAATACACAAAGACCCTTTGTAAGACCACCGCCGTACATACGAGAGGTACGGCCGCTGGCTTGCAAATATCCAGTAACATCGGAAATCACCATCTTGTAGCCCTCTTCATCCTTTTTGAGGGTGACTTCCGTCGATCCTTTTAAGAGATTTACAACCTCCTCGGAGTTAAGAAAGCCTCCGATCTCCGTCCTTAGTTTATCAATTTTTTCTTTAATCGCAGGATTGGAATTCAAAACATCTTCCGTTACAAACTGATACTTTTTAAGTTGAACTATCCAGCCATCTATCTTTGCCGTGTAAGCAGGGAACTTCTTTATAATGAAGGTTCTCAAAGAGCTAAGGGCCCATATCAAGTGGCTCAAATTTTCTTCAAATTTAAGGGAAAGAACGATTTTGGGAACTCCGTAAAAAATGGCATAACGAATAGCGTGGGGCAAGTCAACTCCACGAGCCAGGACATTTCTGTAAGAAGAAATACCAATCAAGACTTCTATTTCTCCTCTTTCAAACTTCCTCAGCACCTCTTCGTCGATCTCCTCGTAGGTAGCACTTAGAATTCCCCTTTCTTCTAAATAAAATTTAACTTCCTCAACATACTCCTTTTTTCTATCGGAGGGAACAAAAACAAGGCCACCCTTTCCCAGCTTTCTAATCAACTCTGACAGTTCAAATTTATCAAAATCGGCGTAGGCATCAATCACATTTCTGAGATAAAAGGTGGGAGTGCCCACTTCAAATCCAAGAAGTTCCCTAAAGAGCTTGATTCTATTAGACTTAGGATTGGAGGTCGCGGAAGAAACAATGAGAACGCCCTTCCGCCTCTTCCCTTCAATTTCTCTCAATTTCTCAGTTAAAGCATTTATCCTCTCCCAATCTTCCTGAGTTTTATACAATTTCGATTGCAACCTTATAACTTCCATCGCAAGATTGATGTCGCTTTCAATAAACCCAAGGAGTAGCAAAGCTTTATCTATATTTTTGGCAGTCTTCAGGAAGGAATCTACGTCATCCACAAAGAGAAAGGCAAAGTTTCTCGGTATTTCCTGATAATGTTTATAAAGGAACATAGAAGTCGTTACAAGAATCAAAAACTCCCCATCTCTTAAGCGATTTAACTTTGCCTCCCTTTCTTCCTTTTTACCCTCTTCACCGAAAAAGAGCATCTTATCCTCTTCAACTCCGAAACCCTCAAGCTTCTTCACCGTCTGATAAACCAGAAGGCGCGTTGGGAGGATGATGTAAGATTTTTTACCCTTCCGCGCAAGATAAGCAGCTAAGGAAAGCCCGAAGGATGTCTTACCCACACCCGTTGGAGCCAATAGTGCAAAGGACCTTTCTAAGAAAAACCTCATTGCCCATGTAGTTTGCAGACTCCACGGTTCAGAACCGATACATTCTTTAAAAAACCTCTTCCAATTTTCGACTTCGTCTCTGATACCGCACAGGGCTTTTACTTTACCAAACTTAAGGGCTCCACATATATCCCCTTCTATTTCCGTAGGCAGACATTTTTCACAAAGAAGACCCTTATAAAGCCTTTCTGCAGATATATCTCCGCCACAATTGGGACACAGATTCTTAAAAACGCTCTTAATCAAGCTCAACCTCCTTGCATTAGTCTTTCAAAATTTATTATAACATCAATTCTGCGTCCGATGGGAAAGAAAAGGCCCAAATACTTCAACATCTCAGCAGTTAAGGAAATACCACCAAAAAGGTAATCTTCGAGCCAACTGGATAGAATCTATAGGGTCCATTATCAAATTTTCCCAGTTACTTAACTATTTGTTTCCACATCTAACCGTTTATAATAATCACATGACCGAGAAAAAGGGGAAAAAGCTAAGTAAAAATGTTGTTGCGATGGGGCTTACAAGCCTGTTTACTGATATTTCCAGCGAAATGATCTATCCCTTGCTTCCACTTTTCCTTTCTCAGGTTATAGGAGCCGGTGCTACTGCCCTTGGAACCATAGAGGGAATTGCAGAGGCCACAGCAAGTTTGCTTAAGTCCGTTTCAGGATATATTTCAGACAAAATAAAGAAAAGAAAACCCCTCGTATTAATTGGTTATGGCCTTTCTGCTATTGCAAAACCCACCATAGGTCTTGCTTCTAAATGGTTTCATGTACTTTTTGCAAGGTTTGCCGACCGGGTAGGGAAGGGTATCAGAACCTCACCGAGGGATGCCCTCATTGCTGACTCATCCACCCCTGAAGATAGAGGCAGGAGTTTCGGGTTCCACAGATCAATGGATACCCTCGGTGCAGTCCTGGGTCCCCTTCTGGCATCGGGACTTTTATTCCTATTCACCAAACACTTAAAATGGGACAACGCTCAAAGCCTGCGAATGATTTTCTTCCTTTCCCTAATTCCAGGCATTATAGCCATAATCGTTCTAATAGCAATGGTGCAGGAGGTCAGACCATCATCAGAAGGTCAAACAAAGGCAAACTTCTCCCTTAGCCTAAAAGGTCTTTCTAAGGAATTCAAAATACTTCTTCTAATTATGACGGCCTTTTCCCTTGGCAACTCTTCTGATACCTTCCTGCTTTTAAGGAGTGCCAACATTGGATTTCCTCAAGAAAGGATTCCCCTTCTATATACCCTTTTCAACATACTTTACGCAGGTCTATCAACACCCTTTGGAACCCTCTCTGACAAGATAGGAAGGGTAAAGACCATAATGGCTGGGTTCCTCCTTTATTCCTTAGTTTACTTAGGATTTGCACTCATATCCAGACCTCAGATGAATCTCCTGTGGGTTCTTTTCGGAGCTTATGGCATATACTATGCCCTTACCGAAGGTGTTTTAAGGGCCTTTGTTGCAGACCTTTCCAAGAGGGAAGTGAGGGGCTTTGCCTATGGGGTTTATCACACTTTATTAGGCCTTAGTCTTTTCCCTGCAAGTTTGATTGCAGGACTCTTATGGGACAAAATTTCTCCACGAGCACCTTTCTACCTTGGAAGTTTTATGGCCCTAATGTCCTTTATACTTTTTGCAATCTTTTTTGGAAAATTAAACCATGAAAAAGCGAATACTATCAGGCAATAGACCAACAGGTAAACTTCACATCGGACACCTTTTTGGTGTTCTTGAAAACTGGAAGAGGCTGCAAGACGAGTATGAATGTTTTTACGAAATCGCCGATTGGCATGTATTGACAACAAAAACCGACACCTCGGACCTTCAGGACAACATCATCGATATGGCCATCGACTGGCTCACCGTCGGCATTGATCCTAAGAAATCGGTAATCTTCGTTCAATCCGCCGTTAAGGAACATGCTGAACTTCACCTCTTACTCTCGATGCTCATAACCATATCGAGGCTTCTAAGAAATCCAACCCTGAAAGAATACCTTCAAAACATTGAGGCCTCCCAGATCGCCTCAAAGAAAAGGGCCTTTGATGACTTTGCAGAGGCAGTCGTAAGTAAGTTCCTGCAGGAAAGTCAAAATACCGCCACTAAGAGCGAAGAAGATAGAATTGCCCTGCTAAAAAGCAAACTCAAGGACAGTTTCCTTGACGAACTAACCCACCATGGAATCGTAGATTCTGAAGAAGAATTAACTTATGGAAACCTAATATCTTACGGGCATCTTGGCTATCCTGTCCTTCAGGCAGCGGACATACTAATCTACAGGGCCCATTTAGTCCCCATCGGACAGGATCAACTGCCTCATCTTGAAATAACAAGAGAACTGGCAAGAAAGTTTAACTCCACCTATGGGGAGGTATTCCCGATTCCTGAGCCTCTCCTTGCAGAGTTTCCTAAAATCCTTGGAACCGACGGAAGGAAAATGTCCAAATCTTACAACAACACAATCCTGATCTCCGAAGATCCTGAGACTTTGAAAAAGAAAATAATGTCCTCCTATACGGACCCCGCAAAGATAAGGAAAAACGACCCCGGCCATCCTGAAAATTGCCCCATTTTCTTGATGCAAAAGGCCTTCAACAGGGAAGAAGTTCCTGAAATTGAAACAAATTGCAAGAGTGGAACCCTTGGCTGTGTCGATTGTAAAAAGAGACTCTATGAAAAGGCCAATCAATATTTAGAACCCTTAAGGGAAAAGAGAAAGGAATTTGAGAAAGATAAAAGCAGTGTAATTGACATCTTAAGGGAAGGCTCGATTAAGGCTCGAGAAGAGGTTCAGAAGACAATGGAATTGGTTAGGGAGAAGATGAAACTCTGGCGGTAATCATGTTCACAGGCATCATTGAAGAGGTTGGCGAAATAAAGAGAGTTCAGAGGGTCTCAGGTGGAACAAGAGTTCAAATAATCTCCTCCCTCAACATTCAAAACGGTGATTCCATCTCCGTTGATGGCGTTTGCCTGACTGCCGAGGAGGTGGGAAATGGCCTATTTACCGTTTTTATGAGCTCCGAAACCTTAGCCAGGTCCCATTTCAGCAGGACCTTAAGAGAGGGATTAAAGGTAAACTTAGAAAGGGCCCTTACCCCCTCTTCCTTCATGGGTGGTCATATTGTGCTGGGGCATGTGGACTGCACAGGGGAAATCTACTCAAAAGAGGTAAGCTCAGAAAGTGGAATCTTCATCTTCAGGGTTCAAGACCCCTCTTATATGAAGTACCTCGTAGAAAAAGGGTCTGTTGCGGTAAATGGAATATCCTTGACCTGCTTTGACATAAAAGAAAAAACCTTCAAAGTTGCGGTAATCCCTTATACCCTTAATCACACAACCCTCGGCATTTTGAGAGAAGGCGACCTGGTAAACTTAGAGTTTGACATAATTGCCAAATATACTGAAAAATTATTAACAGGCAGAGGCAAATGGTAGAAGTTGAGGTTGTAAAATCCTATGCAAAAATTAACTTAGGGCTTTGGATTACCGAAAAAAGGAGCGATAACTATCATAACATTGTAACCGTTTTCCACAAAATTGGACTCTATGATACCCTCACAATCTACCCCTCTGAACAATTTGAAATTGTGTGCATTGGAAGGGCCTCCATCACAAAGGACAACATACTTTACAAGGTAAAGGAACTTGTTGAAAAAAAGTTTAGAATCTCAATAAACTACAAGATTGAAATAAGGAAAAACATTCCTGTGGGCTCTGGACTTGGGGGTGCCAGCTCAAACGCCGCCTATTTCCTTAAATTTTTAAACGAAAAAAAAGGCCTTAATCTTTCCCAGGAGGAACTCATGAAGATAGGGGAACAAATTGGATCCGATGTTCCGTTTTTCCTTTTAAAAGAGAACGCCGCTATTGCAACGGGAAAAGGGGAAATCCTCGAACCTTTTCACTCTTCATTCCAATATCCACTCATCCTCGGATTTCCAGACTGCCAAATTTTAACCCAATGGGCTTACCAAGAGTTTGATCGGGTGGGAACCATGTACAAATTTTCAGAAGCTTATAGAAAGGCCTCAAAAATTGCCGATGCACTCCAGAATAACAACCTGGAGGGACTTTCTGAGATAGAAAATAGTTTTGAGCCCGTTGTTATAAAAAAATGCCCTCAAATTCAGGAAGTCAAAGATATATTGAGTTCCCTTGGAGCTCGAATCCTTTCAATGAGTGGATCAGGTAGCACGGTTTACGGGATTTTTGAAAGAATGATCTTACTTGAAAATTTTGGCGAGGTGTTAAAACCCACTGCCTTCCTCAAGATGGAGTAAAATTTCCTCACAAATTCGTTTTGAAATTCCTTGCTTGGAAAGGAGCCACTCTCTTGCTTTCTCACCCAATTGTTTTAGTAAGTCTCTTTTTCCCACAAGTTCATCGATCTTTTTTACAAGTTCATCGTTGTTATTTACAACGAAAACGGCCCCTTGTTCTATAAGTTCTTTAACCTCCTTTTTAATGTTGCTGTAAAAGGGTCCAACAATGACAGCCCTCGAGGCAGAGACAGGTTCAAGAATGTTGTGGCCTCCATAGGGTGCAAAGGTTCCTCCCATAACTACAAGATCAGTAACATAATAGAAATTCCTTAATTTTCCAAGAACGTCTATAATCAAAACCCCTTCTCTTTCCAATCCACCCTCGCTCCACCTCACAAAACCAACCCCCATCCGGGAAAGTTCAGAAGCAATGGCGTCAACTCTGTTTAAATGCCTTGGAGCAACAAAGATTTTTAAATTGTTAAATTTGCTTAGAAGTTCCTTAATAATGGGAAGAATTTGCCTCTCTTCTTTTTCCCTCAAACTGGCAAAAAGGATGACAAAGTCTTCACTCCGAATCCCCAGCTCTTCCCGATTGAAACCCTTCAAATCCGCATCAATAGAATCGATCTTAATGTTCTCAGTGACCACCACCTGCTCCTTCCTCGCCCCCAGTTTAATAAACCTCTCTTTATCTTCTTCACTTTGTGCATAAATTTTTTCAAAAGGTTCTAAAAGCCTTTTAAACGTCCCCCTTATCAAGCGGGACCTCTTAAAATTACGCTCCGAAAGTCGACCATTCACGAGAAAAGCGGTGATTTTATTTTTTCCTATCAAGGTTAGCAGATTGGGCCACAACTCCGTTTCTAAGTTCACAAAGATTTTGGGCTTCGTCTTTTCTATAATTTTCCTCAAGTGGAAATAGGAATCCAATGGAAACCTCAAAACCTTTACCTTTTCCTTCCACAATTCCGATGCTTTGTTGAAACCCGTAGGAGTAAACACAGTCATTAAAATTCTGAGCTTTTTACTTAGAAAGCAGTCCACCAGCGGTTTTGCCGCCATCACCTCCCCAAGGGAAGAACAGTGTACCCATATATCCACCCTATCCTCGGGAATTTCTCTGACTTCAAGGGGCGAAAAAAGGCGTTGGGGCAAGTAAAAAAATAAGCGATAAAAGGATGAAAGGTCCATTAAATTTTCCTTTCTCTTGAGTCCGGTATCCCCAGTTTGTTTCTCAATTTAGTTACCATTCTCCTCGAAATCTTAATCCCTGTTGATCTCAGGAGATTGGCAATCTCCTCATCGGTATAAGGTTTCTCTTTATTCTCCGACTCTATAATCTTCTTTAATTTTTCCTCTAAGTCCTCCGTAGAGACCGTGGAGACAGCACCCTTCCCGTAAGGCCTGTGGAAGAAAAACTTAAGGGAATAGATGCCCCTTGGAGTATCTGCATATTTATTCTTCAAGATCCTGTTCAAAGTAGATATCGGCATTTCCAGTTTTTTGCTTGCCTCAACCTGTGTAATAGGCTTGAGCCGGTTAGTCTTACCCGTTAAAAAGTCTTCCTGATACTCAAGAATGAGCTCACCAACTTTCCTTAAATAACTCTTCCGTTTCAAAAGGTTCTCCATTAGCCTTTCAACCCTCTTGTACTTCTCTTCAAGGTATTTCTTCGTCTTTTCATCCTGAGACGCGCCTTGAAGGAGGAGAAGATAATCCTTTGAAACGTGAATCCGGGGATAAAAACTCTCATTGACAAATAGAGTTAGTTTGCCTTCAACATATTTATAAATCAGTTCCGGTATCACATACCTTGTATGCTCCACCTCTTTCTGAAAGAAGGGGTAGGGTATGAGTTTTCTTCTAAAATCCTCGTTTTTTTTCAAAAAATCCTGAACCTCCTCTGGAGAAATGAAGTATCCTCTGTCATGCGCCTGTAACAACACAAACTCGTTAAAATCCTTAGTGCCACAGCCAAAAGGCTCAAACTCAATCACAGCCCTTCTTACCCTTTCTAAATCCTCAAGATCCACCCCCAGTTCTTTTGCCAGATTTTCCGGTTCCTTATCAAGATACCCGAAACTATCAAGATGCTCCAGGATTGCATAGGCAATCTTCTTATCCTTCTCACTATCAAAATAAGATTCAATCTGAATTTCGAGCTTCTCCCAAATACTGGGTTCCTGGGCTGGTATCAATTCATCTCTGCGGACCTTCAGATCCTCATCTTCTTCCTCGCCCTGCCATTCAACATTCTCCTCCATTATTTCAGCCAGTTTTGAGAGATCTTCATATTTCGCTGCAAGGATTTTGAAATCGTTGTACTTATCTATATCAATAAGAGGATTGGAGCTCATCTCTGTTAACACTGCCTCCCTTAGCTCTAAAAGGTCCATCTCGAGAAGGGTTGCCTCCTGAATAATGAGAGGGAGTGGAATTAGCTCCTGCCTTAAATTAAGATCAAGTCTTGGTTTGCGGATCATAATTTAAACCTCTCACCAAGATAGATCTTTCTTGCCTCCTCGTTATTTATAAGTTCCTGGCTATTACCCTCGATAAGGATTTCGCCCTTATAAATTATATAAGCCCTGTCCGTAATTTCAAGGGTTTCTCTCACATTGTGATCCGTTATTAATATTCCAATGTTCATATTTTTCAGGCTTATGACGATGTCCTGAATCTCCTGCCGGGTCTTTGGATCCACACCGGTAAAGGGTTCATCAAGAAGCAGTATCTTAGGATTCAGGGAGAGAGCCCTCGCCACCTCTAACCTTCTTCTCTCACCGCCCGAAAGGGTGTAAGCAGGCTGATCCTTAAGGTAGTAAATCTCCATCATCTTTAAATACTTTTCTGCAATATCAATCGCCTCTTCCTTTGGAACTCCTCGATACTCAAGAATGACAAAGATATTATCAAACACCGTTAATTTTTGAAAAACTGAGGGTTCCTGCGGAAGGTATGAGATCCCAAGGCGAGCCCTTTGGTACATTGGTTTATCCGTAATCTCAAAGTCATCAAGGAAAATTTGCCCCTTATCGGGTTTAACTTCACCCATTATCATGTAAAAAGTCGTCGTTTTCCCTGCTCCGTTTGGACCCAAAAGGCCCACAATTTCTCCACTTTTAACTTCAACGGTAACACCATTAACCACCTTCTTGTTTCCATAGGACTTTTGCAGGTTAATCGCCTTTAGAATTGACATTTTCTACCCCTTCTTTGTAATAACCTTTTGCCCTCGAGGCCCTAAACCACTTCAAACTATCGGTGCCCTCGCTGTAAAAATAAAGGGAATCCCCTTCAAGGTAAATTTCTTTATCCCTTTCATTGTTCAAAAGGGAAGGCGAATCAAAAGCCACTAAGTGGTCCACCTTATTGTCCTGGTTCAAATAAAGATATATGACGTTTCCCTTCACTACACTGGTGTTATTCCTTACCCATGCATTTTTCAAAAGCTCAGCATGTGTTAAATTCCTCATATAAACTAAGGAATCACCTTCACCTTCGAAGTCTTTACCCTTTATTTTGACCTTATTTGACGCGTGAAGCACCGAATCCCTGTAAAGGTAAAACTCAGATCTCAGAACCACTGTGTCTTTGCCTCCAAAGTAGGTGATGGAGGCATTCTTCTGTGCCTTTATTAAATCCTTTTTCAGTAAAACCTCCTCAGCTGTTGATTCTATAGAATCTTTAACGCTCCGTAAAAACACCTTTCCGAAAGCAAGGACTTCGTTTTCCTTCAAAATTACTGAATCACACTTCAAATATTCACCAATGCCTGTTATTTCACAGTTCCCATAACCTTTAAAAATCCTCTCCTTCTCATAAATTTTCGCAAAATTGCAGCGCAAATTTCTTTCACCCTGCACGCCTTGAACGGGACCAGAAAGCTCCATCAAACCTTCTTCCTGATGATACAAAGCAGCGGGTGAAGTTATTAGTGTATTTGTATCTCTAACAACAACACCGCCATAAAAATTAATTAACTCTTTTCCGCCTTGCCTTAAGATCTGCATCTCACCGCTTTCAATCTTGTACAGAAAGAGCAGCATAAGCAGAAAGTGCATAGGATAATTTTATTGTATCTACTTTAAAGTTCAAAGGATTAAGCCGACTTTAAAAATTTTAAAAACTTTGAAGAGGTCTCCAACAAAAAGAAAGGGCAGGAAAGACCGTCAAACAATGAAAGCCTTCCCCGCCCCTAAATTGTTTTAATCTGCTACAACAATCTTTATAGTTTTATTATCGATGTTCATGAAGTAAATACCTTTCGAGGGCAACTCAATCTCCACAGTGTTAAGGCCACTCTGGAAATGTTTTTCAAGGGACGTGACTTTTCTTCCAGAGGCATTGAAAACATTAAGTTCAAGGGTCTTCTCTGAAGATAAAATGAATTCAATGTTTACCAATCTCGACTTTAAAAAGTCCCAAGGGCAGCGCAAATGTCCACTGGATAGTGAATAGAGGTTTCTACCCAGGGATATCGAATATCGCCGTAATTGTAGTTCATAGGTGGCCAAACACTGTAAGTCCAGGAATTTCCCCCATCTGTGGTGTAGGCATAATGGACATCGTAAGCAGAAGGATGGGGGTGCCTGTAAAGTACCCATGCGGTTTGGTTTGGAGGAGTTTGCAACCGTGATGCAGCTATACTTGGTGTATACTCTAATTCACTATCAGTTTGGACATCTATGAAAGCCCATGTACCCGACAAACCATTGTCATTCCTGCCTATTCTCAAAATCGAATCATTGACTACATAAGCAATATAAAGATAGTTACCTTTTCCAATAGCAATCTCAGGGTCTCTTCTATTTCCTGTGGAGATAGTCACCGGTGAGCTCCAGGTAAGTCCTGAATCTATTGAATTCATGGCATATATTCGAATATCCCCGGATGGGAGTATCCTTTCATAAGCAAGATAGAGAACCTCATTTTCGTCCATATCAACGGCAAACCGTCTTATAGAATCTCCCGGTTGAGCTATGTATATCCAGTTCCAGATACTCGCGTCAGCCTTCATCCTTCTTAATATAAGAGCACCACTGTTTGCCGACCCCTGTACTGTAGACCTCATAAAGGTATAAATCCACGGGTTTGTTCCTCTCCCAACAAGAACTTCCGTTTGCCAGATCTCATTGCCTGCAGGGTAATGAACGTGATACCATTCAGACCAATTAAGTCCGTCATCGGAATAACAATGGAGAAGTGTGGTTTTTGTTGGCTTCAGTGAAACCCACAATGGCTTTTATACCCGTATTTTCTCCAAAATCTATCATACGGAGTTTTTTAAACTTTTTAGGTGGTTCCTGTCTAAACCAATAACAATTCTGGGTTTTTTTCTGAAAGCCTTGTTTTATATCCGTGTTCTTTAAGCCATTTCTTGGCTTTAATCTTGGAGACGCCGAAGCGATAGGTCAAACATCATAAGGAACATTGTATTTTCCAGCATATTATCCACTTTGCTTTTTCATGGTTCAATTTTTAGCTTGATGCCTGCTTTGAGGGCAATTTTAGGAAGGTTTTTCAGGATTGATTTGTAACTCCTTTCAAAATCTTTTATTGAAATGTAGTTATCGTGAAAACCTTCTCTATATAGAGAATAAGCTGTCTTCCAAATGGACAAAAGCAAATATTTAAAATTTTTATCTTCGCTGTATTTCTCTTCTAACTCTGCAACTGCTCCTCCTAAAAGATAAGTGCTCCATCCTTTACCCGACATAGCTTCTCGGTAAGCGTCCACATTTTCCTTTTCAGCGAGTATTTTAATAAGACTTTCTACGACTGAATAAATTTTTTCGCAGGCTTGCTGAATGTCACCTTTTTCTTTGAATTCCTTTGCTTCTTTGAGCCTTTTCTCTAAATGCTCTGGAGGAAAAAGTTCAACCATCTTAGGATAATTATAAGGATTGGACTTGCCTTCTGTCAAGATTCCGGCGTTCCTCAAAATTAATCTACTCGAAATGGGATTGTTTCATCAAAAATAACAAAATAATAAACGGCGACCGTACTGTTCTTTTTTCCCTGAAAGTTTGAGAAGGCACTATCACCTTAAGGATTAAAGGCCAAAAATAGCAAGCAATCCTTTCATAGTGGCAGAGTTAAGGCGGGAAGTATACGATACTCAAGTTTCAAATTATGTTTAACAAAACTTGTTGTGAGGATGCAAAAAGGGGGCAAGGTTTAAGAACTGTTCGTTTTATTAGGCATATTGATTTGCAGAAATGTAAAACCATTGGCCCCGATTGTTTTTTACCATTTTTGCGTTTACTTTAACGTCTAATTAAAA
>Ga0080004_1134554_pt1 | contig 27334 bp, 28 predicted proteins | sample WasSprMetagenome_FD_69207 | JGI IMG/M metagenome (GOLD analysis project Ga0080004, IMG submission 69207) | Sulfidic aquatic microbial communities from Washburn Spring, Yellowstone National Park, USA - WS (SPADES assembly) (version 2) | ecosystem: Environmental > Aquatic > Thermal springs > Hot... | reverse complement strand
GCTTCTAAAAGAGAAGATAGTAGAATAAAAACAGAACATTTAATAATTCTAAAAAGAAAGATATAACGTGATTGAAATACCAAAACAAATACTAAAATCTCCCTATAAATTTAAAGAAAAAATTACTTCTAGCAGTTTCCCTACTGATACCTCTTCTATAGGGACATCAATTACTGCAATAAATTCTCCTTGATGTAAAAACACTTTTGGATATAGAGCAAATACTTTTGCAAGCTTAATATTTTTTGTTTTTGAAGATGAGGTATTCTTTATAATACTTGTATGCTTTGGGTTCATTGAGTTTCTTTCAATTATAAGATCAATTCCACTTTCACTAAACACTTTGAAATGATTTGGTGCTAAAGTTTCGTTTGATACTAAAACTTTTAAACCGTCTTTTTGTAAAATTTTTGCTTTTGCGAGCTTTTCTTTAAAAAGAGTATTTTCTTTTTCTAAAACTTTTCTTGGCTCATCAAGAAGTCCTTTTTTATCTAGTTTCTGATAAAGAGTTCTAATCCATTCTGAGTAAGTGTTAACAACTAAAGTTTCCCAAACAAGTTCTCCAACTTCTTTTCCATGTTTTGTAAGATCAACAAGTAATATTTCTTTTCTCATTCTATCTTCTTCAGGATTTAAAGAGACTTTTTCTATTTCAGCTGCTTTTTTAAATCCATATCTATCTGTTAAATCAATAAATCTGACTACCTGGCTTTTAAAAAGAGAACTTATAGAAAGTTCTTTTAAAAATTTACTCACTACTATACCTTTCATAATTTCATTTATTACTATGTCTCTAAAAAATTCAGTCATTAGTGAGTTTACTAAAGTTCTATCTGTTAGCAATTCTTTCACAAACTCACTCATTAACACAAGAATAAAGCTTGAAGGAAGTTTTATATCCTGATGATGATCGTAGTTTTTTAGTTTAGGATGAAAATTTTCTCCTACATCAACTAGGCAAACTTCAGAGGTCTTTAGATAAGAAGAGGGGACATTTTGAGGATGTACATATTCTATTTCTGCTTGAGGATACTTGGTTTTTAAAAGAGCAACTGCTAAAAAATCATCTATGTGTCTTGGTGCAAGATGCGAAACAATTTTTTTAACCATCATGAACTATTTCCTCCTTTTATTTTTAGGGACTTTTTTCAATAATATTTTAATGACATTTTACTGAAACCAAAGGGAGAAGGAAAGAAAGAATCCTTCTCCCTATAAGATATTTTTATCTTCTTGTGTCTAAAAACTTATCCTTAACATAGCACCAGTTTCAGTTGAATGGTTTTTAGGTTCAACCCATTCTCTTCCCCAACTATCATAAGAAATATCAGACTTATCTATCTTCCAATACTTAACATAAGGTCCACCTGATAGCTCAAAAGACTTAAAGTTTCTTACAATACTTACACCAGCTCTTATTCCATAACCATTATCTTGAGTGTTTTTTATATCTTCATAAAGTGTCGGATCAATATCACTTAAATATGATTTCACTTTCCCACGAATAAAGTAATCATACTCAGCATAGCCTTTAATTTTCCAGTTAGGATTGATATAATATGCTCCAGAAATTCCTATAGGTACATAAAAATATCTAATGGTTCTTTTGTATCCCAAAGCACCTAAGTCTGTTTCTTTCCCAGATGAGTCATCAGTAAGTTTGCGGTATCCAAAACCTACATAAGGCATGAAAGAAATGTTTTTGTAAGGAAACCATTCAGCACCTAAGAGTAATCTTACCTCAAAAAGTCTATCTTTTATTCCATCCATATCACCTGATTCATCTGAAGAATAATCAACTCTTGACGTAGCATATTTAGCTCCAAGACCTGATTCATCTGAAGAATAATCAACTCTTGACCAAGCATATTTAACTTCAAGCCCAGTAGCTAAATTCCAACACTTGTTTAAAGGATATTTTAGATATGCATCTGCAGCAATTCCATAAAACCATCCCCTTTCTTTCATTACACCTGGCTCTCTGTAAGTAATGTAGCTTACATCAGGACCAAGATTAACTTCATGTTTAATACGTTGAAGAAAAGATTTTTGAGTTGTGTCAGAAGCATGTGAAACATTAGAAACACTAAAAGATAAAGCACTTAAACAAAGAGCTAAAGCGCACACCTTTTTTACCATCTGCCACCCTCCTTTTTTGTTTTTTTAGTTGGTTTAAATAAAAGACCCAAAAAGTAACGTTACTTAAAAACTTCTTCAAAAATTATAGAGAAAAAAATAAATGAAATTTTCATGGCACACCATCATCATTTTGCTATAACAAAGCTTTTACTAATAATAGGAATTTTGATTGGCATTTTTTATGCTTTTTACTACATAAAGGAGAAATATCAGGCTTATCAGACAATGAGAGTGTATTATCAGAAAGTTTATAAGGATAAAAAGGTTTTAAAGGAAAAGAGAAAAGAAAAGGAGAAAGAGGGTTTTGTTGAAGAAAATTATGCTAATGAAGAAGGTTCTAAGTTAGAAAAAGAGAAGAAGGCACAAAAAGAGAAAAATAAGCAAAACAAAGCTTGTTCTGTTTATTTTGATTGGGAAGGATGTGAGAAGAGGTAGATGTGAGAAGAGGTAGTGGGTAAATTTTTAAGGCACCACCCTATAAAAAGGATATGGTGCCTTGTTATAATTTTTTTATTCAATTACTGGATGAGTTTTCTACAATTATATTTTTTGTTTTCTTGGGGAAATGAAGTTTTTTAAAACAATGGTTTTGGAATTTCGGGAATTTCTTTTGAGAAGTAAAAATATGAGTTTCTTTCGGGATCACTTAAAAGATTTAAGATTTCTTCTTTTGTCCTTGTAGAAAGGACACAAGCTATATCTATTGTCTTCTCGAAATCTTTTAATTCTTTTTCTTTCATTTCTATGGCCCGCAAAATAAGATAGCCATCATTAATTTTGAAAGCAAGAATGTCAAAAGGAGTAAGAACAATATTCCCATTTTTACTTCTATAAATTTGTACTCTTATTTTTTCCATCATAATTCACCTCCTTTAGTTTTTTTATTTTTTAGCTTTTTTATTTTTAATTTTTTTTATTACTTTTTTAACAACTTCTTTAACAACTTCTTTGACCTATTTTACTTCTTTTTGACCTTTTTTTGACTTTTTCTAATTTTTTTTGACTTTTTTTACGAAGTACCCGTGAAGGGTTTTTGAAGTTTTGGACCAAAGACTTTGGTCCAAACAAAGAGGAAAAACAAACCTATCAAAAATAATTTTAGCACAAAAAATTTTTTTTACAAGAGGAGGCTTAGATATCTTTTTTGGTTATTGTTTTTTAAATCAAACTCAACATCAAACCCTTCAATAATCAAACCTGCTATATTTTCATAGAAACAAATACCATTATGTAAAAGTATTCTTTTAATTTCCTGTTTTAGCATTGCATCTTTTTTAAGTGCTTTTTTCAAGTAAGTAAGTTTATCGAACTCAGTTTCATCTAATCCTTCTTTTTTAAGCTTATTTTCTAAGCAAACAATTTTTCTTTTCATTTTGCTTGATATTCTCAAAAGATCTGTTTTTATGCTTATAATTTTTCCTGAGGGTTTGTTTTTTATTTCAACTAAAAAACTTCCTTGTGGATAGTAAACGTTTAAAATTTTTTTAAGTTTTGCTTTTAGAGTAATTTCTTTTCTTACCATAAACAATATTTCTTTTTGAAAGTTTCTACAGGTATAGGTTTTTCAAAGTAAAATCCTTGGAAAAAATCACATCCTAAATTATATAAAATTTCTACTTGTTCTTCAGTTTCAACTCCTTCTGCTAAGGTTTTTGCACCAAAAGTGTGGGCTAAATCTATGATTGCTTTTACTAATTGTTTTGTTTTTGGGTTTTCATTTTTTAGCTCTCTCACAAAAGAAATATCAATTTTTATTATCGTATCCTTTATATCTACTAAAACGTCTTTTAGGTAAGTGAGTCCGTTATAGCCTGTTCCAAAGTCATCAATTGCTATTTTTATCATCGGAAAACTTTTTAGATATTTTATAGTTTCTCTTGCTTGTTGAGGTTTTTCGATTGCTACTCTTTCTGTTATTTCTAAAATAAGAGGAAGACTGAGTAATTTTAGTTTTTCTTGTTTTTTTGTGAAAAATTCAATATTATAAAACGTTGATGAGGTAAGGTTTATGCTTATAGGAATTTTTAAATGTTTTTGTAGTTCGATAGCATTTTCAAAAGCCCAGGTTTCAAATCTTTCAAGATAGATTGATCTTTCAAGAGTTTGAATAAAATATCCTGGTAAAATTATTTCCCCATCTGGTTTTATTATCCTTACTAAAGCTTCTGCTCCTGCAAGTTGAAATTTAATTCTTTCAAAATATGGTTGCACAAAAAAGACAAACCAATCATTATTTATAGATTCACTAATTAAATTTTCAGTTGCAAATCTTTTTTGTAATTCTTCTGATAGATCTATATCAAAAAGTTGCACTTGGTTTAGTCCTTTCTTTTTAGCAAAATTACATGCAGCTTGAGCTCTCTGATAAAGAACGTCAATGTTTTTCCCATCAGATGGATAAATTGTAGCCCCAAGATTGTAATGAACTCTAAGAAAATCACCATTTTCTTTATCTATTCTAAAAGGAATTTCAAAAATTGAGCCAATTAACTCAAAATATTGAAAAATGTCTTCTTTTTGTTTAAGATTTGGGATAAAAATAGCAAATTCGTCTGCAGAGGTTCTTCCAATTGAAATTTTATCTCCTAAAACTTTTGCTAGTCTTAGAGAGATTTCTCTCAAAATAATGTTTCCTGCTTTAAATCCGTAAAGGTTGTTAATTGCTGAAAAGTTATAAATGTCAATGACAATAACTGCTGCATATTTGTTTTTAGATGTTGAAAGTAAAAAAAGGCTTTTTTGGGCGTTTTCTAAAAAGGTTGATAAATTTGGAAGTCCTGTTAGTTTATCAAGTTTGGGAGCAAGTTCAAAACTGAAAGTAATTCTCATAAAATCAGAAACGTCCTGTCCAAAAAGGAAAAATACTTTTTCAGGTTCAGTTTTTAAAAGAAAAAGATGTAAAATTAAAATCCTTGCTTTGTTTTCGTATGAATAAAATAGGTATTTAGTTTGGTATGAAGAGCCATTTTCAAGATAGTATTTTACAAGGACCACGTCAAGTTCAGGAAATAACTTAAAAAGATTTTTTCCTTCAAGTTCAAGTTTTTTATCTTTACAAGCAAAACATTTAAAAAACTTTTTAGCACCATCGTTTGTATAAAAAACATTGAAATTTTTATCAAGAAAAAGAATAATATAGTTTGAACCTTTTAGGAGGTCTAAAAGCTGGGGAACATATTTCAAAACTACATCATTTTTTAAGTCTTTTTCCTCTTCCACTAGTTCCTCCTTATAATGTTCTTCCACTAGTTCCTCCTTATAATGTATTTGTAAGTTCCCGCCTTTCAAGCTAAACCCAAATTAAACCAAATTAAGTCAAGCTATATAAAGGATTTGAAATTTTCAAGCAAAAAAAAAGTAACCTTGTTAGGTAAGTAAAATATTGTGATAAAAAAAATAAAAGTAAGAGGAAAAGAATGGAAGAATCCGTAGCTTAAAATGTTATGAAGTGCTTGAAAACAAAGATAAGAAAAGCAATTCCAAAGGCAAATAAATATTCTAAAAAGCTTTTTGTTCGAATAAGTTTTATTCCAAAAGTTTTTCTTCTTGGATGAAAAAAAGGAACTTTCCCGCTTATTGCATCTTCTAAAATGTGCATAAGGCATCCAAGAGAAAGAGCTGAAAATATGAAAGCATTAAGACCGTCCTCTTTGTTAGGGAAAAAAAGAAAGTCATTTTTCATAAGGTAAAGTGTTTTTTCATTTATGGAAAAAAAGCTGACAATGAAGATTATTGCGTAAGGGATAAACCAATGAAAGTAGGTCCTATGTAAGTGTTTCCATTTTTGAAAATCAAGTAAAAAAATTTTACTTTCTAAAATATCTGGTATAATGGAACCTAAGCTTGCAATGATAGAGTAAAAAAAGTTGTGTGTAAAAGCCCAAACAACAGCAAAAGTAATTAGCTTATGAGATTTCCAAGTCATTTAAAAAAATGAAAAAAGCAAAGTAACCATAAAAAAACTTCTTTTTAGTCGCATGCTAGGTTTTTAAAAATTAAAAAAAGAAAAAAATGAAAAAGAAAGACTAAAAAAGGCTAAAAATGAAGTAAGAAAGAGGGGAAAATGGTAGAGAAAAAAAAAGATAATGGTTCAAAGTTTGTGATAATTAGAAAAGAGTCTAAAGAAACAGGTGAGTTTAAGAGTGATTTGAAAAAAGGTGAAGGTGAAATTAAAGGTAAAAAAGGTGCATTTGCGTATCTTATTGGGAAAAGGGTTGTAGTACAACAAGTAAGACATGGAACAATTTATGAGGGAGAACTTATTGATTATGTAGAAAGTTTTTTGGTTTTAAGAAATGCAAAAGTTTCAGGAACAAAAAACATTGTTGAAACAGATCTTCTTTACATAAACAAAAACTTTGTTGCCCACGTTCATGCAGAACCCAAAACTATAGTAGAAAAGAAATAACAGAAAAAGAAATAGTAGAAAAATAAAAAAAGCCCCCTCTTAGAAGAGGGGGCAAAAACTAAAAACTTTTTATTGACTTTTAAGCATAAGATGTAAGTAATGACCTGTTTCTTTGTTAAAGAAGGTTTCTACGATTTTAAAACCTAAACCTTGGAAAATTTTAAGTGAAGGTGTGTTATTTTTTTCAACCACTGCAGCAATTAAAGGAGTGTCAATTTTTTCTAAACATTCAGAAACTATAAACTTTCCTATTCCTTTTTGTCTTTGATCTTTTTTCACACATAAACATCTTATTTCAGTCATATGCCATGCAATCTTATATAATCCGACAACCCCAACTAGCTCTTTTTTTTCATTTTCTTCATAGCAACCATAACAAATCATACTTTTTGGAATATGTCTTACATATTCATTTTTTTCTAAAAAATCTTGCATTAGTTCTTTGTCAATTTTTTTCATCTTTAGTTTTTGCATAGCTACCTCCTTTTTTTGTTTTTTTGACAAAAAAAAGAAAGGAGGGAGGAGGAGGAAAATTTTCCTCCTCCTCTGAAAGTTTTAAAAGTCGAAATCTTCAAGATGATCTTTTAAATTTTTAATTTTTTCTTCTATATAGATGAATCTTGCTACACAGATTGTATGAATGCATTTTTGGTGAGTTCTAAAACCTCTACAATTACAAGAAAGTGTTTTTTCTTCTTCATTAAAGGTTACGACACATTTAGTTCTTCCGTTTGATGATTTGAAATAAAATTTATTATCTCTTTTTCCTTGACGAATTGTTTCAAGAGGATAAAAAGAACTGGGATATAATTTTGCAAGATAAATATAGTGTGTATTTGGTAAAGATCCGTTAACTACATCAGAGACTAAATTAGAGTCAGTATAAACTTGTTCCATTGCAGTTTTTATTCCTCTTTTTAATTTTTCAATGTCCATCGGTGGAAGGTTATGGGTTTTACTTTCAGCTCTAAAATGATTATATCTTTCAATAAGGTATGCTCTTGCTTCTTGGATTATTGGTGCAGCGTTTTCAACTATCCCAAGTTTATCAAGCACTTCTTCCACTGTTGGTTCTTCACTAAAGTGATACCATTTAAGTCCTTTCTTTACTTTTTCCATTAATTTCAAACAAAAGATTGTCCAATTTTTTACTTTTTCAAAGGAAGTTGTTCCTTGATGTATTCTAAATTCAATTGTTTTATACTTATGGTAAGCAACTCTATTTATTGCATAATATCTATCATCTGACGTGACAAATCCTAAGATAAGTCTTGCAATAGTAGAAGAAAGTTCACTTCTTAACATTTTTGCATAGTAATTATTTCTTCTTGATGGAGAAACTAAAAAGTAAATTACAGGTTCAATCCTCATCCACACTAATATTAATCTTGCAATATCACGTTCATTAAAGTCATAAGCATTAACATGTACATGAAACCCACAACTATTATTTATCATACTTCCTATTTCATTCCAGATATCAAGTATTGTTTTTATTTTTTTCAATCCTTCTGCAGAGCAGAGTTTAGGTGTTGTTAACTCGACTGATTCATATTGTTGTCTTTCATTAGAACTCATATTTCTTCTGACAGAACCATCATCTCCTACTTTCCAGAGCTCATTTTCCATCTCATGAGAGTATCCTGTTAGTTTCACTTTGAATCCAAGGTCTTTAATTTTTTCATAAAAAGTCATTCTATTTTTTACTAATCCTTCTAATTCAAGTCCGTAGCTAAAAAGTGGAAGAAGTTCATAGTTTGGGTTTCTTTTAATAAGTCTGATAAAATCTTCATATTTCATATCCATTTTTGTAAGAAGTTCGTATACTATCCAATAAGCTTGTTCACGAGTTAATTTAGGATGTGGGGTTATGTTAAGTTTTTTAAGTAAAATTTTCTGCCATTCTGTGATAGGTTCTCCCTCACTTGCAGCAACAGTTCTTAGCGATGGAAGAGTGTTTAAAATTTTTTTAATATGTTTACATACTATTTGTTCACCATCTACTTCTAATCTTCTTTGAAAAAGGAAAGAAAAACAATCACAAAATAAACTTTCATCTTGAAGAACATAAATGTTATATTTTCCATTCATGTTTTCGCTTTCAATTGTAGTCCAAGCTCTTCTTTCAGGTTTTACTTTTCTTCTTGGAGGAATTCTTACAACTATACCACAATTAGGACAATCATATCTTTTTTTATTAACTTCAGTTCCACAATAGGGACAAAAAATTATTCTTTCTTCTCTTTCATCTCTTTCTGTTCTTTCAGCATCTAATTCAATATTTTCAATGTTTTCTGCTAATGTTGTCATAGTCATAGTCCTCCCCCTCCTTTTTTTTGATAATTTTTGGTTTTGAAATGACTTAAAAAAGAAGGGAGGAAGAGGAGGAAAGATTTTTCCTCTCCTCCTCCCTCTTAGAAATTTTTCTTACATGTGGATGTCACAAACTTTTGTTAGGTAAATTTTATCTTTTCCTTGTTCTTTTAGATAGACAAGAACATCAGGAATCTCTCTTTCATATAAGTGTTCTGAAACTATTCCATCTTCTATGAAGATAAATTTGTAAGGCCAAAATAGCTCAAATGCTTCTGATGCAACTGAATTAAGTTGAAACCAAGGTTTGTCTGATTTTTTAGCTACTTCTAACATCTGAATATATTTTTCAATTCTTTTTATAGTTTCATTTTCTAAAACCTTGAGAAAATCATCAATATTAATTTCTACATAAGGTTTTTTGTCTTTAGTCATTTTAAGCTTTCCTACTTTATAACTTTTAATAAATTCTTTCATAGCGTTAACTAATTCTTTTTTGTCTTCAATTTCTTCAGCTCCATCAACATCATAAAAAACTTCTACAATTTCAACTTCATCTATTATGAAATCTAAACTTTTTTCTAATTCGTTTGACAATACAAACAAGTATCCATGCATAGTTCCACCTCCTTTTTTGTTTTTTAGTTTTTTTGTGAAGTATAGTCCCCTCTCAAGAGAGAGGGGACTTAGAAGTTTTTTTGTTTAGTAGTAGTATTTTTTAATATAGTATTCAAACTCTTTGTCTCTTTCTTCTTCCCCAAAATTTCTTAATTCTTCATCTTCATCTTCATCTTCATTATGATCTTCATAATATCGAGTTCTCCAATTCTTTTTAGAAATTGGTTGATTATATTCCCAAAACCAATGATGATGTTGGGGTTGGTGTTGTAGTTGTATTTGCCAGCTTAAATTTGACACATAGAAATCTTTATATTTTTTGAAGTCTCCATAAATAATTATCTGTGGTGAGCCAGATTCAATTGTAAAAATGGCCCACCTCGATGCTGCATAAAACTTTAAAACTTTATGTGAAAAAAGCCTTACCATTATGCTCATTAAATAGGTATCTGATATATCTTCTACATTAAAGAACTTTTCTCTTTCTTTTGGCTCAAGGCTTGCAATTATTACTGGAATTAGGTTTTTATAGTCAGAAACAGTTCCATTGTGAAACAAAACTGCACATGCTTTATACTCAAGCTCCTGCGTATCAACAAGATCCACCCTAAAAGGGTGACAAAGTTGTGGTGTTCTTGAACCAGCTGATGCAAGCCTAAAATGAATTATGTGTGGCATTTGAGGAATTGCTTCATAGTATTTCCAAGCTTCCTTTTCATTCATTATGCCTTTTTTGACATAAATCAATCCATCCTTTTCATCGTAATAAGCAACTCCAAAACCGTGATCATTTCTTTCCCACATATTTTTAAATTCTCTTTTTCCTATTTTTTTTCCTTCTTCACTTATGACTATTACGCACATATTTCTCCCTCCTTTTTATTTTTTTTGCTTTTTTTTAAAACATTTTTTACGCTAAGTTTCTTTCTTTTAAGTACTGTTTTAATTCAACCATCCATTCAGGAATGCTATCTACAAAGCTAGCCCAAGTACTTTTTTGAAGTTCTTTTGTATTTTTTTCTCTTAGGAAATGGCAAAGATGATAAACAAATTCTAATGTTGCATAGAAGGTTAACAATCTGAGAGTACCTCTAAAAATTCTGAACTCAATTGTATTTTTGTTTTGAAAATTAATTGCATAGTATCTTTTTTCTCCATTTTCCCTTTTGGCTTCTTGAAGGTTTACAGTTTGATATCTTGCACAATAGTGTAAAATTTGACTTGAAGTCCTGCGAGAGAACCTTACAATTTCATCCCAAAATCTTTCAAAAAAAATTAAAAGTTTAAGTTCACCAATTTCCTGAGTATTTTCATCTTTACCCCAAAAATTTTTATTGATGTGAATATGAAGTCCACAACGTTTATTGTCATGAGAAGTAAATCCTTTTCTTTCAGCTCTTTTTAAAACTTCATCCCATCCTACTTCAATTAAGTGGAAAGCAAGTGTTGCAGGATGGGACACTATTTCGAACCCATCTATTAATGAGCCATCGTGTTTTGCATAAAGAAATCCTGGATAATTGCATCCACTTAAGATATATCTTGCGTTGTCAATATCAGTACCTCCCTCGTCGATCTCCAACTCGACACCTAAGAAAAGAAGAGGTTCTTTTTGAAATCTTTCGCCTAAATGTTCGCTTGCAAATAAATGAAAAATTGGTTGAGGCTTATAGCCATAATTGTTAATAACTATTTCGTCTTCATCATCATCAACATCAAAGAATCTAGCACAGCTTCTACAATAATAGTAGTCACTATCTGAATCATAAAATGCTTCATCAATATGAACTAATCTTTCACACTCTTCACAAAACACATAGTAGTATTTGCAAGTCTCACAAACTGTAAAACCGTCTACATCGCGATAAAATTGATCTGTTTCAGTGTCGATTAACCCTCTGCAGTGATTACATTCAATGTAATTTTCATAACACTCTGGACAAATTCTTTCGTCAGTTGCCCTTCCTGTTCCCAACTCATAGTATGTATAACCTTGATCTGGAAACATCAAAGATCCACAGTCTCTACATCTAACCATGTTATTGACACAATCCTTACAGACTCTTCCTGGTATAGTTAGATTTTCTGTATATCCAATATCCCAATACTCTTCAAAATTTTCATTTTCTTCTAAAGGTTTTCCACAAATGCAACAAATGTGTATTCCCTTTGCATGGAAACAAAGCTTACAAACATTTCCAATAAAATAAGTTTCTTCTTTTTCTTCTCCACAAATTACACATCTTTTTACCATAGTCCTACCTCCTCTTTTGTTTTTTCTACTTTTTGCTTTTTTTGCTTTTTTGCTTTTTAAACTTTTGATTTTTTTTGATTTTTAATTTTTGAACTTTTAATTTTGATACTTTGATACTTTGACTGTTTTGACTATTTTGATTACTTTTTGACCTTTTTTGATTTTTTCAGCTTAAGCTATCCATCCGAGACATGGTTCTGGACTTTTGAAAAGTCCAGAGAAAAGAATAATCAAACAATCTTATTAAAAATTATAACATAAAAAAAATTTTTTGCAAGTATTATTAAAATGTAAATTTATTTTTTTCTCATTTTGCATAAATTTTTTTCTTTTTGCATAACTCTTTGTTTTATCAATTCTTTTGTATTTTCAAAAACCATGTGTCCCCATATCCATGCAAAGGTTTCAAGTTTTTCTTTTTCTTCTCCAAGTTTTTCTTTGATTTCTTTTGTAAGTTTTTTTAAAGTTTCATCAGCAAATTTTTCATTGTTTCTATTTTCAAAACCTTCAACCAAATCAAGTGGATAAAAGTTACAAACTTCATTAATTGCTTCAAGATAGGCATTTAGTTTTTTATTCATTTTTTGTCTCTTAAACTAGGTTTGTATAAAAATAAAGAAAAGAAAAGTAACCTTTAATAAGAAGGTTTTTACAAGGAAAAATTTTTGGTTACCATTTAGGTACTATATATCTTGAGAAAAATGAACAAAAAGTTAAACTTAAAAAGAAAAAGAAGAGGAGGTGGGGTATGAAGGTAGTTAAAGTTTTAGCTTTAATTATTGCAATTTTATTTTTAATTCCTTTTGTCTCTTATGCAGGTATGAATGATTTTTATAATGCACTTTCTGGTATGCAAGCAGTAAAAGACGTAGCAAATGCACAGCCAGTCATGTTGAACCCTGAAGTAAAGCAAAAACTTAAAAAAATTTATATTGAAATTAAAAATACTTCTCCTGTAAGTGGACTTTCAACAGAACCTATAAAAGAAAAAGTGGTTGAGGGATTAAAAGCAAAAGGGTATGAGATTGTTGAAAACCCTGATACTGCAGAATATTTAGTAACGGTTGATATTAATAAATTAACTATAGTAAAAGAGAAAAAGGTTTCTCTTTTTGGTAGTGTTTTAAGTGGAGTTGGGAGTGCTGCTCTTGGAATTGCAGGAGCTGTTGCAGGAGCAGCAACAGGGAATATGCATTTACCTCAAATAGCAGCACAAGTTGGAAGTTCAGTTGGTGGAGCAGTTGGAGAAGCAGTAGGTGATAAACTTGATGAGGCAGTTGTTGGGTATAATTATACATACTTAGGAAGCTTTATGGTAGCTGTTATTGAAAAATATAATGGAGATACAAAAACTTATAATGGGAAATATCCTCTTTTTGGAGAAAGTAAACAGATAAAAGGTACAATTACAGAAGATATATCTGAAAAGGTTTCTAAAGTTTTAGTTGAGATTTTTTAAAGTTTTTAAAATTAAAACAAGTGGGGGCTTGAAAAATATACTCCCCTTGTGTATATAAAAGGGTCATACTTCCTATTTCAAGTATAGAATACTCAAAAATAAATTATGAATTCGAGTTATTCTTTTATTTTTCAATTTTACATACTTGATCAAATAAAATTTTTATTACCGAATTCGGTAGTATGTTTATGCCTATTATAACATCAACTGAAGCAAGAGCTAAGCTTTATCGTCTTATTAATGAAGTTACCTTATCTCACGAACCTATAATTATAACCAGTAAGCGGGGTAATGCTGTTCTTATTTCAGAGGATGATTGGCGGGCTATTTCTACGAGCAATCCTAATTTTAAACTTTTTTCTTCCCTCAATTGCTTTTTCATACTCTTTGGCTAGATAAAAATCCATGTGTTTAGTAAGTAAAATTTTATCTTTTTGAGATAAAGCTTTCTTCATAGCTCCCCTCCTTTTTTGTATTTCAAACTTTTTTATATAAAATATTGAATGAAGAGGTAACTACTAAAAAAAATTTTAAAAAAAGGAAGGAAGGTAAAAAATTAATATGATTTTGCCTTTTATTTTGGCTTTTAAGAGGGGGTTTTTAAAAGGGGGGATATAAAAACTATCCCCCCTAAAAAAGAGGCGATTTAAAGGCAATCTGAGAGGCGTTTTTTAAAAAATTGTAAGTTAAGACCTAAATTAATCACATACGCAAATTAATCTTCCACAGACAGAGCATTCTTTAATAAAACCAAGTGCTTTTACAAAAGTTGTAGAAAAACCATCTCCATATCTTAATCCTTCAAGCATATTAACCAAAAATGCTCTTATGTCTGAATATGAAACTTCAATGTTTTCCCATCGAGGATCATCAAATTTATTATAAATTTTTTCAAGTTTTTTAGTTTTAAGTTGTTCCAATAGTTCGTTTAAGATTGTTCCTGAAAAAAGGGAAATAACATGCAAATTAGGATAGCAGGGAAGTTTTGTTTTTTGAATGATAATTTCTGCAAGTTCTTTTGCAGTGTTTTGAGGTAAAATTACTGCCTTATGAATAATAGAGTGATACTGTCTGATAGATGCATCATCAGTAATATAGTTTTGAAACAAAGCTAGCTGCATCAACATCTCTCCTCCACCATAGGTAGCAGACCAAACGGGATCAGGTTCTTCATAATGAACGTGTCCTATTTCATGGATAACATAGATAATTTTGGGTTGAGGTCTACGAAATGAGATTTTTTTTTCTTTGATAAAAGCAATTCCTTCTGTTCGAGATATATAGCCTTTTGCCTGTGTAAATAATTCTTTGATTTGCTTTTCATATTCTTCTTGAGAAATCAATTTTTTTTCATAAAGCATTTCATAAAAATCTATTGTATCAAGTATTTCAGAATTTTTGTCTGCAACTTGAAAACTTTCTTCCCAGGGGATTACTGTAATTGTTTTTGCTGATTCAACAAATTCAGGAAAGAGTTTTTCAAGTTTTGGGAATATGTCTGATTTTTCTAATAGTTCAATTGCTTTCATATGATTTTAACAAATTATTCATTCATTTTCTTTTATTTTTTTTATCATTATCTTCTCTAAATCATCATCAAAAAATAAAAATACGTGTGCTTTATAATCAGCACAAATTTTACAAGCATAAATAGTTTTCACCTTATCTGCCTCTCTTTCATATAAACTCAATTTTACCTCTACTTCATTATAACTACAAAAATAACATTTGTCATTCTTTTTTTTCTCCTTTTTATTTTTCATTTTATTCATCTTCAACTATTTTTATTTATTTACAATACACGATACATCAGGCTTTCTATACTCTTTTGGTTTCTCAGGAAATGTTTTGAATTTCCACCACTCTTTTCCATCATATTCAGCCTTCTCTAACCACCAATCAATTGACTAACTCACTCATATTGTTTTTCCTATTGTTTCTTCCTCTTCTAAACTTCTTTCCCAAGTAAAACAACTTTTCTTCAAACAATCTAAAGTTATTTTATTTAATTTGCTATTAGGCAAATAAAAAAACTGAAAAACAACATCAAAAAATTTTTTCCTGAGTTCATATTCAACATCTAAAAGCTTATCTCTCAAATCAAAATTATAACTATCTTCTATTACTACTACAAAAACATTTACTTCTCTTCTATACTTCCTAATAAAAATTGATTCTACTTCTTTGATTTCACTAAATTTTCTTACAATATCAAAAAACACTCTTTCTTCCATTGGTTAACCTACTAATTCCATTTTTTTTGTTCTTTTTTGCATACTTATTATCTTTTTTTTCTAAACAGTAACCAAACTTTATTAAACAATCAAATTTGTTTATTTAAAATTAATAAAAACTTTTTTCCTTTTTTATCTTTCTCCATTCCCAGGGTGGTGTTGGATTAGTGTGAGTAAATCTGCTCTTTTGTAAAATTCTTAGCTTTAATAGATGACGGTATGGGTGACGGGTGACAGTAGGTGACAGTAGGGGTTTTCAAACCGTCACCCTCTCCTATCCTTGATTTTTCAAGGGGTGAGGTGGGGTGGTAGACAGGTAGACAGTAAATGTACTTTTTTTTCTAAAAAAAAGGAAAGAAAAAGGTGTGAATGCGCACCAGTTGAAAAATTTTTAGAAGAGTAAGAGAATTTACTGTCACCTCTGTCACCTGTCACCCATTGTTTGGAAAAGCAGAAAAAATGAGCCTTTGGAGAAGGTAGGTTGGGTGACGGTTTTTTTTCAAACCGTCACTCAAACGTCATCAACTGTCTCTTTTTCAGGAGCATCAATACCATAAAGCCTTACTGAAATAGAATGAAAATTAAAATTAATAGAACTTTGCTTAGTGATCGTTTCATAGCTCTCCTTCTTGTTCAATAAGCCTTATCTCTTCCTCTGTAAGAGCATACAACTTGTAAACTAACTGGTCTATTTCTTTTTCAAGCTCTTTGACTTTTTGCTGTTTTTCTTTGCTGGTCTCAAAATCGGGGGAGTGGGTAAGCGTGAGGATTTCTTGAACTTTTTGGACTATTTGGTCTGCGAGGGGTTGGTTTTGGGGAGTGATGGGAGGGATGGGAATTTGTTCTACATATATTGAAAAACCTCTTGTAGCTTCCTTTGATAAAGCTTGGGCAGTATTGCGATAATAGAACATAATTAGCTTGGAGTTTAAAAGTCCAAGTAAATATAGCAAAATGCTTCTTCTATTTTTTCTATTTTTGTAAGGTATTATAAAATAGGTCGTATTAAGCCCAACAATTCCATTCTGTATAAAAGCAAATTTAAAACCTATATCAGAATAACCTATCTTATCCAATAAAAGCAAATTTATTTTTTCTCTGCTTGGTGGTGCTTGTAGTTCATACCATTCTTGATTACCAGCCCTCTTCTCTAAAGCTTTTTTATGTTTTTTTAAGTAATCTAAGACACAAGAAGTTATTGTATGCTTTGTAGCCAAAATTATCCACAATCCCGCCCACTTATACCTATACCTCTCAATATCCCTACCTCTCAGAACTGGCTTAATAATTTCCTCTGTTCTCTTTCTTTCCTCTTCATCCTTACAATTTGCCAAAATCCTGTTTCGTGTTTGTGTGTCTATGATAAAGGCATTGTTGTAGCCTGTTAAAACTCCTATGTAAATCTTCACATCCCACTCTTTTAAGGGTTTTCCAATTTTATTAATTTTTTCCTTTAACTTCAAAACTTCACTATCTGCTAAAGTCCAAAATTTTTGATTAGTTAATGCTTCTTGTTCTAAAATTATTCTATTTGTCTCATTTTCTAAATACCTTCTAAGTTTTGTTTCTAAATCTTGCTCTTTGCTACTTTCCTCTTCTTTATAAACACCTATCTTAACATATTGAAAAGGCTTCTCTTTTTGTACTATCATCGTTACAACATCAACACCAACATCTTGTCTTTTAAAACTATCCCTTTCTTTATCATACTCATACTTTTTAAAAACCTTTGCAGAAGTAAAATCTAAAAACTCAACTAAATTGTAATTTTTCAAAAAATTTCTTATTATCCTTCCATAATCACTTCTCAACCATTTATTTGTAATAATAAACATCAAATAGCCACTTTCTTTTAATATCTCAAGTCCTCTCATTACAAAATAACAAGAATAATCAAGCGTCCTTTGATTTAGTCCATAAATTCTGACAAGACTTTCTTTATAGTTTGGGTCTATTCTTTCATGCCTTACATAAGGAGGATTGCCTAAGACTGCATCAAATCGAATACCTCCAAAGGCTTCCAAAAATTCATCTAAGCTACATCCCACACTATCAAACGTTTTAAGATTTTCTTTTAAATCAGAAAAAACTTCCTCTGCAGATCTATTTTGTAATTTGTTATATCCATACACATTTGGTCCACCATGTTTCAATGCTTCAACTAAAAGATTAAGTTTTGCAAGTTTTACTGCAAAACTATCAATATCAACTCCAAATATATGTCTTTCTGCAACTTTTTTATAAAGTTCAGCTTTATTTATTTCTCTTAAATCACTAACGCTTCTTCCCATTATTAAGCTTTCTATCTTTCTTACTCCCTCTCTTGCTTTACTTAAGGATCTTCCAAATTTACTTCCTTTTAGTATTTCTTGTGCTCCTTGCATAATTACTTTTTCTTTTTCTTTTAATTCTTTTAAAATTTCATCATAGCTTTCTAAAAATTTTTTATACACTTTGATTAAAAAACTTCCGCTTCCACATGCAGGATCAATCACTTTGATTTCCATAAATTTTTTTACTATACTTTCTGCCTCATCCCATTTTTCTTCATTTATTAAGAATAAAAGTTCTTTTTTTAAAGGTCTAAGTAAGAATTCTTCCACCTTGTCTGCAAAATATTCAGTCACTACCTTTGGAGTATAATAAATTCCTTGTTTTTTTCTTTCATCTGTTTTAAGCCATGCAAGAAACATTTCATACACACCACCAAGTATATCTTCATTAAGAAATCTAAAATCGTAAAACTTAAGCCCCTTTCCAAAAGTTTCATTCCACTTTTCATACCCAAGAATCATTCCTAACGTTTCAACAAGGTTTTTCTGTTTTAAAAGATTTTCGTTATATATTTCAAAAAACTCAGTATCATAATAAGTCCAGAAAAGGTCATAAATTGAACGCAAAAACCTTTCAACAAACTTCTCTTGCTTTCTCTCAAATAAGTTCTTTTCATTTTTATAAGTATTTTCAATTATCCCATAAGGTACAATCAGAAAGTCTTCCATGGTCCTTGCTAAAACTAAGGAGATTAAGAGCTTGAAAATTAATTCTTTTCGTTCTTTTTCATCTCTGATTACATCTGTAATGCTTTCCTCCAAATGTTTGTAATAATATCTTACATTATCAAAAAAACGTTTATCAAGTTCTTTTAAAGGATAGTGTAGAAGTTTTTGCTTAAGAAAACTGCAAAGTGTTTGAGTTTTAATATGTTGAAAAATTTCTTCAAAAGGGATAACACCAAAATGTTCAGGTTTCTGCAATTGTGTTCCAAACTCTATTCCATGTCTGTGAAATAAGTAAGCATCAACCATGTTAGTTAGAATGACAAATTCATAGATCTCTGCATAATTTCTAATTTGCTCCCAAATATCTCTCCTTTCATAATAAGAGCTTAGCGGTATATATCTAAGCATCGCTTCATAAGAAGTTTCTACTTCCAACAACATATCTTGTCTTCTTCTTTCGGCTCTTTTTTCAGCAAAAGGTTTAATTTCAATTGCTACCTTGTAATGTCCTTCTTCATATCTATAGTCAGGAACATTTCTTTGAAAATCATTTCGTGAATGATAATACACTACACTGTTTAGAAGTCCTTCCCTTTCCAAAAGATGATTAAAAAGATAAACCTTAACTGCTTCCTCTCTTAAGGTTCCACCTCTTAATGCTTCTAAGTATTGATGCCAATTCTCTTCTCCTACAAAAGCTTTAATTTTTTCAAAAATCTCTTTCTCTGTCATTTGTTTCTCCTTTTTGCTTTTTGGTCTTTTAAAAATTAAATCTTAAAGATGGTAACTCTTTCATGGATTTAAAACTCAAGTAATTCAAAAAACTTTCTTGTATCTTGAGCAAGAGCCTGAGTATAGACTAAGGTTGAAGTTATGTTTCTATGTCCAAGCCAGGATCTTACAACTGTAATGGGGACTCCCTGAGAGAGGCAATAAACCGCAAAGGAATGTCTAAGAACATGAGGGTGGGCTCTTTTTGTGTCATGTGGAAAAACTTCAAGGACTGCTTTTCTTACAATATTAAATGCTTGTTGTCTTGTGATAGGAAAAAGCTTATCAGTTTTGCTTAATCCTTTCTGGTTTACAAATAAAGCAATCAATCCCAAGCTTTGAGGTTTTACAGGAATAACTCTTTCTATTTTGGTTTTTCTTTTCAAGGTAAAAAGCTTAATTAAGGAGTTATAAAAGTCTATGTCTTCTATTTTTATGCTCAAAAGTTCAGAGATTCTAGCTCCTGTTTGCCAAAGGAGGAGTACCAAAAGGTAATCTCTCAGTTTTTGTTTTTGCCAAAGATTAGCAAGAATTTGGTCTACTTCTGGTTTTGTGAAGTAGGGTGGAAGTTCTTTTGTAAAAGTAATTGCAAGATGTTTTTTTGATGTAATTGGTAAGCTCATTTATTACTTATGATACAATTCTGATTAATTTTGTCAACAGGGTCTTGTTTTGAAGAAGTTAGAAAAAATCTATGTTTTTTGGTTGAAGGTTAAGTTTAGTTGGGAGATTAATGCAACAAAAGGATCACTTTTGTCAAATTGTTTTTGCAGGTTTTTTGTATAACTACTAATCGATGCTTAAATAAATAAATAAGGTTGACATTGGTTGACGTAAGGTGATCTTTGTATATATAAATTTTTTTATTTTACGTCACCTTTCTAAAGTAGAAATAATGAGCATTATACAAAGGTTGACGTAAGGTGACGTTATTTTCATTAAGATTATATAGGGAGGGTATATACTTTTGCATGGGGGGGGGAGATTTTATGAGAGGGGGGTGTGTATATGTATATGTTAAAAATCACGTCACCAACGTCAACCAACGTCAACCTCTCCAATCTCTTGAAAATCAAGAGGTTCCAGACATGCAATTTTGACTTTCAGAAAGGGTGACGTCACCGAACGTCACCCTTGGAAGTTAGAAAGGAAGGCCTTCTTCGTTAATAGTATCAACATCAATTCCGGAGACAAATTGTTCAAACTCGCTTTTGGACAATCTTTTTGGAATGAGGCCTAATTTGTATAAAAAGTCAACGATATCCGTTTTTAAAACCCATGTGACTTTTCCTCTAACTTTCTTTCTCACTTTTTCCCAGTTTGTTACTTCTGCCACGTCTGCAAGGGTTTTAAAATTAAAGCTGGGACTGTATTTCTTGCAAGTAAAAAGCAATTCCTTTGTGATATACACGTCCCAGCCATCTGAGTAGATAAAGCCAAATTTTCTATCAACCAGATCCAAGAATACACTTCTTGCAAATTGATATTTTCCTTTCTTATCTTCTGGTCTCACTTTTGAGTGTAAGAAGTTTAGTATTGCACTGTAAAGAATAGCTTCTCTTTCTGTTTCTTGCTCTTCTTCAGTTTCTTCGTTACTTGTTATAAACTGCATTTCTACCCAATCTGGGATTTTGTTTAGTGTTTCTAAAAAGAGAGCTTTCAAAATTTCGGTTGCATATTCAATATAATTATCTTTCCATCCGTGTTGAATAATATAATCCCAGACAAATTTTCCAATTGGCGGTAATGTTTTAAAGAGGTCGTGTCTGGAGTATTTTTTGCGGTCTTCTGGTCTAATTTGGGCGTTTTTATGAAAATGAAAAACAAAGAAACGATTTAACAAAGCGGGGTCGTGGGGGAAGTAAGTATTTGAGGTCATGATTATAGACGCAAGGGCAGAAAAGGTAATCGTTCTGTTTGTTTTGGTTTGAATCTGTCTGGCGTTTTGCTCTTCGAAAGCCATCTTTAGCATCAAAGTTATACTATGGTTTTCTATCGTTTCTCCTACTTCATCCACTAAGATAGGAAATGTAGAATTTGACAGGTGTTTAGCTAACCGGGCTTCCGTGCAAAAACTAGCCCAGTTTGTAATGTATTCATAGTTCCAGATTGCTTGTAGCACTTTTGCAGTAGTAGTTTTTCCTGTCCTGGTTGCTCCATAAAGGTAAAGCCATCTTATCAAGTCTTTAGATCCTCTTTGCTTCTGAATAAAACTGAAGGGTAAAAGCAAGCCCGCTTTTATGACAGAACTAATGATTTGGGGGGTGGGGTGGCTTGAAACATACTCGTCAAGAAGTCTTGCAGCTTTAACAAGTTCTTCTTTTGAATATTCGTTTTCAAATTGTGAAGCAAAAATAAACTCTATGTTATTTTCTTTTGCATAATAAAATCCTGGTGGGAGCTCTTCGAGTTTTTCTTCATACCAGCCTTTTTCAAAATAGTAGTTTGATACTTTTTTCAATACAATCTCTCCTATAGATGGCGTCTCTACATAACTTGTATTTGCATATATTTGTTCCCAAATTTCTTGCAAATTCCCGCGCGCTACAAATTCTTTTTCAATTGGATGATTTGAGATGCATCTAAATTCATACTTAAAAGTTTCTTGACTTAAAAGATTTTTCAGCATATATATTTCAAACACACAAACAAAGACACGGTGTAGTCTAATAAAATTTCCTTCTTTGTCAAATTTTCCAAGCTCAATGACTTTTCTATCGTTGTCAATTTTGATATATTTTTTCTCTGAAAACTCAATAAAGATGTGTTTTTTAGCTTTGTAATGTTCAATATTTAGAGCTTCACAAGTTTTGTTGACAAGCTCTTCTGCAGTTTCTTCTCCCAGGACCTTAACAAGTCCCTGCCACCCTGAAATGACATCATGATTTTTTTCATATGTTTTTTTGATTGCAGCAAATCGTGCTTTGATATCATCTGGATCATCTATGCTAATAAATTTTTCATACAATCTATAAATGCTTTCTTCTGAGATTTTTAGTGTTTTTCTTAAGTAGCCTGCAAGGTAAAGAATAAGATTTTGTCTGACTCCTTCTTCGAAATATTCTGAAATAATTTCATAAAGCTTTTCAATTTCTTCATCAGTGAGTTCTCTTTCTTGCAATTCTGTTGTTCTTTGTATTTCTCTTTGGGTCTTCTTGAATTGTTTGTTGAGTTTTTTAATGATTGTTTCATATTGTTCATGTGTGATTTCTGCAATGCGTTCAGGAATATTAATCGGGATATATTCAAAAATTATGTAGTTTTCAGCTTTGGGATCTAAAACATTTCCGCTTTCATCAATTTTAAGTTGTGAGAAAGGAGCCACTACTTGGCATCTTGATCCTGCCAGAATGTCAAGCTTTATCTGATCGTTATGAAACTGCTTTCTTTCAAGTTCTTTTGAAAATTCGCAGTAATAATAGTAATGTCTTCCTTTTCGTGTCTGGATCACTAAAGTGTTTAGGTCTAAATTTACTTTTTTTGCAAGTTCTTCAAAGAACTGTATTGTCTCTGTTGAATCACAGTCAAAGACAAGAAGATCATTTCGCCCTGGGATGATACCTGCGTTCCCGTAGTGGCGTGCCCAGGAAAATAGAGATGGATTATAGCTATCTTCAGTCCAACCGTCAATTGCAGGGATTTTAGAAAAAGTTTTGAGGGGGATTGGCACTATTTTTCTGTTTAGTTTGTCAAAAAGCTCTTTGAGTTTAAAAAAAATACTTGACTTTTTTAAAGTTTCGTTTAAAATATAATCATAAAGCTCTTGCATAAGCTCTGTGCCCTGGTTTCCATGGTCCCTGCCTGCCTCCTTTTGGGGGTGGGCGTGTTTTTTCATTTTTTTCACCTCCTCTTTTTTATTTATGCAAATTTAAGTTCATATTTAAGAGGTAGTGGTAATTGAATAAAGCTTCTTTTTTTTTTGATTTTTAGTTTTACTTTTTTTATTTCATCAAAAATTTCATCAAAAATCAGGTCTGTATCAAAGCGCGGGTCAACAATCATGTTTTCGAAATCAAAAATCATGTTTTCGAAATCAAATCTATCGTCTTCGTTTTCTTGTTGATATTGAAGTTGACTAAAGCAAATTTCGTATTTTTCGTGTCTTCGAAGATTTCTTGCAGCTTCTTTGCAAAGTAACCTGAATAGTTTTTGATTTACATTTTTAAACGATTTATAGCGTTCAAGTGCTATTAAACATGCTTGTTGAAAGATATCTTCTCCCCAGCCGTTCCACTTCCATTTACAAAACTGTAACTGTTTCAAAAGCTGTTCTTGTGTCATAGCACGCCTCCTCTCCTTTTTTGGTAATTATCTTTGCAAAGTAACCTGAATAGTTCTTGATTTCCACTTCCATTTACAAGCTAAAAGCCTCCTCTCCTTTTTTGGTAATTATCTTTGCAAAGTAACCTGAATAGTTCTTGATTTTTTCTTCTCTTGATCTTATTCCACTTTCAAGCATTTACTTTTCTTCTCTTGAAGAGCTTTTTAAATTTGAGAAAAAGAGTGAGTTTGAGAAGCTTGAGCTTGCTTTTGAGAAAAACAATGTGTATCTTGAGTTCAGATGGAACAAATTTGATATTCTTTTTAAAAACAAACTGAAAGTGTCGCTTGATGTTAGTGAAGTGTTCCCATTTTTTGTATTAATTGCAAAAAGAGAAGAAGTTGATGGTTTTTCTGTTTTGGGGTTTAGGATTTTTCAAGATAAATTTAAAGATCTTGTGAATCTTACATTTGATCAAAGGACAACTGTAATGCTTGACAAAGATGAATTTGATGATTTAATAGAACTTACTAAAAAAGTTAGTGAAGATGTAGAATTATGGCTGTATCTGCAAAAAACTTACCTCAACCGTTATGGTTTTGTTTAATAGGTAGTCACTGTAGTCAGTTGGTTTTTTTGCTTTTGTTGTTTTTGCTTTGTTCGAGCGTGTTTTGTTCAGCTTGCCATGCTGTAGGTCGCGGGTTCGAATCCCGTCGCCCGCTCTTAATTTATCTTTTTTATTGGATAATTAAATGAAAATAACCTTTTATGGGCATTCTTGTTTTAAAATTATAACTGAAGAAGGGAAAAAAATACTTATAGACCCTTGGATAAGTAATCCCTTAGCTCCAAAAAATATTGATCTCGGTCCCTATGACTTTATTTTAATAACTCATGCCCATGGAGATCATCTTGGAGATACTCTCAAACTTGCAAGAACAGCTGTTACTGAAGTAATTGCTATTCACGAAATACATCAGTATTTGCTTAAACAGAAAATACCTAAGGTAACAGGAATGAATATAGGGGGAACCTACAAAGTAAATAATTTAAAATTTACTATGGTCCCAGCTTTACATAGTTCTTCATTTCCTGATGGCAGTTATGGAGGAAGTGCCTGTGGATTTGTAATAACCTTAGAAAATGGGACTTCTCTTTATCACGCAGGAGATACAGGATTATTTTATGATATGAAATTAATTGGAGAACTTTATTCTCCTAAGGTAGCTATCCTTCCTATAGGAGATCACTATGTAATGGGACCTAAAGAGGCTGCTAAGGCTTGTGATCTTATAAGACCTGAAATCGTAATTCCTATGCACTATGAAACCTTCCCCATTCTTACAGGAGATATAGAAAGTTTTGAAAGGGAATTAAAAAAATATAATATTTCCACTGTTCTTATTGTTCCAAAAATAGGAGAAGAGATTACTATTTAATTATGCCTTTCTTATTTTCTATTTCAGGATATCATAATGCTGGAAAAACAACTCTTGCTCTTTCTTTATATGAAATTCTTAAAAATAGAGGTTATAAAATTGCAGTTGTAAAATCCTCTAAAGAAAAGGATATATTTACAGATATACCAGAAAAGGATACCTGGCATTATAGAAAGAAAGGGGTTCCTTTAGTTGGATTTTTCCAAGAAAATTTATTTACCCTTTATTTAAACCCTGAAAATTTTGACCTATCCTCTTTTAAGGATTGGTATGTCTATTTTCAGTCTCTTTTTTGGAATTTTAATATAGTTATCTTAGAGGGGTTTAAAAACTTTGATATGGTTAACAAAATTTGGGTAGTAAAAGAAAAAGATGAAGATTTAAAAGGGATAAAAAGTGAAATAAGAAATTTATTAGGCTTTGTGGTGAAAGATGATTTAGAAAGGTGGAAATCTCTTTATCCTGAAGAAAAATTTTTTCTTTTTAAAGATTACGAGATTCTTGCAAATTTTATTGAAGAACTTATTAAAAAGTATGAGCCAAGAGTTTTACTTAAAATTAATAATAAAAAAATACCTATGAAAAGTTTTGTTGAAGATGCACTTATATATCCTTTATTAGGATTTATAAAAGTTTTAAAAGATGTTCCTGACGAGATAGAGGATATAGAGATCAAAATCAAGTTAAATGAAAAACTTGACAAAGAAGAGATTTAATTTATATTTGTAAACACAATTAATAAGAATAAAAATTGGGCCGGTAACTCAGCCAGGCAGAGTACCAGCCTTTTAAGCTGGGAGTCGTAGGTTCGAATCCTACCCGGCCCATAAGAAGATTGCCCCCATCGTCTAGCCAGGTCCAGGACACCGGCCTTTCACGCCGGCGACAGGGGTTCAAATCCCCTTGGGGGCGCTCTTTTTAATTCTTAATAATGAAAAAAGAGCTTGCTATAGTTCTTTTAAGCGGGGGAATGGATAGCGCTGTATGTGCAAGTGTTGCTTCCCAAAATTACAGACTTTCCTTTTTACATTTTCAATATGGACAAAAGGCTCAAGAAAAAGAGTTAGAATGTTTTCATAAATTAATAGAGTTTTTTAAACCAGAAAAATTCCAAGTTGTTTACCTCTCTTTTTTTAAGGATTTTGGAGGATCAAGTTTAATCTCAGAGGAACTTGAAATCCCAGAAAAACAAGAAAAAGGTATACCCTCTACCTATGTTCCTTTTAGAAATGGCATTTTTTTAAGCATTGCTACTGCTTGGGCTGAAGTTATAGGAGCAAAAAAAATATTTATAGGAGTAAATGAAGTTGATTTTTCTGGATATCCAGATTGTAGGAAAAATTTTATAAAAATTTTTAATCAAGCTATAAATATAGGAACTAAACCTGAAACACAGATTGAGATAGAAACACCTATTATTAATCTTACCAAAAAAGAGATTGTTGAACTGGGTATAAAACTAAAAACACCTTTTCATTTGACTTGGTCCTGTTATAGAGGTGGTGAAAAAGCTTGTGGAAGATGTGATTCTTGCAAATTAAGATTAAAAGCTTTTAAGGAGGCTGGAATTAAAGACCCTCTCTTTTATGAAAATTTTTAATTTTAAATTGTAAAAATTTTCCCAAAAAAATTTTTTTATATTGATTTAATTTTTAATTGTTCTATACTAATATATTGTATTATAAAACTTATTATTTATAAAGGGTTGGGAAATGGGTAAAAAGATAGGAAAGGTTTTAATATTAGGAGGAGGGGTTGCAGGTATTCAAGCAGCTTTAGATCTCTCACAACTTGGATATTATGTCTATCTTGTGGAAAAGAAACCTACTATAGGCGGAATAATGGCTCAGCTTGATAAGACTTTCCCCACTATTGAATGTAGTATATGAATACTTGCTCCAAAAATGGCGGAGGCCGGGAGGTCTCCAAATATTGAAATCTTAACCTTAACAGACGTTATCAAAGTAAAAGGTAAACCTGGGAATTTTGAAGTAACTTTAAAAATTAATCCAAGATATATAGATCCAGAAAAATGTAGAAGTTGCGGAGATTGTACAAAATTTTGTCAAGCAATTACCTTAGATTGGTTTAATGTAAATCTCTCTTTTACAAAAGCTACTCATATTGATTCCCCTCAAGCAATACCAAGCACTTATTATATTGATCCAAATGCTTGCTTAAAACTTGCTCACAACAAACCTTGTGAAATGTGTTTAGAAGTTTGTACTTCAAAAGCTATAGATTTTGATCAAAAGCCTTTAATAAAGAATATTAAGGTAGGTGCTATTATACTTGCTCCTGGTTCAGGAATCCCACCTTATGAAATATTAGAAAAATACGGTTATGGAAAGTATAAAGATATTTTACTTACTACTGAGGTGGAAAGATTAACCTCTGTATCTGGTCCCACAGAAGGTGAATTTATTAAAGAATCAG
>Ga0080004_1058205_pt1 | contig 27337 bp, 25 predicted proteins | sample WasSprMetagenome_FD_69207 | JGI IMG/M metagenome (GOLD analysis project Ga0080004, IMG submission 69207) | Sulfidic aquatic microbial communities from Washburn Spring, Yellowstone National Park, USA - WS (SPADES assembly) (version 2) | ecosystem: Environmental > Aquatic > Thermal springs > Hot... | reverse complement strand
CCCGGGGTTATTTTGTCGCAGTTTGTTATCAAAACCATTCCGTCAAACTGGTTTGCTTGAACCATCACCTCTACGGAGTCAGCGATTAATTCACGTGACGGAAGAGAATAGTGCATCCCCACATGTCCCATGGTCAGCCCATCACAGACCGCTATTGTATTAAATTCAAAGGGGACACCTCCAGCTGACCGAACGCCTTGTTTAACATGTTCAGCCAGCTGGCGAAGGTGCATGTGGCCGGGAACAATCTCTGAGTGGCTGTTGACTATGGCTATAAACGGCTTCTCAAAATCGCCGTCCGTCAACCCTAAACATTTTAGTATGGCTCTCTGGGGAGAGCGTGTTATCCCCCTTTTTATCGTATCACTCCTCATTTTTCACCCCGCTCCTAGTGCACGCTGCGACCTTGTTGATTTTAGAGACGTGGCAACTTAAGATGTAGATTTTTATGTTTCTTTTTATTTGTTTTCTTTATGTTTGGTGTTTGGTTGAGCGGCTAAGGCTTTTTGGGAGGAATAGGGTTCCTTTAGGTCTTAAGGTTCTTGGCTTAGCCATGTATTTTTTCAAGTCTTAGGAGGGCGGCTGGGGTGTTATCCGAGTATTGCGCGTTTCTAGGACTGCTGTTTGGAAGTGGGTTGTTAAGCTTGGGGAAAAGCTGCAGATTGCTTCTGAAAGGAAGGCTGGGCGTTTCATAGCGGTGGATGAGGCGTGCGTAAAGGTTTATGGCGAACAATGTTGGGTATATTCAGCCTTAGACAGGAATGAATTAATAATCCATCCTGCAAGGAACAGCTTGACAAGGGAATCCTTCATCAGAAGCGTTCTAAAGTACTGTGATGGCAAGCCTGAGTTCGTTGTGGATAATGCTCCATGGTTAAGGGAAGCCGTTACAGAGCTTGGACTAACATATCACCATCAAGCCCGCGGGCTGAGAAGCCTAACAGAATCAACCTTCTCATCCTTTAAACAACGCACAAAAATATTCTTCAACAAGATAACGGCCAACCTAAAACACAACCCACACCTAAGATGGAAAAGGGCTGTTGAATGCTGAAACCTATTCTGCAAAACATTCACCATTTAAGAGGATAAGCCTTAAGTTGCCACGTCTGATTTTAGGATAGAAAAGCTTTAATATAACATATGCTATTTCACGCTGGACGGGATCAAAATGAGGTGTAGCTTTATCCTCGGATAGCTTTCCAGAGAAAATCCGATTTTTTGACACCACATTAAGAGATGGGGAACAAACCCCTGGAGTTTCCTTAACACCAAAAGATAAGCTGGAAATAGCTAGGAAACTCGACGAGCTTGGGGTGGACGCCATAGAGGCTGGTTTCGCAGCGGCCACTAAAGGAGAGTTTGAAGCGGTAAAGTTAATTGCAAAGGAAGGGTTAAAGGCAGAAATATTCAGCTTTGCAAGGGCCAACAAAAAAGACATTGATGCCGTGGTGGAATGCGGGGCGGATGCTGTTTTCTTGGTAGTTCCATCCTCTGAAATCCACATTAAACATAAACTTGGGAAAAAACATGAAGATGTTCTGAAACTTGCAGAGGAGTGCGTTCAGTACGCTAAGGATCATGGCCTTAAAGTGGAGTTTGGAGCTGAGGACGCAACAAGAAGCGAAGAACAGTTCTTGAAGAAGTTGATAGCGGTGAGTGTGGACGCTGGTGCAGATATTGTGACTCCATGCGACACTGTAGGCGTGTTAACTCCGGAGAGGGCATACGCTTTCTATTCAGACTTGGTTAAAAACTTTCCGAACGTGGTCTTTGGTGTTCACTGTCACGACGATTTCGGGATGGCCGTTGCAAATTCAATTGCTGCCTTGAGGGCCGGTGCAAAAGAGGTGCATGCAACCATTAACGGGATAGGTGAGAGGGCTGGAAACGCTGCTTTAGAGGAGGTGGCAGTCGCGTTAGAATTGATTTATGGAGTGAAAGTGCCTTTAAAAATGAATTTGTTTTATGAAATATCGCTGCTTGTCTCTACGTTAACGGGTGTTCAAGTGCAGCCTAACAAGGCTATTGTAGGCGAGAACGCTTTTGCCCACGAATCAGGTATACATACTCACGCCCTATTGAATAATCCCATGACGTATGAACCAATACCGCCGAGCCTTGTCGGAAGGACGAGACGACTGGTTGTAGGCAAACACGCAGGCTCCAATGGGATAAGAGCGGTTTTGAATGAAATGGGCATATTCCCCAACGAAGAGCAGTTAAAAGAGATATTTGCAAAGGTCAAAATGCTGGGAGACAAGGGCAAAAAGGTTACTGATTCAGATTTGCTGTCGATTGCTGAAGCGGTCATGAACATACCGCGCAACAGGCCGCTTAAGCTTCAAGAATTGACAGTGGTTACTGGAAACAAAGTAACTCCAACAGCCTCCGTTAAACTTAAGGTTGGGAACAAAGTTATTACAGCTGCAGCGACAGGGGTTGGACCGGTGGACGCGGCGATAAACGCGATAAGAAAGGCTGTGGGGACAATAGAACCAATAAAACTCGACAAATATCACGTAAAATCAATTTCTGGAGGGACCGATGCAATGGTAGAAGTTGTGGTTTATCTAAGCAAAGGCGACGTGACAGCGACCGCGTCGGGAACGCATCAAGACATTGTCATAGCAAGTGTTGAGGCCATGCTGAACGGAATAAACAGTATTTTATCAAGGGGAGATGCCAACAACATGTCCCTTCGGCTTAAGGTTCCTACTTGATGGCTATAAAATGTGGGGTGAGTTTAATGCGGAGGAATAGAGCCCTCCAAACGGGGAATTACGAAATCAAGTGACAAGGGAGAAGTAGCGCATAGCATCGGGAAATATCAAGCAAGCTGCCAAACCATTTGCAGAGTTCTGCTGGAACTTGTAGATTTAATGATGAGAAAATCCCTAAACGTGAAACAGTTAAAGTATCTGGAAAAAGTGAGGGAGAACAGCGGCCTACTGTTTTATCAGCTTGTGGGTAAACTATCTGTCGAGTTGCAGGTGCCTAAATCGACAGTTAGATGGAACCTCGGCAGGTTAAGGGATTCTGGAATGATCATCGCCGGAAACAGAGACGCTAAGGGTGTACCGGTCAAATTAACGGAAAAGGGAGAAATAGCGCTACGGATCATGGAGGGAGAGTATGAATTCTTGGGCAAGAGTTATTGCCCGAAAGCTTTATTTAAAGCCATGCATAAGTTGCATATCCATGGTGACTATGACGAAGCAAAAAAGATCCATTAAGGATGACGGCTCGAAGACAGGGGATTCCGTGGAAAGCGAAGAGAAGTTTGAGCTTTCATTTTGGTATGAAACCAGGCCGGAGGGGCCTTGACAGAGGATGGAGGTAGTAATGGGGGATAGCGTTCTCTGGGGGAGCAGTTTTATCCGCGAAGCACGTTGAGGATCAATTAAACCGCTACTTTTACAGTTGCGTAAAATTACGTCTTAACGCTTCCTCTGAGATCAATCCAGTCAGCACACCTGCCGTTTTGGGGGATCATTCGTGGCTGTCATGAATGGTGCAAGGGCTTTAGTGGAAGCTTTGGAGAAACGAGGGGTGAAGGTGATTTTCTGCATACCTGGGGGAGCTGTGCTTGACATCTGCGAAGCCCTTGCAAACTCCAGTATAAGGACTATTCTAACACGGCACGAGCAGTGTGCTGCGCATGCAGCAGATGGATACGCCAGAGCCAGCGGAAAGGTCGGCGTCTGCATGGCTACTTCTGGACCTGGTGCGACGAACCTAGTTACAGGAATAGCTACAGCTTACATGGATTCATCGCCTATTATTGCGTTAACGGGACAAGTCCCAAGGAAACTTATAGGGCGGGATGCATTCCAAGAGGCGGACATCATCGGGATAACATGCCCCATAACAAAACACAATTTTCAAGTGGAGCGGGCGTCAGACATACCCTTGATAATTGAGAAAGCCTTCCAAATTGCCTTGTCCTGTAGGCCTGGACCCGTTTTGGTGGATATACCAAAAGATGTACAAAGCGAATTGGCATATGTGGAAGCTGGCAGGGACCCTGAGTATGCTTTTCGTCAGCCAAATCATGCTCCGCATCCGCTTCAAGTTAAAAGAGCTGTTGAACTGCTGGCGGCTGCTGAAAGACCAATGATTATTGCTGGAGGAGGCGTAATCGCTTCGAATGCTTCGGAGGAGCTTTTAGCGGTTGCCGAGCTTCTCATGGCCCCAGTTGCGACGACTTTAATGGGCAAGGGAGCCATCCCAGAAAACCATCCGTTGGCAACAGGCCTTTTGGGGATGCATGGCACGGTTGCGTCAAACAAATTGATTCAAGAAGCAGACGTTGTGCTCGCTGTGGGCACGAGGTTCTCGGACAGAACCACTGGCAAGGTAGACGAATTCTGCCCGGACGCAAAGATAATACATATAGACATTGACGCCGCGGAGATCGGCAAAAACGTTGAAGCAGACGTGCCAATAGTGGCCGACGCAAAGAAGGCTTTGCAGGAAATTTACAAGCTGCTTCAAGCAAAGATTGTTAAAAAAGAGCGGAGCGCTTTGATGGCGAAAATTAAGGAGTTTAAGGAGCAGCTGGAGGGGAAAGCAAACTGTGAAAGTGAACTGAAACCGCCAAGGCTTATGGTTGAAATTCGCAAGCTCCTCCCCGAAGATGCGATCATAACAACGGAGGTGGGTCAAAACCAGATGTGGGCTGCAATTTACTTGAAGGTCTACAAACCGAGGACGTTCATTACTTCAGGAGGGCTTGGAACCATGGGTTTCGGTTTCCCCGCGTCCTTAGGCGCGAAAGTAGCATGTCCAGATGTTCCTGTAGTGGATATTGCTGGCGACGGAAGCTTCATAATGACTGAACGAGATCTTGCTACATCTGTTGAGGAGAATATTCCAGTAACTGTTGTGGTGTTAAACAATTCGGTTCTTGGAATGGTGGCCCAATGGCAAAGGCTTTTCTATAATAGACGGTATTTTGCGGTTAATTTGGGCAAAGTGCCCGACTTCGTAAAGTTGGCTGAAGCCTATGGAGCCCAAGGCTTCCGTGTACAAACGTTGGAAGAATTTTCCTCAGCGTTCAAGAAAGCCATTGAAAGCGAAGTTACAACAGTTATAGATGTGCCTATATCTCCTGAAGAGAACGTTCTCCCAATGGTTCCACCGGGTAAAAGTTTGAAGTGGATGATGTGGGAGTAGAAATTATGGAGTCAAAAAGTAATGCTGTTCAACAGGAGTATATTGTTTCGGCAATTGTTGAGCATAGGCCTGGCGTTCTTTTTAGGGTTTCAAACCTATTCAGAAGGAGAGGCTTTAACATTCAAAGCATATCTGTTGGCCCCACGGAAAAGAAAGAGCTTGCTAGAATAACCATAACAGTTGGCGGAGACGAAAAACTTGTTGAACAGATCGTTAAGCAGTTAAGGAAGCTTGTCGAGGTTGTTAAGGTGAGCATATTGAACCCGAAAAACACTGTTGTTCGGGAACTAGCATTGGTTAAAGTGACGGCCCCAGACTATAAGGCGAAGACGGATATAGTTAACTATGCAGAAATATTCAAGGGGCGGGTTGTAGACGTTTCACGTAAATCGCTAACCGTTGAGGTTACAGGCGATCCAGACAAGATAGATGCCTTCATAAATATTGTAAAGCCTTATGGGATTAAAGAAGTAGCCAGAACGGGGATCACAGCTTTGCCAAGAGGAGAGTCGCAAACAGTATAAGAGGTGCAAAGAAAATGGTGAAGGTGTATTTTGATCAAGACGCCAGTTTGGATCCTATAAAGGACAAAACCATAGCCGTAATAGGGTATGGAAGCCAAGGAGAAGCCCAAGCAAAAAACTTGAGGGATTCAGGCCTAAAAGTAATAGTTGGCCTTAGACAAGGCGGTAAATCTTGGAGCAAAGCCCGCGAAGACGGGTTTGAAGTCTACTCTATACCAGAGGCAACTAAAAAAGGCGACATAGTGCTTTTCTTGATACCCGACATGAGCCAGCCAGAAGTTTACACAGAGGCCATAGCCCCCAACATGACTGAAGGAAAAACTCTAGACTTTGCACACGGCTTCAACATCCACTTTAAACAGATAATTCCGCCGAAAAACATCGATGTCATCATGGTTGCGCCTAAAAGTCCGGGTGCAAGGGTCCGGGAAACATTCCTTGAAGGTTTCGGTGTACCTGCGCTTATAGCTGTCCATCAAGATTTTAGCGGAAAAGCTAAGGAGACAGCATTGGCAATTGCGAAGGGGATCGGGTGTACCAGGGCGGGGGTTATAGAGACAACGTTTAAAGATGAGACTGAAAGCGACTTAATAGGAGAACAAACAGTTCTCGTGGGCGGGCTAATAGAGCTTATAAAAAATGGGTTTGAAGTGCTTGTGGAAAGCGGATACCCGCCAGAACTAGCTTACTTCGAAGCTTGCAACGAAGCTAAACTGATAATGGATCTGATTTACAGAAGAGGAATAACCGGCATGCTGCAGGCGGTTTCAGACACAGCAAAGTACGGCGGTTTAACAGTCGGCCCAAAGGTTATAGACAGCCACGTTAAGGAGAACATGCGAAAGGTTGTTGAAAACGTTAGAAGCGGCGCTTTCGCCAAAGAATGGATAGAGGAACATAGGAACGGCGAAAAAAGGCTGAGGCAGCTGATGAAAGAAATCGAAAACCATGAGCTTGAAAGGGTTGGCAGATTCATAAGAAAAATGGCTGGACTAGAAAAATAGCCAATAATCGTCGACGGTTGAGCAAATGAATATTTCTGAAAAGATTCTGGCAAGAGCTTCAGGCCGAAAGGAGGTTTCACCGGGCGAAATAGTGGAAGCAAACGTGGATATGGCTATGGTTAATGACATAACCGGTCCACTGGCGATTGAAACGTTCCACAAGATAGGTGTTAAAAAAGTTTGGGACAACAATAGAATAGTTATGGTCTTGGACCATCAAGTTCCAGCGGACTCTGCTAAGTCGGCGGAACTCCATAAAATCATGAGGAAGTTCGCAAAAGAGCAAAACATTCCACATTTCTATGACGTTGGATTTGGCGGCGTTTGCCACCAAGTGATGGTGGATAAAGGCCATGTTAGGCCGGGCGAACTGATTGTGGGAGCTGACTCCCACACGTGCACCTATGGCGCTTTAGGAGCCTTCGCAACAGGGATAGGTTCAACGGAGATGGCTGCCGTTTTCGCAACGGGCAAAATATGGCTTAAAGTTCCAGAAACAATAAAGATCAATGTTTCTGGAGAATTCCAGAATTTTGTCGGCGCAAAGGACTTGATACTAAGCATTATTGGCCAACTAGGGGCTGATGGGGCTAATTACAAGGCCATGGAGTTTGATGGACAAGTTATCAAAAACATGAACATAAGCGAAAGGCTAACCATATGCAACATGGCTGTGGAAGCTGGAGCAAAAACTGGAATAATAAATCCAGACGAAAAAGTGATGGCGTACGTGAAAAGTAGAGTGGAAAAGCCCATTGAACCGCTCAAAAGCGATGAAGACGCCAAATACGAGAAGGTTGTAGACTTAGATGTAAGCTCCCTGGAGCCGCAGGTGGCTTGTCCAAGCTCTGTTGACAACGTCAAACCGGTTTCAGAGGTTGAAGGCATCCCCATCGATCAGGCTTTCCTTGGATCGTGCACCAACGGCAGGATCGAAGACCTAAGGGTGGCTGCCGAAATCGTTAAAGGCAAAAAGGTCAAGAGCGGCGTGCGGTTCATCGTTACACCAGCTTCTCACGAAGTTTACTTGCAGGCTTTAAGGGAGGGGGTGTTGGAAACGCTTGCGGAGGCCGGCGCATGCATATGCAACCCCACTTGTGGTGCATGCTTTGGTGGCCATATGGGGCTGCTTGCAGACGGTGAGACGTGCATAAGCTCTTCTAATAGGAATTTTATTGGAAGGATGGGAAGCCCAAAAGCCAAGATTTATTTGGCTTCTCCAGCGACGGTTGCAGCTTCCGCCCTGAAAGGTGAAATTACGGATCCTAGGAGGCTGTAGGGGATGGAAATTAGGGGTAAAGCCATCGTTTTCGGTGATAACATTAATACTGATATAATAATTCCAAGCAAATGCTTAACCACTCTGGACCCGGATGAATTGGCAAAACATGCTATGGAAGGATTAGACCCCAAATTCTACGAGAAGGCACGGGAAGGCGTCATAATTGTTGCAGGCAAAAACTTTGGATGCGGTTCAAGCCGTGAACATGCCCCCATCGCTTTAAAGCACGCCGGAGTTAAATGCGTCGTTGCCAAATCGTTCGCCCGCATATTTTACAGAAACGCCATAAACATCGGGCTTCCCGTAGTTGAATGCCCATCAATCCTCGAAAAAACAAGCGATGGAGATGAAATCCTCGTGAACCTTAACGAGGGGGAGATATTGAACTTAACGAAGAATTTAAGGCTGCAAGCATCAAAGCTTCCCAGCTTCATTTTAGAAATCATAAGAGCTGGCGGTTTGGTGGAACATTTAAAGAGGAGGCTTGAAAAAGATGGCAAGCTATAGGGTTGCCGTGATACCGGGTGACGGTGTAGGCCCGGAGTTAACTGAAGCAACGTTGAAGGTTCTGGAGGCTGTTGAAGAAAAGTTCAACCTGAACTTTGAATTCGTGTTCCTAGAAGCTGGAGACTCCTGCCTCGAAAAGCATGGAGTCGCCCTTCCGGAGGAAACAATTGAGGCAATAAAAAGAGCACATGTCTGCTTGAAAGGCCCTGTTGGCGAAACAGCCGCAGACGTCATCGTCAAGCTTCGAATCATGCTGGACCTGTACGCCAACATTCGACCAATCAAATCTTACGCTGGCGCACCTTGCATTAGGGATGACATCGACTTGGTTATTGTCAGGGAGAACACCGAAGACGTCTACAGGGGCATTGAGTTCGTGCTTGATGATGAGGTGGCTGTGGCTTTGAGGGTTATAACTCGGAGAGGATGCGAGAGAATAGTTCGAAAAGCCTTCGCCCTCGCTGAACTTCGAAACAAGAAGCGCATGGTGACAGCCGTCCATAAAGCTAATGTCATGAGGAAAACGTGCGGGCTTTTCGCCGAGGTTTGCAGGAAAGTGGCCAAAGAATACCCTCATATCTCGTTTAACGAACAGTATGTTGACGCTGCAGCCATGAGGCTGATTAAAGAACCACAAAACTACGATGTAATAGTGACCACGAACATGTTTGGAGATATCTTGTCCGATGAAGCTGCCCAACTTGTTGGAGGTTTAGGAATGGCGCCGGGCGGAAACATCGGCGATAACTATGCAATCTTTGAGCCCATACATGGATCAGCTCCAACACGGGTTGGAAAACACACCGCCAACCCATGCTCCATGATTTTGGCAGCCAAAATGATGGTTGAGTGGCTGGGACAAAGGTACGGCGATAAAAGGTGCATAGAGGCCGCCCAAGCAATCGACATGGGCGTTGCGGATGCCATAAGAAAGGCCTTGACGGTTCCGGATTTAGGCGGCTCCCTAACCACCATTGAAATGGGGGAGGCTATCGCCGAAGAAATTAAGAAATTAGCTTAGGTTGATTTGTATGCAGTACATTAGAATTTTTGACACAACTCTACGGGATGGGGAGCAAACTCCAGGGGTCTCCTTAACGCCTGACGAGAAATTGGAGATAGCCCTACAACTGGACAAGCTTGGAGTAGACGTAATCGAAGCGGGCTTCCCATCGGCTTCTGAAGGCGAATTCCAAGCAGTCAAGAGAATAGCTGAGTCGGGCTTAAAGGCGGAAGTATGCGCCCTTGCAAGGGCAACAAAGAGCGACGTGGACAGGGCAATGGCATGTGAAGTGGATTCGGTTCACACGTTTATCTCGACATCAGACGTCCAAATAAAATACGTCTTAAACGCGACGCGGGAAAAGGTGCTAAAGGAAACAGAGGAAATCATCCAATACATTAAGGCTCACGGCTTCATTTGCGAGTTTTCACCAATGGACGCAACTAGAACGGACTTAGATTTTCTGAAAAAAGTATGCTTGGTTGCCCAAGAGAACAAAGTTGATAGAATAAACATACCGGACACCGTGGGGGTTGCAAGCCCGAGCTCCATGAGAAAGCTCATAAGCGAACTGAAAAAGGTTGTGAAAGTCCCCATAAGTGTACATTGCCACGATGATTTTGGAATGGCCGTGGCGAACTCTTTGGCCGGAGTTGAGGGCGGAGCAACACAAGTCCATGTAACAGTGAACGGTTTGGGCGAGAGGGCTGGCAACGCAGCCTTGGAAGAGGTTGTTATGGCTCTCCACATAGTATACAAAAAGAAGACTGGGATCAACACGAAACTGCTGTACGAGACGTCGAGGCTTGTTTCACGGTTGACAGGCATCCCGCTTCAGCCGAATAAGGCGATTGTTGGTGAAAACGCCTTCGCCCACGAATCAGGCATACACGCCAAAGGGGTTGTGGCTAGGCCGGAAACCTTTGAACCCTTTACTCCTGAAATGGTTGGACGGAAAAGAAAAATAGTTGCGGGCAAACATGCTGGAAGGCAGGGGTTAAAAGCTGAACTTGAAGCCGTTGGGATACACGTCACTGACGACCAGCTGAACGAAATTTTCAAGCGTGTGAAAGCTTTAGGGGATAAAGGTAAACCAGTAACGGATACAGATCTTTTTGCCATAGCGAGGGCTGTAACGGGGATCCCTGACAAAAACGTTGTTAGACTTTTGGGGTTTACGGTTGTAACTGGAAGCGAAACCACGCCAATGGCTTCAGTTAAGCTGGCAATAGACGACGAAGAATACGTTGCAACCGAAACAGGCGTCGGCCCAGTGGATTCGGCAATAAAGGCCATACAGAAAATTGTGGGTAAACTTGTGGGGGTTGAGCTAAAAGAGTATAGGCTTGAGGCAATAACCGGCGGCTCAGACGCTCTCGCCGAAGTCATCATAAAGGTCGAAGATGATCAAGGCAACATTGTTTCGGCGAGCAGCGCAAGCGAAGATATAGTTAAGGCAAGCGTGGAAGCCATGGTAAACGGCATAAACAAACTGCTCTTAAAAAGACAAGCCATAAAATAGAGATCCAATAGTTAAAACCTCACGACGTTAAGTTTTTTATTAATCTAGACTAGAGCTATGGTTCGTAAAGTTTATATATGAAAGTCTTGAAAAAGCTTTGGCTGTGGTTCAGCTTTGAACGCGTCTGGTCCCCTAACGCGTGTCACGTTGACCGGTACCACCGGAACCGGATCTAGTTAGGGGACCAGACGAAGGCGCGTACACCTCCCTTCTGTTTCGGGCTTCGCTTTCGTCTGGTCTTTTGGGGGTGAAATAGAAGGTGAGAACTGCTTTCAGGCTTCAGTCCTCCGCTGTTGATCACGGATGTAAAAAAGTTGAGGGTTCATCAGCTTTCAGCCACGTGGAGGCTGTGGCTCCAGCGACATCAGCGAACATGGGTGCTGGATTCGACGTTTTCGGGGTTGCACTAGATGCGTTGTTTGACAAGGTTTCAGTCGATGTGGTGAAGGGGAACAAAAAGGTTCAACTGTTTGTAAATGGAAGGGACTCAGCGCTTATCCCAACGAAGCCGGAGGAAAACACTGCTGGAATAGTTGCCAAAGCCCTTCTGAAAGCTTCTGGAAAAAACTGCGGGCTAATCATCAACATTGAAAAGGGTATAAGGGCTGGAAGCGGTTTAGGCAGCAGTGCGGCAAGCGCGGCGGCTTCAGCCTTGGCCATAAACGAAGCTTTAGGGCTTGGCTTAACCGATAAAGAACTCATAAAATTTGCAGCATTAGGCGAAATAGCGGCGGCCGGCGTCCCGCACGCCGACAACGTGTCCGCTTCCATCATGGGGTTCTTCACAGCAATAGTTTCCCATGAACCTTTCGAGGTTCTACGGTTTCCAATGCCCGTCAACACCGGGTTCGTTATAGTCACTCCTGAAATAGTAGTTGAGACACGTAAAGCCCGCTCAGTTCTTCCCAAACGAATCAGACTTTCCGACGCCGTGCACAACATTGCAAGGGCGGCCGCGTTTGTTGCCGGCGTTTTAACAAACAACTTGAACTTGATGGGGATGGGGATGAACGACTTGATCGCGGAACCATATAGGGCCAGCTTAATTCCGGGATTCTTTGACGTGAAAAAGAGAGCCCTTGAAGCCGGAGCTATAGGCGTTGCAATAAGCGGGTCAGGGCCATCTGTTTTAGCCCTTGTCGACTCCTCAAAAAACGTGGAAAATAGGGTGGCAGAAGCTATGAAGGCAGGTTTCGAGGTTAACGGGATCCATTGCGAAGTGGTGTTCGCTAAGCCTGGACCCGGCGCAAGAATCGTCCGAAGGGAGGAGAAATGATTTCCATAAAGTGCATCGGATGCGGCGCGGAATACCCCGCCAACGAGGCAATATACAATTGCGAGAAGTGCGGCGACTTGCTTGAAGTGCAAGTTGATGAGAGGGCGTTGAAGGAAAAAATTGAAAAAGGAGAATGGAGGCTGAGGCCAATTTCCGTGTGGAAGTACAAGGAGTTTTTGCCGATTTTTGACGAAACAAGAATTGTCACCTTGAACGAGGGAGGTACGCCGCTATATAGATGCGAGAAACTCGGCAGAGTTCTTGGGATCAAAAATCTATACGTCAAAAACGAGGGCGCAAACCCAACTGGTTCCTTTAAGGATAGGGGGATGACTGTTGGCGTTTCAAAAGCTTTGGAGCTTGGCGTAAAGGCTGTTGTCTGCGCCTCCACGGGAAACACTTCCGCCTCTCTGGCTGCATACGCCGCCAAAGCTGGGCTGCCATGCATTGTGTTAATTCCGGCCGGAAAAATAGCCCTTGGAAAGCTTGCACAGGCAATGATGTATGGGGCAATCGTGGTGGCGGTGAAGGGTAATTTCGATGTTGCCCTTCAAATGGCGGTGGGCGCGAGCAAACAGGTCGGCTTATACTTGCTGAACTCGGTAAACCCATTTAGGATTGAGGGACAAAAAACAGCGGCCTTCGAGATATGCGAGCAGCTTGAGTGGCAAGTTCCTGACAGGATAATTTTGCCTGTTGGAAACGCTGGAAATATAACCGCCTACTGGAAGGGCTTAAAGGAGTTGAAGGCTTTAGGGCTCATTGAAAAGCTGCCCAAAATGGTTGGTGTGCAAGCGGCTGGAGCCAGCCCAATAGCGAAAGCCTTTGCAGCCAACAGCGCCGCTATAGAGCCCGTTAAAGATCCGGAGACTGTGGCAACAGCAATCCGCATTGGAAACCCTGTCAACTGGAAGAGGGCGTTAAAAGCTTTAAAAGAGTCCAGCGGCACGGCCCTAACAGTTACGGACGATGAAATCATTAATGCGCAGAAGCTTATAGCCAGAAAAGAGGGAGTTTTCGTTGAACCAGCCAGCGCAGCCAGCATAGCGGGGCTTAAAAAGCTTGTTGAAAACGGCGACGTCGACGTGGACGAGACCGTTGTTTGTGTCGCCACGGGCCATGGATTAAAGGATCCCGAGGCTGCCGTGAGGGCATGCGGGGGAATTGTCGAAATCGAGCCCAGCTTAGAAGCGTTGGTGGAGGTTGTGAAATCACGAGGCCAAGGATCATAATAATCGGCTTTGGAAACGTTGGCCGCGGGTTCGCCAAAGTATTGAACATGAAGCATAACCTCTTAGAGGAAAAATTCGGCGTATCTCCGAGGGTTGTGGCAATCGTTGACAGTAAGGGGGCGGCCATAAACCCGAAGGGGCTTGACCTCGAGAAAGCATTGTACATTAAAAGGTCAAAGAAGACTGTAGCGTTCTACCCGGGATACGGCAAGTTAAGTGTAACCGGCTTAGAGGTTCTGGACAGGGTGGATGCGGAAATTCTGGTGGAAGCCACTCCAACCAACATAGTGGACGGTGAACCAGGCTTATCCTTCATGTTAAAAGCCATACGGACCGGCAGACATGTGATAACAGCCAACAAGGGGCCATTAGCCGTCGCCTTTTACAGACTTTGGGAAGAATCGAAAAAACACGGTGTCCAATTAAAATTTGACGCCACCGTGGGTGGAGCTACACCGGTGATAAGCCTAGCTAAACGTTGCCTTTTCGGAAATAGAATTTTGTCAATTCGAGGAGTGCTAAACGCAACAACCAACTTCGTACTAACGAAAATGAGCGAAAGCCAATGCTCCCTTGAGGAAGCCATAAGGGAGGCAAGGGAAAAGGGCATATGCGAAACGGATCCAACATACGACCTTAACGGGACAGACACCGCTTGTAAAATGGTGATTTTAGCAAACGCGCTGCTTGGAAGAAGGGTAACATACGGTGACTTGCAGGAAGTTGAGGGCGTAGAGAAAATAACGATTGAAGACTTAAGGATGGCCCGTAAAAAGGGATGCGCCATCAAGCTTGTTGGGCTGGCGGATGAAAAAAGGCTTCTTGTAAAACCTATGCTCGTACCGTTAAACGACAAAATATGCGTCGACAACACGCTGAACGCTGTGGAATTCAAAACAGATCTGGCGAAAGAAATCGTCATCATAGGACATGGAGCAGGTTCCATTGAAACGGCAAGCAAAATGCTAAACGACATGATTGAAATATTCGAAACAAACAAATCGTTAAACGCCCAAACGCAACTGTTCAGTTTTCCAGCGGGACATAATGCCAAAAAGTATATATAGCGCAGTGATGTTATTGCTCGATCCGATGGACGTACCAATAGCCACGCAGAAGACGTTCGGATTTACTTTTAGCGGCTATTGGTACCCATTTAACTATTAGGGAGAAACCGCGCCTCACCTGGTTTCGGTTTCTCCTTTGGGGGGTTGATTGTGGAGGAGAACCAAAACAATGGCTCCATTCTGGTCGTGAAGTTTGGAGGAAGCAGCTTAGAGAACGGTGAAAAGATATCTAACGCCGTCAAAGCCATCGTAAAGGAGTTGGATAGGGGGTCAAAGATCGCGGTGGTTGTTTCCGCCATGGGCAAAACAACGGATTTTCTACTGAAAACCGTCGAAGAAGCTTTAAACTGCGATAAAATAGTATGCAGCGCAGACGTTGACGACGTTTTAGCCATGGGTGAAAGGACAAGCGCAAGAATATTCTCGGCAGCTTTGAAGGCGAGCGGCGTGAAGTGCCGGTACTTCGACCCGGCTGATGAGGATTGGCCTATAATCACCAGCGACGTGCCAATGAACGCTGATCCAATATTGGAAATATGTGAGGAAAGAATCTGCAAGCATGTTTTGCCACTGCTCAATGAGGGTTTAGTTGTTGTTGTTCCTGGTTTCGTTGGCAAAACGCTGGACGGAAAAATTACAACAATGGGAAGGGGTGGAAGCGATATAACAGCCTTTGTCTTGGCAAAGGCCCTCAGGGCGAAACAAGTCATACTTGTTACAGATGTAGATGGTATAATGACAGCTGACCCTAAACTTGTGAAATCGGCGAGAAAAATACCCCAGATAGACGTTGACTCCTTGATTGGGCTTGCCGGTTCTTCTCAAAAGTTCCTGCAGAAAAAAGCGTTGAAATACAAGGAAGACTGGATGGATGTTAAAGTTATAAACCACGCCCACTGCGACTTGAACGTGGAAGGAACCGTTATCAAAGGCTCTCTCACGAGAAACGTTGCCGGCGTTGACTTCCCCGAAGCAATAGCTTCCATAACCATCGTTGGAAAAGGGCTTTCCCAATCCCCCGAGATCCTGCACCAAGTTATCCAGAAATTAAAGAGCGCGGAGGTTCAGCTTTTAGGGTTTTCAGCCAATTATGACTCCTTAATAATGTATGTTCCGGAAAGCGCGCTTGACAAAATACTTGAACCCCTCCACTCGGTTGTTCACGATAACCCAGAGGCTGTGGCCATGGCCGTGAGGAAAAACCTTTCCCTTATCAAGGTTAAAAGGGCTGGGCTTGAAGAAACCCCAGGAGTAATAGGCAGTCTGGCCAAGTCCCTAAGCATGGAAGGCATAAACATTTACGGTTTGTTCACGGTAGCTTCTGGAATCCATGTTTTTGTTGACAGGACGGTTGTGGAGGAAGCTCTTATGATCGTCAGGAAATCTCTGGAAGAAGAGAGTTGAACTTGCGGGGCGTGATGAGGTGGCCACCGGAAAAAGTAGAAGGCTGCGGAGAATATTCGGCGACGACGGCAGAACGGTGATAGTTCCAATGGATCACGGAGTAACAAGCGGCCCAATTCAAGGCCTTGTGAACATGCAGAGCATTATCGACAAACTCGCCGCCAGCGGAGCTGACGCCGTCGTTTTACATAAGGGCATAGCGAAAAACGTTGACACAAAAAGACTTGGGCTCATAATACATGTTTCCGCAAGCACTAAAATAGGTCCGGACGCAAATTGGAAGGTGAATGTTTGCAGCGTCGAAGAGGCTATCCGTTTGGGGTGCGACGCCGTTTCAATTCACGTAAATCTAGGAGCGAACCATGAACATGAAATGTTGGCTGAGTTGGGCAGACTGGCTGATGAATGTGACGCATGGGGCATCCCGTTGCTTGCTATGATGTATCCGCGGGGAACTATGGTCGGAAACGAGCACGACCCGCAGCTTGTCGCCCACGCAGCGAGGGTTGGCGCTGAGCTTGGTGCAGACGTCGTAAAGACAAATTACACTGGAGACCCGGAATCCTTCAGAAAAGTTGTTGAAGGATGCCCCGTTCCCGTAGTCATCGCTGGCGGCCCGAAGGTTGACTCAACCAGAAGCCTACTTGAAATGGTTTACAACGCCGTAAAAGCCGGCTGTGCAGGAGTTTCCATTGGAAGAAACGTTTTCCAGCATGAAAACCCGGCAGCCGTTACCCAAGCGCTGGCCGGCATAGTTCATAAGGGCTTAAATGTTGAAGAGGCCATGGCCCTGTTAAACAAAGCACGCTCGTCCATGAAGCGATGAGAGGGTTGCAATGCAAAGTCGCGCCTATAGCAAGATGAATGAGGGCCTTGAGGTTCTACGCTTAAAAATGGACTCAAAGAATTACATGAAGCTTCAAGCCATAAAAGTTCCAAGCGTTCATCAGTTCATCGCCGAAGCCGCAGAGCTATGCAATCCTGAAAAAATCTTTGTTGCAGACGATTCGCCCGAGGACATAGCCTACATCAAGCGAATGGCGTTGGAAACCGGCGAAGAGAAGCCCCTAGCCATTCCGGGGCACACGGTTCACTTTGATGGACCTTATGACCAGGGAAGGGACCGCGAAGCCACAAAATACCTCGTGCCAAAGGGCGAGTACTTGAGTAAGGCGTTAAACCAGATCGACAGAGACGAAGGGTTGGCTGAAGTAAAAGGCCTGCTTAAAGATTCAATGAAAGGACGCACAATGATAGTCCGTTTCGTGTGCCTTGGACCCCTCAACTCCGTTTTCTCAATCTTAGGCGTGCAGTGTACAGACTCATGGTATGTTGCCCATTCGGAGTACCTCCTTTTCAGACCCGGCTACGAAGCCTTTGTCAAGGCTAATCCCGACGTTCACTTCTTAAAGGTGTTGCATTCCAGCGGAAGACTAAACGAAAACATGGTGAGCGTGGACCACGAAAAGAAGAGGATCTACATAGACTACACGGAGGACACGATATATAGCGTCAACACCCAGTACGCAGGTAACTCTGTAGGTTTCAAAAAGCTTGCCTTTAGGCTTGCCATAAGAAAAGCAAACCAGGAAGGCTGGCTTGCCGAGCACATGATGATCATGGGGGTGCATGGGCCGGGCGGTAGAAAAACCTATTTCGCAGGCGCCTTTCCAAGCGCGTGTGGCAAAACCTCCACTGCCATGCTCCCTGGGGAGACCATACTGGGCGACGACATCGCTTATATACGTGAAATCAACTCCGTGGCTAGGGCTGTGAACGCGGAGTGCGGCATTTTCGGCATTCTTCAAGGCATAAACCCAAACGATGATCCAGTGCTGTACAAGGTGCTCACAAGCCCCGGAGAAGTTATTTTCTCAAACGTTCTAGTGAAGGATGGAAAGCCCTACTGGATTGGAATGGGTTGCGAACTACCAAAGGAAGGAATAAATTACAGTGGATACTGGTGGGAAGGCAAAAGAGACGAGAACGGTGAACCTATACCGCCTGCCCACAAGAATGCCCGCTACACAGTGTCCCTTAAAGCGTTAGACAACTGTGACCCCGAGTTGGAAAACCCCATGGGAGTTGAGCTTGGCGGAATAATGTATGGAGGCCGCGACTCCAAAGCCTACGTGCCCGTCCAGCAGAGCTTCAACTGGGAGCATGGAATAATTTGTTACGGGGCAGCCTTAGAAACCGAGACAACCTTCGCCATAGTTGGAAAGGAGGGCATACCGGAAATAAACATGATGAGCATACAGGACTTCGTCTCCATACCCATGGGCCAAAACATACGGAACAACCTAAACTTTGGGAGAAGGCTCAAGAAGCCGCCTCTAATATTCGGAGTCAACTACTTCTTAAGGGATCTGAAAACCGGAGAGTATTTGAACTCGCCCAGAGACAAACATGTTTGGGTTAAATGGATGGAGCTGCGCGTACACAACGACGTGGGGGCAAGGATCGCTCCGACAGGCTTAATTCCAAAATACGAGGATTTGCGCCTCCTGTTCAAGCAAGTGCTGGGCAAAGAGTACAGTAAAGAAGACTACACTAAGCAGTTCACTATCCGTATACCCGAAAACCTTGCCAAAGTACAGAGGGCTGAAAGGTTCTACAGAGAAAAGGTTGCAGATGCGCCAGAAGAACTTTTCACGGAGCTGAATAAGCAACGTGAACGCCTCCTTGAGGCGAGGGAAAAATTCGGAACAGACTATGTTCCGCCGGAATGTTTTGACGAGGAATAGGAGGGTAAAGTTGAGGGAGCTTTGGCTCAAAATTGACAAAACAACCCCCAAAAACATCGTAGGTGAGCTGCTCAACTCCGCAAGCCAAACATGTGACGCTATATACGTTGCAGATGGACGAACGGTTGGCGACGTTAAGAAAACAGGGGTTAGGGTTGCCGCAAAAGGCGACGAATGCGACGTCCAAGTGATCGAACCCTTTAACGCGGAAGAATTAGCGAAAGTTAAAGAGGCTGGAAAACTCGCAGCCGTCAGGGTGACTGTTAAAAGTGCGGAAGACGAGAAAGAAGCCATTAAAGCAGCGGACCTCTCAGCTGACTACATAATAATTAAATGTTTGGACTGGAAGGTTATACCGCTGGAAAACTTGATAGCCAATGCTAAAGGAAAGAGCAAACTTCTAGCAGAGGCTTCATCGCTTGAAGAGGCAAAACTCGCCTTGGAAACCCTTGAACTGGGAGTCGATGGAGTTGTTCTAAAAACATCCAACCCCGGCGAACTTTTAAAAGTTGCTTACTTGGTTAAAAGACAACTCCCGCGGATCAAGCTTGCACCCGTTAAAATCGTCGAGGTTAAACAAATTGGAACTGGAGCCAGGGTCTGTGTTGACACATGTGATTTGATGAAAGAAGGTGAAGGCCTTCTTGTAGGGTGTCAGTCCGCATGCCTATTCCTGGTGGAGGCAGAGGTCCACGAGAACCCTTTCGTTCAACCTAGACCCTTCAGGGTGAACGCTGGCCCGGTGTCCCTTTATGTAATGTGTTCTCCGGATAAGACGAGGTACCTTTCAGAGCTTAAAGCCGGAGAAGAGTTAATGATCGTGGACAGAAACGGCAACGTGAGGTTCACAAACATTGGCAGGGTTAAGATCGAGTGGCGGCCGCTACTGCTCATTGAGGCAGAGCACGAGGGAAAACGTTTCAAAACTATAACGCAAAACGCGGAAACAATTAGGCTTGTAACAGGGAAAGGTTCCATACCCGTGACGGCGCTTAAGCCAGGCGACGAAGTTTTGGCATACATGCTCGAAGGAGGTAGACATTTCGGAACGCTGGTTAATAAAGAGAGGATCGTAGAGCTTTGACCGTGAAAATATGTGTTTCCATCATGCCCAAAAACCTCGCAGAGGCGTTAAACCTCATTGAAAAATGTGAAAAGCACGGAGCTGACTTCATCGAGGTTAGGCTGGACCGCCTTACCAATTTTAAAGGTTTAAGTGAAATAGCCGAATGCACGGAAACCCCGCTCATTGCCACCATTAGGCCATCAAAATCTGGCGGAAAATTCTCAGGGGAAGAAGAGGAGCGGGTGAAAATCCTCTTAGACGCCGCTTCAAGCGGATTTAAATACGCCGACGTTGAGCTCGACCTTTCTGAGCTGAAAATGGTTGTCGAAAACCTTAGGGCTATGGGTGTTAAACCCATAATATCGTTTCACGACTTTGAAAGAACACCGGAAAGTGGGGAGTTGCAGCGGATTCTCAAAAGCGAAGTTGAAGCTGGAGCCGACGTTTGCAAGATAGTGACAACCGCCCAAAGTTTACGTGACAACTTGACTTTGTTGCAGTTCTTACACGATGAGGGCGGAAAAGCCAAGATCGTCTGTTTCGCCATGGGGCCTTTAGGTAAACCCTCCAGGCTTTTGTCGCCCATTTACGGCGGATACTTTACAATAGCTTCTCTGGAGCGTGGTATGGAAACAGCTGCTGGACAAATGACAATTGAAGAAATGAAAGCAGCCTACAGGGCGTTGGGAGTTATGTGATGGACGTTTCGGGAAAAACTAAAGTGTTCTGCGTTATAGGTAACCCAATTGAGCATTCGCTAAGCCCAATCATGCACAACGCAGCGTTCAGGCACTTGAACATAGACGCCGTGTATGTTGCCTTCAAAGTTGAGGGAGAAACGCTTGAAGACGCCGTTAGGGGTGTGCGTAGCCTCGGCATATGTGGAATGAACGTTACGATGCCCCATAAAACAGCCATCGTCAAATATCTAGACGAAATCGATCCAGCGGCAGAATTCGTGGGCGCCGTTAACACGGTGCTCAACGCCAACGGAAAGCTTGTAGGCTTCAACACCGACGGTGTCGGCGCCTTAAGGGCTTTAGAAGAAAACCATGTGAAACTGAAAGGCAAAAAGCTTATGCTTCTGGGCGCTGGAGGCGCCGGAAGAGCCATAGCCTTCCAATTGGCACAAGAGGCTGACGAACTTGTAATCCTAAACAGAGACGCGGACAAGGCTAGAATTTTAGCGGATGCGCTCAGAAAAAGGTTTAACAAAAAGATAGTCGGGGAAAGCCTCTCACACAACGTTTTAAAGGACTGGATTAAAGACGTGGATGTGCTTATCAACGCAACCTCTGTGGGCATGCATCCCCACCAAAATGAAACCCTTGTCGAGAAAAGTTTGCTCAGACCTGAGCTTGCAGTAATGGACATAGTTTACGACCCGGTTGAAACGAGACTTCTAAAAGACGCCAAATCCGTTGGAGCCAAAGTGATCTACGGCACTGAAATGCTTGTCTTTCAGGGAGCCGCCTCCTTTGAAATCTGGTTTAATAGGCCGGCTCCTGTAAACGTTATGAGAGAGGCCATCATGGAGAGGCTTAGGGCGAGAGGTTTAAGCCTTGGGCGGTAAAGCAACAGCCATAAGCTACGGCGGCGCAACCATAATAAACGCCATCGCAACGGGAAAGGGGGCAGCCTTTGGAGTAAAACTGTGGACAAAGGCGGAGGTTACGTTAACGGATAACCCTCATGTTATAAAGGGGGAAATCACATCAGACCCTTCTGAAAACACAGCACTTATAGAGAAAACTGTGAAGAAAGTTTTAGAACATTTTGGGCTTGCCGGAAAATTTGGAGCCGAAGTTAAAACTTGGTCCAACATACCCATCGCGCGTGGACTGAAAAGCAGCAGTGCAGCAGCAAACGCCATAGCTTTGGCCACGGTGGCTGCCCTTCAAAAAGAGGTTGACGACTTAACCGTTGTTAAATTGGGCGTCGAAGGAGCCATCGAGGCGAAGGTAACCGTAACGGGAGCCTTTGACGATGCTTGCGCATCCTATTTCGGCGGCGTAGTTGTCACAGACAACTTTAAAAGAAGAATAGTCAAACGTTTCAGGGTTTCAGAAAACCTTAAAGTCCTATTTCATGTTCCCAAAACGAAGGTTTACACGGGCAGCGTAAAGGTTGAAAAATTGAGATGCGTATCGCCCTTAGTTGAAATAGCCTACAGAGAAGCTTTAAAAGGGAACTTTTGGCAAGCCTTAACGCTGAATGGGCTGATATACTCTTTCGCGCTAGGCTACAACCCTTCAATAGCCTTAGACGCTTTAACGGCTGGAGCCTTGGCTGCTGGATTGTGCGGGAAAGGGCCGGCTGTTACGGCCGTCGTCAACAAAGACAAAATTGACCAAGTTAAAGAGGCCTTAATGAAATATGGAGGCGAAGTCATAGAGACCGAGATAAATCATGAAAAAGCTAAAGTTTTGGAAGTTTCCCCATGACGAACGTTATAATCAAGCCAGTGGAAGCTTTAAAGGGGGAAGTTGAGGCTCCCCCGTCCAAGTCTTATACGCATAGGATGCTTGTTGCGGCGCTATTATCAAACGGAAAAACCGTGATCGAGAAACCTTTAGTTTCTGATGACACGCTGGCGACTTTGGAGGCCGTGAAAGCCCTAGGAGCCCGTGTGGAGCAAAAAAATGGCTTGTGGGAAGTTGAGGGGCAACCCAATCCAGAAGCGCCTGAAAAGCCCATAAACTGCCGGGAGTCCGGGACAACTTTACGCTTCATGATACCCGTGGCCGCGCTCGCTCGGGGAAAAACGACGTTCGTTATGGGGCCCTCGCTGAGTAAGAGGCCTATAACCCCTCTGCTTCAAAGCTTAAGCGACCTTGGCGTTAAAACACAGCAGAACCCATCATCAGTTGTGGTTTACGGTGGTGGGATCGATGGTGGAGAAACAGCCCTACGTGGCGACATAAGCTCCCAGTTTGTATCCGGCCTTTTGTTTGCATGTCCCCGCGCCAAAAAGGACACGCAGATAAGCCTCACAAAGCCTGTTGAGTCCAAGGGCTACATAGACATGACCGTGGAAATCTTGTGTAAGCACTCGATAAAAATTGAAATTTCTAAAGACTATAGCAGCATACGAATTCCAAGCGGGCAAAACTACAAGCCCTTCAAGCATAAAGTTCCAGGAGACTTCTCCTCCGCAGCGTATCTGTTAGCGGCAGCCGCCGTAACTTCGTCAAAAATAAGGGTTTACAACCTTGATTACGCATCCAAACAAGGGGACAAAGCAATCCTGGAAATACTCAGACAAGCAGGAGTCAACGTGCATGTTGGAGAAAACTACGTTGAAGTATATGGCGCGGTCAGCAGCCCCATAAACATTGATGCCAGCGATGTTCCAGACCTGGTGCCCGCGTGCACTGCCATTGCGTGCTACGCGAGGGGCAGGTCTGAAATACGTAATGCTGGAAGGTTAAAGTACAAGGAATCGGATAGACTGACAGCTCTCTACACTGAATTTAAAAAGATGGGCGCCGACATAGCTGTTGAGGAGGACGGTCTAATAATAATGGGGCCCTGTGAGCTTCACGGCGCAACAATAGATCCACATAACGATCATAGAATAGCGATGGCTTGCGCCGTCGCTGCTTTAGGCGCTAAAAGCGATTCGACAATCGTGAACGCTGAGTGCGTAAGCAAGTCTTATCCCAACTTCTTCAGGGATTTAAGCTTGTTAGGAGCGAATATAATTGGCGGCAAACTCGATTGGTAAAGCCTTTGTTGTAACATCCTTCGGCGAAAGCCACGGCCGATGCGTCGGCGCTGTTATAGATGGCTGTCCAGCAGGCCTCCCCCTTTCCGAAAAGGACGTACAGGCAGAGCTGGATAAAAGAATTCCAGAGAAGCCGGAAATAACCTCTGGAAGAATTGAAAAGGACGTTGTGGAAATTTTGTCTGGAACGTTTGAGGGCTACACTACGGGGGCGCCGATTTGCATGCTGGTCTGGAACAAGGAGGCAGCTCCCTCGGCATACGATGTCATAAAGAACTTGCCGAGGCCTGGGCACGCAGACTACACGGCCTACATCAAGTATGGTGGCTTCAGCGACTATAGAGGCGGCGGAAGATTTTCTGGAAGAATAACCGTATCGTTTGTTATGGCTGGAGCCGTCGCAAAAAAACTGCTGCGGCTTTTCGGCGTTGAAGTTTTAGCGTACACTAAGGCAATAGGCGGCATAGAAATGAAGGAAACGCCCACTCTTGAAAAGATTAGGGAGGAAACCTACAGGAACCCCGTAAGGTGCCCAGATCCAGTTTACGCAGAGGCCATGGAGAAAGCAATTGTTGAGGCTAGAAAGGAGGGGGACAGCCTCGGAGGCGTTGTGGAATGCATAGCCTTAAACGTTCCAGCAGGCGTCGGCGAACCCGTGTTCGACGCCTTAGACGCAGACATTGCAAAAGCCATCTTCGCAGTGCCAGCCGTGAAGGGGGTGGAGTTCGGCGCTGGATTTAAAGCCGCCGCCATGAAGGGGTCAGAGAACAATGATCCATATGCCGTGCGGGACGGTAAAGTGGTAACGTTAACAAATAACGCTGGCGGAGTGCTTGGCGGATTATCCAATGGAATGCCCATAGTTATTAGGGCAGCTATAAAGCCGACACCTTCAATAGCCAAAAAACAGAAAACCATAAACCTGGCAGACCTCAAGGAGGCCACGTTACAGGTGAAGGGAAGGCATGACCCATGCATAGTGCCGAAAGCCGTGCCAGCAATAGAATCCATGGTTGCAGTAGTTCTGGTAGACCACATGATAAGGGCTGGAATAATACCCAGAGTTTTGGATGGGAAAAGGGGTGTCGGAGAAAATAGCTGAATTGAGGCAGAAAATAGACGAGATAGACGAAAAAATTCTCCTCCTGTTAAAGGAGAGATTTGAAATAGCCAAAGAAATAGGCTTGGAAAAACGTAAACGTGGAATGCCGTTAAGGGATTTTGAAAGGGAAAATGCAAAATACAAGGAGATAATGGAAAAAGCTCTAAAACTGAAGTTGGATCCAGAGGCGGTTAGAGAAGTTTACCGTAAGATAATAGACATGAGCGTGCATGCACAAGAAGGGTGATTGTAAATTTTAAATAATTGGCTCTTTATTCAAGAATTGTTGTCGGCCATGTTGTACGAGATTAACGAGAAGACTATAAGGCTTGAGAGGGAAGGACGTAAAATCATAAAGTTTAACCTTGGAGACCCCGACCTGCCGACGCCTATGGAAATCATTGAAAATGCCTTCGAAGCCATGAAGAAGGGCAAAACCAAGTACGCGTCTGCCGCGGGAGAAGCGAAGCTGAGGGAGGCTTTAGCTGAAATTCACGGAGTCGACGCGGACAACATCGTGATAACTCCGGGCTCCAAGTGGGCGGTTTTCGCAGTCATGTACCTTTTGCTTGAAAAAGGTGACAGCGTGATTATTCCAAGTCCACACTGGACGACTTATGAGTTGACGGCTAAAAGCTTGGGCGCTGACGCTAAACTGATAAAAACAAGGCTTGAATCAAACTGGGAAGTGAATGTTGAAGACCTTGAAACGCTTATTGACAATAAAACGAAACTATTAATACTGAACAATCCAAACAACCCAACGAGCAAAGTGATGAACGAAAAAGTTGTGGAAAAAATAGTTGACGTGGCAAACGAAAATGGGATAAGGATTTTGTCTGACGAGGTTTATGCGGACTTAAGTTTCGTCAAGACAAAAAGCCTCCTCGAATATGAAGGCAACCATATAGTAGTCAACAGTTTTTCAAAAACCTTCGCCATGAGCGGGTGGAGAATAGGCTACGTCATCGCGGACAAAGCTTTAACGGACAAAATCATAAAGCTGAACCAAATAACCTTTACAAACGTTCCAGTCTTCATACAAGAGGCAGCCTTAAAGGCTCTGGAGCTGAGGGACCAGATAATTAAAACCATGCGGGAAAACTATTGGAAAAGGGCAGAACTAGCCTGTAAAATACTCTCAGGCACGAAGTTGAAGTTTACGAAGCCTGAGGCGCCATTCTATGTTTTCCCAAAGTTTGATGGACTGAACTCCGAGGTTTTCACATTCAACCTCTTAGATAAAGGCGTGGCTGTCGTTCCAGGAACGTCGTTTGGCGACTACCCCGAACACTTTAGGATTTCCCTGACAGCGCCGGACGATGAGGTTGAGCTTGGTCTCAAAATAATTGCCGAGGCTTTTAAATGAGGATTGCAGTGATAGGCGCTGGGCGAATGGGAAAGTGGTTTACAAAATTCTTTTTGGAGCAAGGCTTCAAAGTTGTTGTTTCAGACAAGGATTGGGAGAAACTGCGGAGGCTAAGGGAAGAATTAAACGTTGAAATTGCCGATAACGTGAAAGCCGTGGAAAGCGCAGATAGAATTCTGGTATGCGTGCCCATAGACAACTTTGAAGACGTGATTAGGGAGATAAGCGTCCACATTAAACCCGGACACGAAGTGATGGACATTTGCTCCGTCAAGGAGCATCCCGTAAACATAATGCACAAATATATAAGTAATGCCGTCACGTTGGGCACCCATCCAATGTTTGGGCCAGGGGCTAAAAGCGTAAAAGGCCAAAATTTCATTTTAACGCCTACAAACGCCAAAGAGCAAACCTTAGCCAGAGATTTTGGAAAATGGCTTGAAAGCAAAGGCGCCAACGTTTTATTCATGACGCCTAAGGAACACGACAAAATAATGTCAATTGTCATAGGGTTGCCGCTCTTTCTATGCCACGTTTTTTGCGACACACTGCTCAGCTCCGGAGAGTTTGAAAAGGCGAAAGAGGCTTCCGGGGTCAGTTACAGGCTTCTGTTGAAGTTAGTAGAAGCCGTCGTCTCAGAAGAAACAGAGTTTTCAGCCAGTGTGCAGCTGAACCTTCCAGATTTGAATGATATTGGGAAGCTTTTATCGAAGAAAATTGACGAGTGGCTGGATGTTCTCAGGCGGAAGAATAAAACGGAGCTTGTTGAGAAAATAACAACGTTGAAAGGTGAACTGGCAAATGTGGACCCACATTATTTTGAGGCGTACAGGCACATGTATAAAATGCTTGAAGTTGTCGACGGCTGTTAGGGCACAGAGCCTCCGCTCCTTTCCCACCACCAGCACTCGGTAGCCGCTTTCCTCCAGAATTGTATAGTTTCCTAAAATTTAATGGAAAATTTGTTGAAGCTTTTACGCCTCAGTTAGCAGTTCCAAAATAGATAGACTTAAATGGACTTAAGTGGTATTTTCTGCTATGGAGAAGCTCTACACGCTTAAAGAAGCTAAAAAGCTGCTGGGAGTCACTACTTAGACTATTCAGCGTTGGGATAAGGAAGATAAGGGTTGTTAGGACGGTTGGCGGTAGGAGGATACCTGAAAGCGAAATTAAGCGCATTCTCGGATTGAAGGAAGAGAGGGTTGTAGTTGGTTATGCCAGAGTCTCCTCTATAACCCAAAAAGATGACTTGGAGAGGCAGAAGCAACTTATACACAGCTACGCTAAAGGTTATGGGAGATTCAAATACTAAGCGACGTAGGTTCAG